>ENA-OPBO01001692-OPBO01001692.1-human-gut-metagenome-genome-assembly--contig:-NODE-1692-length-14806-cov-4.320860_pt1 | contig 14806 bp, 16 predicted proteins | sample MGYA00241071_ERZ501458 | MGnify/ENA primary metagenome ERZ501458 (study PRJEB25962, sample SAMEA2042509) | human gut metagenome | biome: human gut; feature: human-associated habitat; material: faeces...
AAAACAGAAAAAATTCAAAAAAGAAGTTCAAGGTATTAGAATGTATAGATTTTATCAAGTTTGTAGAGAAATCATATCTCAAAGACCAAAACATATAGAGCACAGAAAAGAATTTGGACATTGGGAAATAGACACTGTAATAGGCAAGAAAACATCGGACCAAGATGTTTTACTAACGATAATAGAGAGAAAATCTAGATACTATAAGGTTATCAAAATAGATTCTAAATCATCAAAACCAGTAAATGACGCACTTTTAGATTATATAATGGAAAGCAAAACAAAAGTTGCTGAAGTATTTAAAAGCATAACAAGCGACAATGGTTCAGAATCTTCAGGGTTAAGTGACTTTGAGTCACTCGTAGCTGTGTACTTTTGTCACCCATACTCTTCATTTGAAAGAGGAAGTAATGAAAGACACAATGGGATATTGAGACAATTCATTCCAAAAGGTAGAAACATTAATGACTTTAGTGAGGATGAGATTATGTATTTTGTTGATATTATAAATGCTAAGCCTAGAAAAAATCTAGGATACAGAACACCTGAAGAAATCTTTGATGAAGAGATGGATAAAATATACTCTACGAGTGATGTGGCTTAAAGTATAGAAGCCCTCTTTCAAATATCAGTTTACTAGTCCTAAAATACTAGTCAAGATTAAAATGAATAGGCAAGGCCTAGTCTTGACATATATTTTAGGACAAGTGCCGATATTTTTGCAAGAGTGGCAAAAAAGTGTACAAATTGATATTGCAATTTACGCTAAAGATTCATATAATAAATAGAGCGAAGATGAATCAAAATTTTTAACAATATAAAATGAAAATAAAAACTAGGGGAGAGAATATGACAATAAGTAAAGAAGATATGAAAATATTATTAAAATCTCAACAAGGAGAATTAGATGCGGTTTTGATGTACCAATCCCTTGCTGATGTAGTTAATGATAAAAATGATGCGGCTACTTTTAGAAAGCTTGCAGCAGAGGAGGGGCATCATGCTGCGGTTTTTCATAAACTTACAAGGAATAATTTAAAACCAAAGAAAACCAAGGCTTTCTTTATGCCTATCCTTTATAAGCTAATCGGTAAAAAAAGATTGTATCCAAAAATTGTAAAGGGGGAGTATAAAGCTTCTGAAAATTATGCTCCAGTAGCAAAAAAGTTTCCAGAAATCGAAAGCGTTAGGGAGGATGAAAAAAGGCACGGCGATATGGTCGCAAGTTTATTATAAAAAAACTAATGCTTTAAATATTTTGCTTAAGTTAATATTTGAGTGTTATATGAAATACACACGATCTGTAAAGCAAAGATTAAATTAAAATGTATAAAGATGTAAAAATAAGTTTTACAATTAGGAATGAGTGTATGTAATTTTTTCTGTAAATTAGCCTTCTATGGCTAATCTGCCGATTAGGCAGTTAAAAAATAAATATTTGATTATTGGGAAGGCTGGTGAAAATCCAACCTTCCTTTAATTTATAATATAACTTAATTTTTTGCATGTCAATAAAAACTGCTATAAAGTCAGTTTTAAATCTAGTAACTTATGCGTTCTTCGAACATGATTGATAGCTCTGCGAATATAGAACCCCAATTTCTAATAGGGTGAGTCCATTTTTTGCTTATTTTTTCTACTGATAAAAATAAAGCTTTTTCCAAAGAAGATTTAGTCGGGAACACACTTCTATTCCTGTTTAATCTCTTAAACTGGGCATTGAGGCTCTCTATAGCGTTTGTAGTGTATATAACTCTTCTAGTTTCTGGAGAAAATTTAAAAATAGGAATTATACAATCCCAGTTTGTATACCATGATTTAAGGGAATTCGGGTATTTTTCAGACCATTTTTCACTAACAGCATCTAAATTTTGCCTAGCCTGTTCTTCGGATCCTGACAAGTAAATTGATTTTAAATCCGCAGCAAACTCTTTCTTGTTTTTGTAGCTAACGTATTTCAATGTATTTCTGACTTGATGTACTATACAGCGTTGGTATTCAGTATTTGGAAAAGCCACGTTTATGGACTCTTTAATACCTGTTAATCCGTCTGCACAAATTATCATAATGTCCTTTAGCCCTCTGTTTTTAAGCTCATTAAATACTGATAACCAGTATTTTGAAGATTCGGCATCGCCAACGTAAAGCCCTAGAACTTCTTTCATACCTTCGGTCGTAACGCCTAAGATTACATAGGCAGCCCTCTTTTTTACTATTCCAGCATCTTTTACTGAAAAATGAACTGCATCAATGTAAATAACAGGATAAACCGAATCAAGAGGTCGAGATTTCCATTCTTCAATTCTTGGTATTACTTTATCAGTTATATCACTTATCATGGATTCTGATACTTCAAATCCATATATATCTTCGATTTCTTCGACTATTGTTTTATTAGTCAAGCCGGAGGCATACATATTTATTATTTTTTGTTCAATTTCCGATATATCCTTTTGTCTTTTTTTAATAACCTTAGGTCCAAATTGAGATTCTCTATCCTGTGGAACATCTATCTCAAATTCCCCAATTGAGCTTCTAACTTTTTTACTCTTATAACCGTTTCTGCTGTTTTCAACGTCTTCATCCCTAGAATATTTCTCATATCCTAAATGCTCATTCATTTCTGCTTCTAACATATCCTGTAGTGTTTCTCCCAACAAGTCTTTTAAAGCTTCTTGAATATCATTAGCTGTTTTTATATCATAAGTTTTTATTAATTCCCTTACAATATTTTTCTTAGCTGGATTCATTGGTTCTCTTTTTCTTCTTCCCATAACAAAAATCCTCCTATGATAATAATTTTACCATAGAAGGACTTACAATTTTACAGACTTTTTTACATACACTCCATTTTCTCTTCATTAACTCAACTCTTATTGAGTTTAAATTATTTTTAATGAGCTGCACTATATGGAATTTATCCACAACTATCTTTGCATTTTTGAATATGTTTTTTGCCGTATCAATATATGGAATGTACATATATGTAGATACAATCTTAACCTTTTTCTTTTGAGAGTGCAAGTGCTATGAAAAGCGGGCATAGAAAATATGACTTAAAAATGGTAAAATATTATTAGTTAATTTAGACTAACTTGCAATTAGCTTTCATCTTTAAGGAATAATGTGAAATGCTAAAAGCGGAGAGAGTTTAAAATTTGTTGTTGGGAGGAGTTTTGCTGGTGAGTGATAAGAGTAATAAAAAATTTTGGGATAAATTCGCCAAGTTGTATGCTTCTTTTATGAAGAAGGATAGAGGTGTTTATGATAAAGTTTGCGGATATATAAACCCCTATTTGAGTAAGGATATGAATGTACTTGAACTTGCTTGTGGTTCAGGTCAATTATCCTTTAACCTTTCAAAATATACGAAAAGTTGGATTGCAACTGATTTTTCTAAACAAATGATTTTTGAAGCAAGAAAACATGGAGAATACGAGAACCTTGTCTTTGAAATAGCTGATGCGACTTCATTGATTTATACAGATGAGAAATTTGATTGCGTAGTAATAGCTAATGCACTTCATATTATGCCCGAACCTGACAAGGCAATGAAAGAAATATATAGGGTATTAAAACCTAATGGCACTTTGTTTGCTCCCACTTTTTTATGGAAAGAGGGAAAACAAAGTAAATTCAAAAAACGTCTGATGTCTATTGTAGGGTTTAAGATGTATAAAGAATGGAATAAAAAGCAATTTGAAGATTTTACCCATGAATATGGATTTTCAGTAGCTGAAATGAAATTGGTAAGTGGAGGTATTGCACCAGTTGGTGTAATGATTGCATATAAAAAGTAATATTGAATTATTATTTACAAAGTAATATGAATTTTAAAGCAAAAGGGAGATGATTTTATGGATTTAATACAGGCAATTCTTGTCGGAATTGCTATAGCAGCTATTTTTAACGGTGCAGTGGCAGTCTTGGTACTTATTAATCCAAGATACTTTTTTGATTCTTATCCAAAGGCAATTCAGAAAGTTGCGCCGGAACAGATGACAAAAAAAGAGAAAAATATAAATTTCATTATAACAATTGTAATTTGCGGGATTTGTTTCATATATTCAGCAGCAAGTCTTTTCCATACTGTAATTTCAGGTTTTTGGAATCTTTTTTGGATGGGCTATATTCAGTGGAGCATATTAAACTTAGGAGATTTCTTTTTGTTGGATTGTCTGTTGTTCCAAGGGAAATATAAGGACAAAATCGTCATTCAGGGGACAGAGGGACATCCGGATTATGAATTCAGTAATTGGATGAAGCATTTGGCAATCAAGGAACATTTTGTAGTTACTCCGTTTTTGATCATACCTTTTGTAGCGGCGGTTCAGGCTTTGATTGTTGGAATATTATGAAGATGAATTTTCGGGTCATTTATCAAAATGGATAGTGAGCTTTTGTTTGGACACGTAAAATACATCGAAATTTAGGAAGAAACATAAAGGGATCGTGAAGATGAGAGTATTGATTTATGGTGCAGGAGTGATAGGAAGTCTTTATGCGGCTTTGATTTCCGAAGCGGGAGCAGATGTATCCGTATATGCTCGTGGAAATCGTTTGAAAGAATTACAAATGTATGGGCTAAGGTATAAAAAAAATAATGAGATTCGGACTGCCAAAGTATCCGTTTTATCTCGACTGCTGCCGTTAGACAGTTATGATTTTATATTGCTTGCGGTAAGAGAAAATCAGTTACATATTGCTTTGGCGGAACTGAAAGCTAATATAAGTCCTGTCATTGTAACTATGGTAAATTCTTTAGAAACGTATGATACATGGGAAAAGATTTGTGGAAAAGGACGTATCCTCCCTGCTTTCCCGGGTGCCGGCGGCGGCTTTGACGGAGATATTTTGGATGCAGCCCTTACGCCTCGCTTTATTCAGCCAACTACAATCGGCATGTCAGGTGGTCGTGAAAAAGAACTGTTCGATTTGTTCCGATCAGCAATGATTCCATGCCAAGTTGTAAAAGACATGCATTCATGGCAGATTTGTCATCTTGCAATGGTCGTGCCGATTGCAGATGCTTATTATCATTCAGATGATCCTGAGCATGCCGGAAACGATCGTGTATTAATGAATAAAACAGCGAAGCAAATCAGAAGAAATCTTTTTAATGTTAAAACAAAAGGGATTAAACTTGTTCCGATAAAAATGAAGTTTTTACAAATTCTTCCATGCTCCATTATGGGGTTTATTCTTGGGATTATTTTTCGAAGCCGTTTTGGAGAAAAGTTTATGTACCGACATTCAATAAAGGCTCCGGCTGAAATGAGGCGGTTACATGAACAATTTTATAACTATATAGGTATTTATGGCAAATGAACCGATAAGTGTTTGTAGTTTTTTATGCTTTTCTAAAAGCATACTGGATGTTTATTCTCAAGCATCCTTCCCTTTGCCAGCTCCCACCCTGCAACGAATGTTAAGGCTCTTTTCTTGATGTAGGGTTATCATCAGGGTAGTCTTAATACATGTGGAGACGGTAACTCTATTATCCAAACTTAATACAGAGCACCATTTGGATATATAAATAGGTGAAGATGAATTGTCTAAAATTGATAGACAAGAATTTATTACAACGAAAATTAAAAGAATATATAGATATTGCTGGTGAAATAAACGAATAAAATTTAAAAAAGGTACGGGGGTGCGGACAAAAAGTTGGACAGTTTTTATGCAGCAAATCCAAGTTTTCTCCTATACTCTACAGGACTAAGATTTCCCAATGACGTTTTAATACGCTCTTCATTATACCAAGAAATATAATCATTAAGCTCCTGCATGGATTCAAATATGTTGACTCCTGGCCAATCCTTATTGTAAAACATCTCTTTTTTTAGTCTTCCAAAAAAGCCTTCACAAGCAGCATTGTCGCCAGTACAGCCTTTTTTAGACATGGAGCGAGTAAGGCCCGCCTCATCCATACGCTGAATCCAACCCGGCCAACGGTAGTGACATCCACGATCTGAATGGACCGTGGGATTCTCATCGCTCTGAAGAGTGTCTATTGCTTTCTCCAGCATCTCGTTAACTAGTTTAGCTTCCGGAGAGACGCTGATTGACCATGCGCAAACCATACCGTCAAAGCAATCTACGATTGGAGACAGGTAGACTTTGCCGGCCGGTATGGCAAATTCTGTTATATCAGTAAGTCATTTGCTATTCGGTTGCTCTGCATGGAAGTCGCTCCGGATTAAATTAGGAACAGCCGGGGAAACCTCACCCTGATAGGAGTTGTACTTCCTCCGCCTTTTTGCGATAACTACAAGACTTTCTTCGCTCATGATACGGCGGACAACCTTATCTGAAACGGTAATGCCCTCACGCTGAAGCAAAGCATGAATGCGACGATAACCGTAACACTTTCGATTTTCGGCAAAGAGCTCTGTAATACGAACTCTTAAGCGAGTATACTTATCCGGCTTCTTGCGTGTTGCCTCTTGATAATAATAGCTGCTCCGAGAAAGATGCAGGATTAACAGCAATTGCGACAACGAGTAGCGGTTCTTTAAGGCGTCAACGATCGTTGTCTTTTCCCTGTTGTTCAGGTTTTTCCGGTTGATGCCCGGGTCTTTTTTTATGACTTTGATCGCCTCCCTCAAGATATCTATATCCATTTGCATTTCGAGCATTTGCTGTTTTAGCTCTACTATTTCATCCTTTGAGGCCTGGACCCCTCTTCCGGTTCTCCTCTTGGTCTATCTTTTTCATTCATTAGTGCGGCTACTCCCTGTGATACATATAGTTTTCTCCATCTGTAGATTGATGTCCGACTATAACCGGTTTCCTCAGAAACCAATTGTACGTTTTCGCCCTTCATAAAACAACGCTCTAAAATTGCGAACTTGGTCTCTACAGAAGGATGCAAAGGATGCTCTTTAGAGTTGTTTATCCTTTTGCGCTCTGCTTTATCCTCAGGAGGATTTGAGCGTTCCCGGAGCCATTTATACATACCTTGCCGACTGGGATAGCCAAGCTTTTGTATGACTTTAGTAACTGATTGAAACTCATCATGCAGTTGCAATGCGGTTTCTCGTTGTTCTTTTGAATACATTTCCTGCTCCTTGATATCTTCTTTTGACTTTTTTACCTCTACGGGGTAAGTTTCTATTTGTCAGATTGAGGAAGTAACCTTTACTGATGTAGTTGTAGAGGGTTTTTGTACAAATCTCGGTTTCAAAAGATAGTCCTTCGTTTTCGATCTTCATGATTACCGCATCCGGTGAATACTTTTTCTCTATTATCCAGTATTCAACAAAATCATGGAAGAGCTGATCTTTACCTAACTTTAAAGAGGAACCTTTTGCCGTGGTATTGGAATCAATGAGATTTTGTGCTACATCGGTGCAATAGGAAGTGTATTCTTTCCACAGGATATCACGCTGCGTGATTTCGCCCCTTTTGAGCTCTCGGCTGATTGTTGAGTGATGAACGCCAAGCATTTCTGCCATCTTACTCTTTGATATTCTCTCCTTAGCAGGTTTCCTGTGATTCTCCATGACCATCCTTTCTAAGGTTTGACGATCTTGATAAGTTAAATGGCTTCCTTTTTCTCGAGTAGTGGTACAATATACTTAATCCATGGCTTCTACTTTGTGTTTTTGTGGGTAGTAACACTTTATCAGATTAGCCATGGATTATTTTATTTATTTGTTGCATTTCATATTACAAGTCACCATAAAGTATATTCCGAAAAAGTTAGTTGACGCTAACTTAAAATGATGCTATAATAAAACTGACAGTTTTGTCAGTTTTGTTTACAAAGAGAGGTATATATTTTGGAAGGGAAAAAACAAAAAGTCAGTCAAATCAGAAAAAAAGAAATATTAGATGCAGCTAAAAGGGTTTTTTTAAGGAAGGGTTTTGCTGACACGGTAATGGAAGATATTATTACTGAAACCTCGCTTTCTCGAGGAGGTGTGTATTACCATTACAAAAATAAAGTTGAAATATTACATGATTTAATGCGAGAAGGTATGGCTTATCGAGTCGATAAGATTAATGAAGTTCTGGCAGAGTATTCGGGAGAGTTAGATGCTAATGCTGTAGCACATATGATTGTCGATAAAGTACTTGATGAAAGTGAACTCATGAGCGTATATGCCATATATCTTCAGGCTACGAAAAACAATGATGACCTAAAGAATTTGTTCCCAATTTTGGTCGAAGAATCCTTAAAGGCTACATATATAGGAGTTAAAGTTGCAAAGAAAGATGGGTGTGAATATCTCACAAATGACTTTTTAATATTTTTTATGAATACAGTTATACTAGGTTGTGAAATCTTAGATGGGGCAAGGGATAGCTTTATAAATAATAGAGAGTTTTTTATAGAAATAATAAAGCTGTTTATTGATAGTTATGAAAAAGGTAAAATAAGGTAATTTTTTTAAAACTAATAGTTAGTATAAGCTAACTGAAAAGGAGATGAGTTAATGAAGAAAAAAAATGATGAGTTGATTTGCTCTGCTTCGGACAGCAAGAAACTCAAGCAAAATAAAAATTTAATAAAAGAGGTAGAGAGTTTAAACTTGGATGTTCCTGATGAGATTATGCAGCGAATCGAAAGTGATGTAGAGCAAAGCGAAAAAAACCCTAAAATCAGTATGGGTGGTTTAAATAAAGCCCTTATGAGTGTAGCACCTGAGTATAAGGGTAGGATGCGAATTTCTGTTATTTTTGCCTGCATTGGAGAGCTTTTTAGTTTTTCTACCTATTTTTTTAGTGCTTATGCAGCAGGATGGCTTATAAAAAATGCCGGGGGTAATCCGGTCAGCTTTCATGCACTATTGAAATATGCTTTTTTTGCAATAGGATCACTGCTCCTTTACTTTATATTTACAGGATTTAGCACAATCATTTCACATAAAACCTCATTTTCCATACTTGATAAACTTAGACAGACTTTGTTTGAAAAATTAAAGGTAATTCCAATGGGGTACTTGGTGGATAATCCTGTAGGTAAAATTAAGGTAATTATAATGGATCGAGTAGCAGATATGGAAGACTGGGTAGCCCATTTGATGCCTGAACTACCTAGCAGGCTTTTGCATCCTATACTTTGCACAGTTATTTTGTTTTATTTAGATTGGCGCATAGGATTATCAATATTTGTGCCGCTACCAATTGTTTTTGTCGGGATGATTACAATGATGTATAAATACCGTAGTAGAATGGCGGTGTGGTTATCAAGTTATGCCAATGTTGCCGACAGAAGTGCTGAGTATGTTCGTGGAATCCCTGTAATCAAAGCATTTGCACAAGACAAAGTTTCGTATGGTAAATTTGCAGATGCGGTAAAATTCTACCATTTTTCAACGATGAAATGGTGGAAGCAAAGTTGGTTTGGCAAAGCACTGATGACGGCAGCAATGATGACACCGCAGATAGTGAGCTTGCCTTTAGCTTTCTATTTATATGGGAACGGGCAAATAGGCATTGAAACATTGCTTTTATCACTTATTCTGCCAATTGCTATTCTTCCACAGGCTTTTGCAATCATGATGAGTTTTGAACTTTTTCAGATGGCTTCTAATACTTGGGTATCCATACAAGAATTGCTTGATATGCCTGACCAAAAACGTCCTGATGCAGAAAATAAAGTTACTATAGATAGGGGCAAGGGAATAAAATTTGATAAGGTAAGTTTTTCTTATCATGACGGAACTGAGGTATTGCATAATATTTCTTTTGAAACAAACCCCGGAGAAGTGACTGCACTTGTCGGGCCTTCAGGTGGTGGAAAATCTACAATTGCAAAGCTTTTAGCAGGATTTTGGGATCAGTCATCGGGTAAAATTTCCATTGGTAATGTTGATACAAAGAATATTTCATTTAAACAGCTTGCTGAAGAGATTTCTTTCGTTTCACAAGATAATTTTCTTTTCGATGTAAGTATTAGAGATAATATTCGTCTTGGCAAGCCTAATGCAACCGAAGATGAAATTATTTCAGCGGCAAAAGCTGCTCATTGCCATGACTTTATTATGGCACTTCCTAAAGGGTATGATACAAAAGCAGGAGAAGCAGGAGGAGCAATGTCGGGCGGTGAAAGACAGAGAATAACTCTTGCCAGAGCAATTTTGAAACCTGCATCAACCATTATTTTGGATGAGGCAACAGCTTATGCCGATCCGGAAAACGAAGCTCTAATCCAAGAAGCAATATCGAATCTCGTAAAGGGAAAAAATCTTGTGATGGTTGCTCATAGGTTAAATACAATCAAGCAGGCACACCAAATAATTCTAATCGATAAAGGTCAAATTATAGCCAAGGGTAAACATGAAGAACTGATGGAAGAGCCACTTTATGCAAGCCTGTGGAAACAATATTTAGGGGAGGAATAAGACATGGAGTTTATAAGATTATCATTCAAACTGGCAGGACAGTATAAAAATCGTCTTAAGGCAGGAATTTTTCTTATTTTTCTGCAAAATGCTTCAATGCTGTTTGGATTTTTCGCTCTCTTTCTTGCATTCGGTTGGATGAATGAAACTACATGGGAGCATATTTGGACAATTTTCGGAGTGCTTTTTGCTTCCTTTCTTTTTAATTTTTTGACAGGCTGGGCGAAAAGTGGTCTTAGTGACGGTGTTTTCTTTGGCATTTTCAAAGACTACAGACTTGCAGTTGGCGAAAAACTTAAAAAGGCGCCTATGGGATATTTTGCAGAACAAAGCCTATCAAGAATTATGGCGGCATTTACCAATGTTATGAAGAGTCTTGAAAATTACTCTGCAATGAGTATCGACTTTGCTGTTTCAGGCATTTCAATATCCTTTTTTCTGTTGGTTGGGATGTTCGGTGTAAATACTAAAATTGGATTTTTAACTTTAATTTGTTTAATTCTTATTTGGTTATGCATGTCTCTTATGATTAATCAAGCAAAAAAAGAGGTTGCACGTGAGCATGCAGCTATTACAAAGGTGGGTGATGCGTTAGTTGATAGCATTAGCGGGATTCCTGTGCTTCGCAGTTTTCCGTTTGCAGATGAAGGTGTTGTTGAAGAAATACATTCTAAATTGGAAAATGCTTCTGAAGAACTTAGACTCTCTCAAGTACATTTTGAAATCGTCTTTGTTATTTATGCAAGAATTTTTTCTACTGTTATTAATCTTTCGAGCCTACTTGTTACATTATTTTCTTGTTATCTTTATACGAAAGGGGAAGTTTTATTACCACAAGCGCTTACTGTTTCAGCTGCCGGCTTTATGATTTTCGGCAGTTTAAAACAACTTGAAAATGCAGCCATCCTCATGGTTAAGAATCCTGCCAATATGCAATATTTGGATGAGGTTTTAGATATTCCTGAAATAAGTGACGGGACTTTGGAAGTTATGGAAAATCAGGATATCGTCTTTGATAAGGTGAGCTTTAGTTACGACAAAGGGAAGCCTGTTTTAAAAGACCTTTCATTTACTATTCCACAAGGGTCAAAGACAGCTATCGTAGGACCGTCAGGATCCGGAAAAACGACAATAATCAATTTGATCTCTCGTTTTTATGATGTTGACAGTGGTGAAATAAGATTAGGAAATAGGGATATACGAGATTATAAAGTAGAAAGTTTACTGAAAAATCTTTCACTTGTTTTCCAAAATGTTTATCTTTTTCAAGATACTATAGAGAATAATATTCGCTTTGCAAATCCTAAGGCAAGTCATGAAGAAGTAGTGGAAGCTGCTAAAAAGGCTCGTTGCCATAATTTTATTATGGAACTTCCTGATGGCTATAACACCGTGGTAGGTGAGGGTGGCAGTTCTCTTTCCGGTGGTGAAAAACAACGAATTTCTATTGCTAGAGCATTACTTAAAAATGCACCTATTATTCTTTTAGATGAAGCGACCAGCTCCGTTGATCCTGAAAATGAATATGAGATTTTGGCCGCGGTTGAGGAATTGTCCAAAGGACACACTGTAGTTTCGATAGCTCACAGACTTTCAACTGTGAAAAAAGCCGATCAGATACTAGTGATTGATGACGGTAAATTGGTTCAAGAAGGCAAACATAACGATTTGATAAATAGAGAAGGAATTTATTCAGCATTTATCAAGGCAAGAGAGCGAGCTGCAAGCTGGAGATTGTAAAAAAAGTAAACGATTAAAAGCAACTGACATTTAAGAATTAAAAAACTTTGTAAAGCACATATAGACAATTTTTGAAGCGATTAAGAATAAAATAACTTAGTCGCTTTTATATCGTGATTTTTAAATTACGTAAATTGCAATAACAAGTTGAACATTGGCAGTTGAATCGTTCATCAGGCAACACAGGAGTAAATTTTGTCAAGTTCGTCCTCAAAGAGTGTATCTGGAGGGCGGTAGCCGAACGACTTCCGTGGAAGGCCATTGCACCAGATCTCAATCTGAGCAATCTGTTCGTCGGAGCAGCTGTCAATTTGTTTTCCCTTGGGGATGAATCTGCGGATCAGACCATTATACAACATTCCCTTTGCTATTTTTCGTCCTGCAACGAGTGCGCAGACCTATTTCTTGATGTAGGGTTATCATCAGGGTAGTATTGATACATGTGGAGGCAATAACGTTGTTGTCAAGAACTAAGTAAAATTAAGAAACCTTTGCCACTGAACTTGATCATGAATTTGTCAAAAAGTTTACTAAAGAGTTTATCGAATTATATAATGGGATTTTTTTAAGACGAAGACAAATTAGAATTTGTAGAATAGGTTGTTTATATTGGCTTAATAAAAAAACAGCATTGCAACTGTTGGTTGACATATTTCCAAGGCGGCTTGGTAGCCATGAAACCGATTGGTTTGATATAACTAAACAACAAAAGAAAGGAGTGTGCATTATGAACATGGCAGACAGAATACAGTATTTGAGAAAAACAAAAGGAATTTCACAGGAAGAACTTGCAGGCAAGATTGGAGTATCTCGACAGGCGGTTTCAAAATGGGAAAGCGAACAAAGTTTGCCGGATTTAGAAAAAATAATTACCATGAGCGATTACTTCGGAGTTACAACCGATTACATTCTAAAAGGAATTGAACCAGTTGTAGATAAAGAGCAGAAAAGCTCTGAGCTAAAAAGCAAGATACTATATATCGCATCAACAGTCTTTGTTTGGATTGGATTATTTAGTGCTTTTGCAGGCTGGTATGAAAGGCAAACCATGGATACCCTATGGGGTTCAATGATTATTTAGGCCGTTGGAATTGCTGGATACTTTATAGGGCGGTTACTCTCTGCAGCAAGGGCACCTTTCGCTGTCAACTGGCTTAATCTCATCGGGGTCTTGTTCATGCCTTTTTCTATGGTTACGGGTGCAATTTCTATCGCACTTTTCAAACAAGGGTGGATTGCGCCATACCCTATCGGCATTGCCCCCCATCTTGTATTGTTTGTTATAGTGTATATTAGTATTTGTGCTATAAGCTATATTGTGTTGAAAAGAAGAACAACAGGAGCTCTGTTTTGATGACAACTCTCAGTTTGTAGAGCTAATGCCTTTTAAGGATAGGCTTATGTTATCGTTAAAAAGCATGTGGATATGTTTCCACATACATACAAGAATTCATGACATACTTAGTGTTCACCCGTTTCACTTGAAGAGTCTAGCCTTGATACAAAAGATATAAATTTAGAAATCCTGCATTTTAAGCAGTTTTATAAGCATTTTGTCTTTGATAAAGATGAAGAAGGACACATCAAAAAGACTCAAAAAAAACTACATGGATGTAAGAGTAGTTTTGAGACTAGTATGAGGAAACACAAAAAATAATACAAACTCATTTTGTACTTTCTACAAGAGTGGCTTAAAAGGCTGCTCTTTTTTTATATAGGTGATTAATATCGAGAGTATAAAGGGCAAGATAAGAAGCTTGGCAGAGAAGAAAAATCTAAAGTCACAAGAAGTTCTGCAAATATTGAATAAAAAAATTTTAATAAATATAAAATAGATAAAAGCATTTAATAATGACGATGTATTGACGCTGCACGAATAAACCTATATTTTTATCCTAAAGGAGATGATGAAATGGCTACAACAAATTTGAATATAAGGACTGATAAAGAAATAAAAGAAGCAGCAGAAAAAATCTATTCTAGTTTAGGTTTAAACATGACTACTGCAATTAACATGTTTTTAAGGGCCAGTATTAGAGAAAGTGGCATTCCTTTTGATCTAAAACTTGATATTCCAAATGATGAAACTATAAAAGCTATAGAAGAAGGAATAATGATAGCAAAAGATAATAAGGTCAGAGCTTACGATAATATGGATGATTTGAGGAAGGCCCTTGAAGTATAAAATAAAGTTTACAAGTAGGTTCAAAAAAGACATAAAGCAGGCTAAAAAGCAAGGAAAAGATATTGAGAAACTCTTTGATGTTATTGAAAAAATAGCAAAAGATGAAGCTCTTGACGAGAAATATAGAGATCATTCATTAGCTGGAAATTACAAAGGGACTCGGGAATGTCATATAGACCCAGATTTTTGTTGATATATGAAAAAATAGAAGAGTTTTTAGTATTATCTCTAGTAAGAACTGGCTCACACGCAGATTTGTTTAAGTAAAACAATATGAATGAGATACTTCTATGACCTGTACCTTAATGAAAATAAGTATATTGTAGATCTGACATTTGATAAGGTAGTTGGTGTAGTTACAATTTTATCAAATAGAATTAATGAGATGTAATTTAACAGACACTGTCTAGAAAATTATAGACAAGAAAATATTAAGTATTGGAGAAGTGGAATTATTCTACTTCTTTTTTGTTTGATAATTTATCATAACAAGTGCAACATAAAATAAACTCATAGCTAATCAGCTGTG
>ENA-OPBO01001696-OPBO01001696.1-human-gut-metagenome-genome-assembly--contig:-NODE-1696-length-14762-cov-3.659414_pt1 | contig 14762 bp, 14 predicted proteins | sample MGYA00241071_ERZ501458 | MGnify/ENA primary metagenome ERZ501458 (study PRJEB25962, sample SAMEA2042509) | human gut metagenome | biome: human gut; feature: human-associated habitat; material: faeces...
TTTGATTGCATTGCCGCCACATAATGAGCAAGATGCAATAGCAAAATATCTTAAACAGAAGTGCGAAGCAATTGATTCACTTATAAGTGAAAAAAATGCTCTCGTTATCGAGTTGGAGCGCTATAAAAGATCACTAATATTTGAAGCTGTCACAGGAAAAAGAAAGGTGGTGTGACCATGAACGAAACAGAAAAACGCTTTGAAGAATTCATAGAGTCCTACCTTGTTTCTGAGGATGGTGGATGGACAAAGGCAACGGATGCTGGTTATTGTAGCGATGAAAGCAAAGATATGTTTTTGGACATCGTCACTCTGACCGATTTCGTAAAAAGCACCCAGCCCATGGCATGGAAACGCTTCGAGCGGATGTGTACGATCAACCCTATTCGGCAGTTTTATAAGGCATTTGAAAATGCCGTCACGCAGGATGGTCTGATTTCTGTCCTGCGTCACGGCTTTAAGCATCGTGGCATCAATTTTCGTGTGTGCTATTTTAAGCCAGAGTCTGAGCTGAACGAGGTGTCCATCACCAACTACCAAAAGAATGTCTGCCAGTGTATTCGCCAGTGGCACTATTCTAAACGCAACACAAATACAGTCGATATGATGCTGGCTGTCAACGGCATCCCCATTGTGGCGATTGAACTGAAGAATCAGCTCACCGGGCAGTCGGTAGATGACGCCATGCGCCAGTGGCAATATGACCGTAACCCCAATGAACCAGCATTCGGATTTAATAAGCGTGTTCTTGCATACTTTGCCTGCGACCTCTACAATGTATATATGACTACCCAGCTGAAAGGCCCGGAGACAACGTTCCTTCCTTTCAATCAAGGCAGTGCCGGTGCAGGCAAGGATGGCGGTGCAGGTAATCCAAAGAGTACCGATGGTAGCTATGTAACTTCATACTTCTGGGAGAAAGTCCTTCAGAAGGATAGCTTGTTGGATATTCTGCAAAAGTTCATTAACTACGAAAAAACAGAAAAAAAAGAGACTTTGCCGGACGGGTCCACAAAGAAAACCGTCAGCAGCAAAGTCATTTTCCCACGGTATCACCAGTTGGATGTCGTGCGTCAACTGGTCAATCATGTTAGAACTAATGGCGCTGGACATAACTATCTCATCCAACACAGTGCCGGTTCCGGCAAGTCCAATTCTATCGCTTGGACGGCTTACCGTATGGCCAGCCTCCACAACGAAAACAACGATGCAATTTTTAACAGCGTAATCATAATTACAGACCGCCGTATTCTCGATCAACAGTTGCAGGCCACCGTTTCCAGCTTTGACCATACTTTGGGAAGTGTGGTTACCATTGATGAAAAGAAAAATTCTGGTGCTCTGCGTGATGCCATTAACGATGGAAAGCGCATCATTGTCACCACTTTGCAGAAGTTTCCAGTGATTTACAATGAAGTCGAGTCCGCTGTTGGTAAGCATTATGCAGTTATTGTAGATGAAGCACACAGCAGCCAAACTGGACAAAGCGCATTAAAACTCAAGGCTGCTCTTGCCGATGTGAGCGATGCTCTTGCAGAATATGCCGAACTGGAAGAAAAGGCTATCGAAGAAGTCGAGGCAAACGATATTCTTGTGCAAGAAATGCTCAGCCAAGGTAAACACAGCAACATGAGTTTCTTTGCCTTTACTGCAACGCCCAAAGGCAAAACCCTGGAAATTTTCGGCGAACCTCAACCGGATGGTTCTTTCCATCCCTTCCACATCTATTCGATGCGACAGGCTATCGAAGAAGGATTTATCCTGGATGTTTTAGCGAACTATACCACATACAAAATGTGTTATCAAATCGCAAAGAATGTCCAGGACAATCCGGAAGTCCCTACCTCCAAGGCTGTTAGAACGATTCGACGCTATGAGGAATTACATCCACACAACCTTCAGCAGAAAGCAGCTATTATTGTAGAGACTTTCCGTGAGGTCACAAAAAAGAAAATCGGTGGCCGTGGAAAGATGATGGTAGTTACTGCGTCCAGGCTGGCGGCAGTCCGTTACTATCATGAAATTAAGCGTTATCTTGAAAGCAACAATTACGACGATGTAGAAATCATGATTGCTTTTAGCGGGAGCCTGAAAGACCCGGATGACCCGACAGGTACCGAATACACTGAAAGCGGTATGAATGTAGATCGCAACGGCAATCGGGTGAAAGAAAGTCAGACAAAGGCCGTATTCCACGAAGAAGGTAATATTCTTATTGTTGCGGAAAAATATCAGACAGGCTTTGATGAGCCGCTTCTTCACACGATGATTGTTGACAAAGAGCTTCGTGATGTGAAGGCTGTTCAGACTTTGAGCCGTGTCAACCGTATCTACCCTGGCAAAGAGGACACCTATATTCTCGATTTTGTAAATCCGATTGAACGCATCCGTGAAGCTTTCCAGCAGTTCTATCAGGAGACCAGTCTGGATGAAGAAATCAACTTCGATTTGATTTACACAACACAGAAAACGCTTCGTGGTTTTGGCATCTATACAGATGAGGATATTGAAGAAGTTTCCAGTATTTATTTTGACCCGGATGTGCGCAAGGCAAATCTGACTCAGGGAAAGATATCCAATGCGCTAAAGCCTGTGGCTGATAAGTACAACGGACTCAATCAAGAGCAACGCTATCAGTTTCGTAGAGAAGTCCGTGCGCTCGTTAAGTGGTATAACTACATTTCTCAAATTACCCGTATGTTCGATAAGGAACTGCACAAAGAGTACGTTTTCTGCTCTTACTTAGCAAAGTTGCTTCCCTCCGATCCCGTACAGCCATTTGACCTTGATAATAGAGTCAAGCTGGAATATTATCGTCTGGAAAAGACATACGAAGGTGCAATCGAACTTGAAAGCAAGCCTGGCTCTTGGAAACCGACTCAGCCAAAACGAGCTGGCGGTCAGAAAGATCGTACCAGTCCATTGGACGAGATCATTCAGCGCATCAATGAAGAATTCTATGGTGAATTCACAGATGCAGACCGTGTAATGGTTGATACGCTGTATCAAAAAATGCGCAAGGATTCTAAAGCAAAAAAAGCCGCAAAGACCGAGGATCGCCAAGTATATGAGAGAAGTCTTTTCCCGGGTATTTTTGATACAACCGCACAGGAAGCTTATATGGAGAACACCGCAGCATATGAGCAACTCTTCTTGGATGCAGATAAGTATCAGGCTGTGATGAGAGCTTTGGCGGATCGTCTGTATAAAGAATTGCACGACGACAAATAAGGTGGAAGATATTCAGCCTTAAACATGGGAATCATATTTCAAATATCATTATCCCATCTTTGGGCAGATTATGATTTGGAGAAGTTTGCAGATGGTAGATTGCCTGTTTTGCAAATTTCTTACTTATTGTCGTATCCCATTCCGCCAGCCGGATGATCTCCGCTGTTTCGGCCTCAAAATCAAACAAAATCTCGCCCCATTCGCCGTCGTTGTCCACCTGATACAGGTAGGCAGCGACGGCGATTTTCTTTTTGCGTTTGGTCTGGAATTTGCGTTTCAGCCGGATCATGTGAAGCGCTCCGGCTTCTGTCAGCAGACAGGCCAAATGCTCCACGGCTTTGCGGTAGGCCCGTTCTGCACCACTGGCCGTGCTGCCCTCAAAGAGGACTGCCAGTTCTTCAAAGGTCAACCGGGTGCTGATGGGGCTGACCCGTCCACAGGTCATACAGATGGCGTTTCTCTTTTCCAAAAGGGTCTGTTCCCGGTAATTCAGCTTTTCAAACGCTTCTCGGACAGCTTCAGCCCGGATACCGTTCCATAGAATCTCCGCATAGTCCCAATGGTCATCCCGGCTGACATCCTCGCCGGTTTCTTCGCTGTCCTCATCCTGAATGGTCTGATAAAACGGAACACGGCTTCGATTTTGTTTGGCCAATGCCAAAAACTTTGCTGCGGTTTCCTCGGTACAACCGTTTTTCTGGGCATATTTCTGGATTGCCGCCTGTTCAGACTGACCGGATTGATTATAGAGCCAAGCAATCCCACGCACAGCTTTGTACTCATCCACATTTTCAAAGGAACCAGCCTCCTCCTGCATCCGGCAGGTCAAAAGGGCGTTCCCGATAAAATGATGGGCATAGGTCAGAAAATCTGCTCCTTGTGCGTGATCGTATTCCCGGAGGCAATCCAGCATGGCAAGCACACAGCTCATTTTGTAGTCTAAAAAGCGTTCCGGGTCATAGCGATCCAGTCCCTCCCGCAGCAGGAAACAGCGAACACGGCCATTAAGCCGATTTTCATAGCAGTGCAGGAAAAAGGAGAACCAGCGCAATTCACGGCTCCGCACAGCCTCAATGATGTAGTCGTTCATATTTTCCAGAGCAGGCGGTTCCGGGTCAAGCTGAAAGATGCGTTCCGCTTCCCGCATGGTCAAGCCCTTGGTTTCAGTCAAAAAGCTGTATTTGGCACAGTAGCCGGACAGCTCCCATGTCCACGCTGTATCCATTTTCCCTCACCACCTTTCAAATATTTCGCTGCTTATTTCTTTTGTACGGCCTTCAAAAGTGCATCCTGGGTCATTTCCTGCTCATAGACAGTGCTGGCATAACGCTGATCTGAAAGCGCACGGAGCATCTTATCTTTTGCCAGCTTTTTCATAGCTGCTGCCGTCTCTTCATCCAACTTTCCCCGGCGGGTGCTTTGCAGGATGGTGTTCATCCGGCGGGTATAAATGGCCTTGATGGGGTGATCGTCTGCAAGCTCCCGCTGCTCCCGGCCTCTCAGATTGCCGATTTGTCGGCACGTCCGTCCCCGCTGGTCGCCGGGGGCCAGACCGCCGCAGTATTTGGTATGCCGTGCATCAATGGTGAGAAACCATCTGCCGCAGATGGGGCATTTCTTGGGTGCATGGCCCACACAAAGCCCCTCAAACAGATCGGAACGGAACATCCCCACAAAGGAGACATAGTGCATCCGCTTGACCAGCTGAGGCTCCGTCTTTCCGGGTCGAGTGGCGGCTACATACTGCACCGAAGCATTGGTCAGGGTCATCCAGGCCGGGTTATCCAGCGACAGAGTTGGCTCACCTTTGAAGAACTGCCCGAACATTGCCGCATAACCGTCCGAGGTACGGTCATGGCCGGGTTCATTCAACCGCTCTGCAAATTTCGTCAAGGCTTCCTTGTACTGCCCCAACGAATAACTCAAATGCCCCAGCACCTGCGCTATTCGGACGAGCATTGTTGCCTTGCTGTGCTGACCAGTCAAAGCACAAATCAGCTGCTCCTGCTGGGTAAGCTGCAAATAGGCTTTGGCATCTTCCATGTATTCTTCGGAAAAGATGGCTGCAAGTTTTTGCTCAAAATAGCTTCGATTCAGTCGGGAGAAGGGTGGTGTAACCTGCAAAAAGGAGATGATCTCGCCAGCGGCCTGCTGCACCTGCGGCAGCAGCTCCATATCCACGGAACCGGTGTTCATCCCCTGAAGCAGCTGGTTCAGCACATTGCAGGGAGTATCCAGCTTCTCAATAGTGCTGTCTGGGATGTTCAGCACCTCGCAGCCAATGGTTCCCGTGGGCATGGTACTTCCCTCATAGGTCACGGTGTCCTGCCAGAAATCCAGCGACAAAACTGCATGGTTGATGATCTGATCCATCTTCTCCCTCCTGTCATGTTTTTCTATTTTCATAATAGCACACAACAAAGACCTTGTCATGTTTTTTGAAAACAGCTTGTCATGCCATTAGCCTGTTTTTTTTGATTTTCCCCATAACCTATACAGAGGGGTGAGAAAACTACCCCATCAAAAAGGAAATGGAGGGAATCGGTATGAATCTGTTTGAAGTGGTGAAAGCCAGTATCAACACACAGGAAGCAGCACAGACATATGGAATCGATGTCAACCACCATGGCATGGCACTATGTCCGTTCCATAATGACCGTCATCCGAGCCTGTATGTATCGGATGACCACTACCACTGTTTCGCCTGCGGAGAACACGGGGATGTGATCGACCTGACTGCCAAACTGTTTGACCTTCGGCTGTATGATGCGGCCCGAAAACTGGAGTCGGACTTTCACCTTGCACCGGACAAGCCCTTGCCGGAAGCCATTCGCCGGAAAAAGAAACACAAAACCAAAGCACAGCAGCTTCGTGAGAACGAGCAGCTGTGCTTTTCTGTTTTGAACGAGTATCGGCGGCTGCTCCTGGATTGGGAAAGGCAATATGCACCGCAAGCGCCGGAAGATGTGCCGGACGAGCGGTTTGTGGAAGCCTGCCACCGTCTGCCATGGGCAGAGTATCAACTGGATATCCTGCTGCAAGGCGATTCCTATGAACGAGGCGAAGTCGTAAGCGAACTAACGGCAGGCGGATACATCCGTAAATTACAGACCTGCCTGAGAGAGGAGCGATACCATGAACAACCCTGTTTGGATTGATGATAAAGGCAAAATCATCGAGCCGGAATACTGTCAGGATTTCCTGTCTCGGCATCCCATGCGATGCATCAACGACCGCTTTTATACTGTGGAGGGACCGTTGCCGGATGAAAGCAAATTAAAGCGGACGATTTATGAGGAAATCTCGCCCTGGCTTCACGCCAAGGTCGCACAGACGGTGGAGCAGATAATCAAAGCGTTGAAGCTGGCGGCATACACAGACCCGTTGCCCCTGCAATGTGACCGCATCCATGTGGCGAACGGCACTTATTTTCTGGACGGTACATTCACAGAGGAAAAAGAATACTGCAACAACCGCCTGTCGGTGTCTTATCGGGCAGATGCTCCTGCACCGGAACACTGGCTGCGTTTCCTTTCGGAACTGCTGGAGCCGGAGGATATTCCCGCCTTACAGGAATATCTGGGCTACTGCCTGATTCCCTCCACCAAGGGCCAGAAAATGCTCATGCTGATCGGCAAGGGCGGCGAGGGCAAAAGCCGGATCGGTGTGGTGATGAACGCCATTTTCGGGCTCAACATGAACACCACTTCTATCCAGAAGGTAGAAAACAACCGTTTCGCCAGAGCCGATCTGGAGGGCAAGCTGCTGATGATTGACGATGATCTGGATATGAATGCCTTGACCAAGACCAACTATGTAAAATCCATCGTGACAGCAGAACTGCGGATGGATTTGGAACGGAAGAAAGAACAGAGCTATCAGGGGCAGCTGTATGTGCGTTTTCTCTGCTTCGGCAACGGGGCATTGACTGCGCTTCACGACCGCAGCGACGGTTTCTTTCGCCGCCAAATCATTCTGACCACCAAAGACAAGCCTGCGGATCGGTTCGATGACCCGTTTCTTGCTGAAAAACTGATTGCCGAAAAAGAGGGAATCTTCCTCTGGATGCTGGAGGGGCTGCGGCGGCTGATCGCCAATCACTATCACTTTACCATCAGCCAGAGAGCCAAGGACAATATCACTTCCGCTGTTCGGGATGCCAATAACATTCTGGACTTTCTCGATTCTGAGGGTTATGTGGCATTCAAGGCCGATTATGAAGCCAGCACCAAAAATTTGTATGCAGCCTATAAGCGGTGGTGTGAGGACAACGCAGAAAATCCACTGTCCCCAAAGAGCTTTGCAAACCAGCTCAGCCAGAACGCAGAACGCTACCATTTGGAGCCGGTCAGCAATCTGCACATCGGCGGCGGAAAACGGTGCCGGGGGTATATGGGCATTTATGTTCTGCTCTCGCCTATGGAGTTGTAATGAAACTTCAAAACCTTCTGTTCGTGCGTTCATGCGTTCCTGATCGGGTGCAGCCTGTGGAACGAAGGAACGCACGAACGCAAAAAATCGAAGTTCATTTTTTATTGTTCGGCTCAGAGGGCGCTCTAAAATCCGCACTTCCCGATCAATGGTTGTGCAAACAGTGAAAAACACTACCATAAGCAGAACACAAATCATCATTCCGTGATTTACAGAATGGTGATAGTGGTATGCGGAAAGGTAACTATTTTCACGGTTTCGCTTGCAAGCCCACCTAATCGCAAAGTCGATGGGGTGCTGTTGCGGACAGTTCTTCATGGGCGCAATCCTGAACGAATTTTGAATGTTATCCGTGTTTGCCGTGTCGTGTAGCGAATACACTCCACGGTAAACCGACTTTACGAAAGAATGAGGTATTTTCTATGAAATCCAATTTGAGAAATGAAATCAAGTCGTACATCGTGCGTTCCGGCTACACGATGCAGGAAGTCGTTGACCGGCTTTCTGAGGATTACGGTTGGAGCGACAGCGTTTCCAACCTGTCCAATAAGCTCCAGCGGGAGTCTCTACGGTATGTAGAGGCGGTACAGCTTGCCGACGCCCTTGGCTATGATCTCGTATGGCAGAAGCGGAGGGATAAATGATGTCCGCCGTTCTTACCCACCGCATCTCCCGTCCCCATCGAAAAATCCGCAGATTTGGAGATGGATGGCAGAGTGGATTTGCAAAATCTGCTCTGCCTGTGGGCGGCAGAATTGAAGCAATCAAGATTGCAGAGAGACTGTCGGTCACACCGCCTTTTGAGGATTTGGGTGCCACACACACAAGCCTCTAAAGGCGGCAAGGTATCCGCAGATGCCGCATTCCCCCTCGGAGAGCCCACGGCACTTTGCAGCCCTTCGGGATGAAAGTGTCATAGTGGGTTATTACACTTCCCGCAGGAAGTGCATCCCCGTCCCCCAGCCGTCTGCCGCACAACAGAAAGGAGCTGATTTGTATGGCCAGAAATGACGGAATCGACCGCACCTTTGCCCGTAACCAGGACTTGCCCACCCTCGATGATGTGGCGAAGGTGCAGGAGCATAACGAACGGGAAAAGGACAGCTACTCCAACCAGGATATTGATACCTCCCAGACCTACCGGAATATCCACTTCAAGGCTCCCACCGACAGCTATACCGCTATGTTCGATCAGATGATTGCTGATGGGATTATCTCCACCCGTGGCCTGAAAGCCGATGCGGTGAAATACGGGGAACTGATTTTTGATGTGAACTCCGCCTATTTCCACAATCACGGCGGCTACGAATATGCCAAGCAATTCTACACCGACGCATACAAAGCTGCCGTAGAGATCGTGGGCGGTGAGCAGTATATCCTCTCTGCCGTCATGCACGCCGATGAACGCAACCGGGCTATGTCGGAAGCTCTGGGGCAGGATGTGTATCACTACCACCTTCACGTGGTCTATATCCCGGTGGTGGAAAAACAGATTCTCTGGTCGAAGCGGTGCAAAGATAAGGCCCTTGTGGGCACAGTCAAGGAGACCATCATGCAGGTCAGCCGCAGTAAAAAGTGGGAATCCAAGGTAGCTCTGGATGAGCAGGGTAATCCGCTTCTGACCTCCAAGGGGAAGAAAGTCCTGCGGACATCATACAGTGTCCTGCAAGACGATTTCTTCAACTATATGAAAGCTGCCGGATATACCGATGTGGAGCGTGGAGAGCGTGGCAGCACCGAAGAACATCTGACTGTGACCCAGTTCAAAGTGGCACAGGAGCAGCAGCGGCTGGAAGATGTGACCGCTCAAATCGCTCAGACAGAGCAGGCGCTGGACACTGCACAGGCTGCCGTTGAGAAAAAGCAAAAAGAGCTGCAATCCCTGCAAAAGCAGACCAAAGAACAGCGCACCACCGCCCTGACCGTACAGGAAATCCGCTCCATGGGGAAAAAGACGATCACCGGCAATATCACTCTGACCCCATCCGAGTGCAGCACACTCAAGGATTATGCGGTCAATGGGATTCTTGCCAAGGCGGAAAACAGCCGTTTGGAAGAAAAACTGCAAAGCGCACAAAAAAGTGCCGCTGTCTGGAAACAGCGATATGAATCGCTGAAAGAACAGGTACGGCCCTATCTGGAAGCTGTCAAGCTCGCACCCGAAAAGGTGCGGGCTTTTCTTGACGCCATTTTAACCCGGACCCGGCAAACAAGGCAGCACGATCAACCTTCCCGCCGCAAGTCGCAGGATATGGAACTTTAACAGAAAGGAATTTTTGCTTATGACCAATTTGACAACAAAACTCAATAAGCTGGTACTCGATGATTCTCCTACAGAAAAATTGATTGACGCTTGTGCCGAAATCGACATCGAATCCTGCTTTGACCAAATTTTTGAGCCGCCGATTGATTTTCTTGAAGAATGCCGGAAACGCTGGGAAAACCGGATGAATCCGTTCACCGGTACGGTGGAACGGAAAATCGGAAATACTTGGTATTTGCTGGAGACTGTATGTGATGGAAATGAGCCGCTTACCCACAAGGTAAAACGGCTCATTTTCTCGGATAAGGAGGCGCTTTGTTCATGACACAGACTCAAATTCATGCTACAATATCACCATGCACACCGATTCTGTCAGCTGACCCAACCGTAAAGGAGGACGCTATGTTGGATCAGCAGAAAATCACCATCCTGTACTGCCGCCTCAGCAATGAGGATGCACTGGATGGAGAATCAAATTCGATACAGAATCAAAAAGAGTTTTTAACCCGGTACGCAGCCGAGCATGGCTACACCAACCTGAAAATTCTGGTGGATGACGGATATACGGGAACCAATTTTGACCGCCCCGGCGTGCAGGAAGGCTTTGCACTGGTTAAGCAGGGGCTTGTCGGTTGCTGGCTGGTCAAGGATCTTAGTAGGTTTGGCCGAGATTACCTGACCGTTGGGCAGTACACGGACATCATTTTCCCCAGCTACGACGTGCGCTTTATCGCAGTCAATGATGGCGTGGACAGTGAACGAGGCGACGGCGACGGCTTTGCCGCTATTCGTAATTTGTTCAACGAATGGTATCCACGGGACACCAGCAAAAAAGTCCGGGTCGTATTCCGTCAGAAAGGCACCAGTGGAAAGCATCTGGGAAAACCGCCCTATGGCTATCGCACTGACCCAGCCGATAAAGACCATTGGATCATTGACGAGGATGCCGCCCCAGTAGTCAAGCGCATCTTTGACTTGGCTATTGACGGCAAGGGGCCGGAACAGATTGCCCGTATACTGGAGAAGGATAAGGTGTTGACTACCAAGGCGCTGTATGCCAAACAGTCGGAAAACCAACCTGACCCGAAAAAGCGTAAGAAAATGCCGGAGCGCCCTTACCATTGGATTGGTCAATCGGTTGCGGGTATTCTGGAACGGATGGAGTACACCGGCTGTACCTGCAATTTTAAGACCTATTCCAAGTCCTACAAGCTGAAGAAGCGAATTCCCAATGCCATCGAAGATATGTGTATCTTCCCTGATACGCAGGAAGCAATCGTTTCTCAGGCTCAGTGGGACAGAGTGCAGGAGCTGCGAAAAAACAAACGCCGTCCCACAAAAGCGGAACGGCAGGGATTGTTCTCCGGGCTTCTGTTCTGTCCCGATTGCGGGAATAAGCTGCACTTTGCTACCTGCAAGAGCTTTGACGGCAAGCAAGACCACTATGTATGCTCCAGCTACAAAAGCGGTCGAGGCACCTGCTCAGCCCACTATATCCGGGAAGATGTACTGCGGGAACTGGTGTTGGAGCGCATCCGTGCGGTCAATACCTATATCCGGCAGGATGTGGAAGGCTTTCAGGAAGAATGGCTGCAATGCCGCCGTTCCGATCAGGAACGCAATATCCGTGAGGATCGGAAGCGAGTGGAACAGGCCAAGAAGCGGCTGGCTGACTTGGATGTTCTTCTGTCCCGACTCTATGAGGATTTTGTCCTGGGCGATCTGAGTAAGGAGCGGTATAAGAAAATGACCGCCGATTACGAGGCAGAGCAGGAGCGGTTAAAACTCGAAATTGAAGTGACGGAAGAATGGCTGGAAACTCAGGAAACCATGAGTGCAGATGTGGATGCCTTTGTAGCCCTGACACAGAAGTATGTGGATGTGCCAGAATTGACACCTACGATAGTCAATGAGTATATCAAGAAAATTGAGGTGTTTGCACCGGACAAATCCAGCGGCAAGCGGGTACAGAAGGTAAAAATCTATTTCAACTTCGTGGATGATGTAAAGATTCCTGTGATTTCCGAGCCGGTTGTTGCGAAATCTACCCCTGGACGCAGAAAAACGGCGTGACCATTGCGGTCACACCGTTCTCTGCCCCAACCGCAGGACAAAATAGCTACTTGTCACTATTAAGCCATGGTATTACAGGCTTTTTTCGACCTCTGATTTTATTCCCACTCGCTCCCTACAAGAAAATATTAAACAGTTTTGCTTATGGGATTTAGCTCAGATTATTGGTATTCTTTTCATTATTCAGATAGTAGAGACTATCTGATTTTTTGTTGCCATTATGTTGCCATGATTGAGCTATAATGGACGCAAGACACCTCCAATCAATTATTGAGTTGTACGGTATACTCTTTACCAACACCGGGAATTTTCATCAGTTGCCCCTCGTTTTCCTGAATAATTTTCTTAGTATGGTCACCGATAGATTCCTCAAGATTGCCAGTTGCCGTATTAATTCCGAGCGAAATGATTTCCTCAGCCGTGACAAAACGATACATCTCGGACGGTTGTGTCATCGATCGCTGTAAATCCTGCTCTTGCTTAGGAGTTGGAATCAATTCAACCACATCAGCAAGAAGAAGTTCATGAATTTAAAAGTGCTCTCCGAAGTTCAGTTCTGTCATATGCCTACCGCAAAAACGGTATGTAATCTGTTTCCAGTCGACAATACCTGTTTTTATGAGTTCTTCCTCGAACTCTCGACTTAAGTCATCAACCCGTTCTCGTTCCGCTTTCTTGTTGAACCGTTTAACAAATCTTCGTAAGTTGTTAATTGCGATGAAGGTGAAAATAATGTCTCAAAACGATAAGATCCAGCTATTCGAGGACAAACGCATCCGCACGGCATGGGACGAGGAAAAGGAAGAATGGTACTTTTCCATCGTTGATGTGGTAGCTGTGTTGACTGACAGTCCAAATCCTCAAACCTATTGGCGCGTACTCAAAAAGCGTTTAAAGGACGAGGGGAATGAAACCGTTACAAGTTGTAACGCTTTGAAAATGACCGCTGCAGACGGCAAACGTCGCCTGACCTATGTAGCCGACACGGAGCAGTTCCTCCGTATCGTCCAATCCATTCCTTCGCCAAAAGCAGAACCGTTCCGAGCCTGGTTAGCACAGGTTGGCCGGGAGCGCATTGAGGAAACCATCGACCCGGAGTTGACCATCGAGAAGGCGTTGGAAACCTATCTCAAGAAGGGCTATACCCGCGAGTGGATCAACCAGCGGATGCAAGCCATTCAGGTCCGTAAGGAACTGACAGACGAGCGGGATGCCCGCGGCGTTCAGAAGGGCGTGGAGTACGCCATCCTCACCGATGAAATCTCCCGCGCGTGGTCGGGGATGTCCACCCGCCAGTACAAAAACCTGAAAGGTTTGAAAAAGAAAAACCATCGTGATAACATGACCACGCTGGAGCTGGTGCTGAATATGCTGGCGGAGGCAACCACTACGGAAATTCCCAATCAGAAAGCACCAAGCACATTTTCAGAGAATATAGCGGTTGCCCGCGAGGGCGGTGAGGCCGCCGGAATCGCACGGAAGGCGGTTGAGGAACGCACAGGCGTTCCCGTCATCACCTCCAAGAACGCCGCGCAGCTCAATCAGGTCGTGACCGACCTTCTGGAAGGGGCAGCCGCGGATATGAGCGAGATGCCAGAGAAAAAATGAGTGTTTTCGCATAACGGTTTTTCATGTGGCTAATTGGCAGCTCTTGAAAGCACCCATCAAAAAAGTTTGAGAAAAGTTGAAAAATACGGAGAATTCCGACTTGCACATGGCATTTTTGAGCCGGGGGTTCAAAAATCTACAGTGGTACAGCATGCCATGCGGAGTGTCCTTATAGGATCTGAGTATCCTGTAACGGGCACTCCGCATTTTTTATTTCCCGAAAAGTTCATACTGCAGACTCACATTTGCGTACAATATCAAAAAAATCCCTTCTATTTTGTGACATATTCCAATTCTTACAAAATTGCAAAAAAGTGGTTGCAAAACTGCCGCGGTGGTGTTGTAAATAGTAAAGACGCAGGACTGCGTCCACTTTGCGAAAGGAACGCAACTATGAAAAGACGTAGCAATCCCAGCAAGATATTCTATATTCCGGCCTGGCAATCTGGCGTTGTGGAGCGGAAGCTGGCGGAATATGCCCGATGCGGATATAAGCCGATGGATTTTCAGGAGTTGCCATGCTCCATATGGCGGATCACATTTCGGAAATCGGAGCCGCATTCCACCGACTATTATCTGTTTGGCCGATTTCAGGCAGGACGAGGATCTACGCTTGGCTACGACAGCCCCTGCGGCAAAGAAGAACGAAAGATTTCCGATATATCCCGAAGGACCCTGGTCATAGGGGCAGATCTTCTGGTGGCGGAACTGAATCCGGATGCAGACCCCCATACGGTTGCCAAGTACCGGGTTGAGAAAATGAAAGCTGCCCGAAAGCTATATGTGTCATTTCTCTTGTTCGAACTACTGATGCTGCCCTTCATATGCTTGGTTGCATTTATATTCGTGCCCCATGATATTTTCTTCAACAGTTTCAAACAGCCCTTCGAGTTTCCCACGGATCTATTGCCCCTTGCCATATTCCCTGTCTATGCGGCTATAGCGGCTGCAGGCTGTACATCTGAATTGAGGCGCTTAGCGAATATAAAATAGCCGTCGGTGCCATCTCCGCTAACTACGCCTACGACAGCTTCAGCCGCATGACGGGCCTGACCGCCAAAAACGGCAGCACCTCCGTCACCTACGTGGACCCCAGTTCGACAGCCACCTCCACCCAGGTGAAAACCTGGAACAACGGCAAGGCTACCTACACGTA
>ENA-OPBO01001700-OPBO01001700.1-human-gut-metagenome-genome-assembly--contig:-NODE-1700-length-14737-cov-7.068315_pt1 | contig 14737 bp, 10 predicted proteins | sample MGYA00241071_ERZ501458 | MGnify/ENA primary metagenome ERZ501458 (study PRJEB25962, sample SAMEA2042509) | human gut metagenome | biome: human gut; feature: human-associated habitat; material: faeces...
AAGATGAAAAAGAATTTGCAGTTTTCCAAGTAGACAAAAACTTTTATAACATTATCAATAAAGATGGTAAGACAACAGTCTATATGGATGTAAAAACTTATGTGGATCAAGGAAGAACTATGATTCCAGTAAGATATATTGCTTATACTCTAGGTTTTAATGTTGAATATGACAATTCTACTCGTGAAGCTATTTTCTCAAATAAAGAGAATAATATCTTAGCTAAAAAGACATTAAGACTAAATATTGATACTGGTGTTATGAAAGATTCAGATGGAAAGGTCTACAATTCAGATGTTAAGCCAGTGATTATAAATGGAAGAATTCATGCTTCAATTTCAAATATTGCTAAAGCTTTTGGGGCAAGTCATGGAGATATTAAAGATGGCAAAAACCAAACAATAGAATGGGACAATGCTAGAAAAGCAGTCTATGTATTTAAAAATGTAAAATAAGAAAGGATAGAAAAATGAATAAGAGTATTAAACGAGGAGTAGCCATAGCGTTACTCCTTTTTACATTTACAGTACCAGCAACTACATTTGCAATGACAAATGAAGGGCAAATAGAAAATCAAAGTGGATCAATATATGAACCACAAAAAGAAGAATTTGAAAAAATGTTGAAAGATGATGTTTTTACACCATCAAAAGAAGAAATTCCTTATCAAGATGTTCCAAGAATACCAGGAAATACAAGTGAAGCAAATAAGCCTTCAAATAATCTTCCTAAGAAAACACCACTTGTAAAAGGTGGTAATACAAAGGCAGTAAATAATCTTGCAACACAGGAAAATAAGGCAAGAGGTTCAGTAATTGAAAATGTAGATAGGAATGGAAAAGATATTACACCAAGTGGAGATACAGAAAAAGATAAAGAAAATCCAGTAGATGTAAGACAATTCTTAACATTTCAAACTAAAAGTGGAAAAACTATGCACCTGATAGTGGATCACTCATCAAATCAAGATAATGTAAGGCTATTGACAGAAGTAGGAGAGCAAGACCTACTTAATATGATTGAATCAGAAGATAAAAATACTATAAAGGTTGAAGAGCCTAAGAAAGAAGAAGTGAAAAAAGAAGAACCTACTGTTGTTCCAGTAAAAGAAGAAAAGAAAAGCGGAATAGGTTCATTTCTAATTATTGCACTTGTAATTGGAGGAGTTATAGGGGCAGGATATTATTTTAAAGTAGTCAAAGCTAAGGAAGATAAAATGTTGGAAGACTTTGAAGAAGATGATGAGGATTATATTAGTGAGTCAGAAGATGAGTCTGACAATGAAGAAAGTCATGAAGAATCTTTAGATGAAGATGATGAACTATTATAAGGATATTAAACTTAAGTACAATTGAACTTTTGTCACGAATATGATACAATATCCGTGACAAAGGAGAATTGTAATGAGTTCATATATGGAAATAATATCAGATAAAATAAATAGTTTTGATTCACATAAAGTATTTTTTGCAAATGACTTTTTAGATATTGCATCTAATGCTACAGTTAGACAAATATTAAAAAGATTAGCAGATGAAGATAAAATCAAGCGTGTCATCGATGGCTTTTATTACAATCCAAGATATAGCGAATTAATTGGAGAGTACGAAGCAGTATCAATTCACGAGTTAGCACTTGCCATAGCAAGAAAATACAATTGGAATATTGCACCATATAATAGCACAGCCTTAAACTTATTGGGACTTTCAACACAAGTACCAACTCACTATAAATATATATCTAGTGGAAGATATAAGGAATATAAAATTGGAGATACTATTTTAGAGTTTAAAAAAGTAAATCTAGGAGAAATTGCCAATATGTCCCTAAAGACCGCAACAGTTATTCAAGCAATTAAGTCTTTGGGAAAAGAAAATATAACTAGTGAAGTTATACAAAAGATAAGAGAAAACTTAAGTGAAAAAGAAAGAATAGACTTAATGAACGAGTCAAAATCAGTTCCATCATGGATATATGAAGTAATAAGAGAAATTTGTGAGGGTCAAAATGAATAAGTTTTATATAGAAAACAAAGAAGACTTAAGAGTTTTAATAGTTAATACTGCAAGAAAGAAAAATATATCTGAAGCAGTCATTGAAAAAGACTATTGGGTTACTTTTATCTTAGATTATCTATTTAATGAAAATAAATGGAAAGAATATTTTACTTTTAAGGGTGGAACATCACTTTCAAAGTGTTTTGGACTCATTGAAAGATTTTCTGAAGATATAGATCTAATCTTAGATTGGCGAGTATTAGGTTATGAAGAAAAAGAACCTTGGTTAGAAAGATCAAATACTAAACAGGATAAATTCAACAAAGAAGTCAATGAAAAGACTGAAATCTTTTTAAGAGATGAATTATTAAAAGTCTTAGAAGAAGATTTCAAGGACATGGACTTTGAATTTATGATTGATACTCTTGATCCACAAACGATTCTGTGTAAATATCCTAAAATTTTTGAATCTAATTATTTAACACAAAATATAAGGCTTGAAATGGGAAGTCTTGCAGCATGGACACCTGCAATTGAAGTGGAAATCCTGCCAATAATTGGAGAAGCCTATCCAAATGTTTTTAAAGAAAAAACTAATATAAGAACAGTATCAGCAGAGAGAACTTTTTGGGAAAAAGCAACAATTTTACACCACGAAGCAAATAGACCAGAATCTTCTCCTATGCCACATAGGTATGCAAGACACTTTTATGACTTATATAAAATAACAAATTCAGATTTCAAAGACAGAGCCTTAGAGGATAAGGAGTTATTAAAGAAAGTAACTGAATTCAAAATGAAGTTTTATCCTAGGAAGTGGGCAAAGTATGAAGAAGCATTAGATGGTAGATTGAAGTTAGTCCCAAGAAAATACCGATTTTCTGAAATAGAAAAAGATTATAAGGCTATGGCAGAAATGATTTATGGAGAATATCCAACATTTGAAGAGATTATAAAAGTTCTTAAAGAACTAGAAAAAGAAATTAATAAGTAAGTAGAATTCTCCCGAAAACAAGACAATATTCGGGAGAAATATTTTGAGCGAGAGAGAAATCTTTCGCTCTTTTTTTATTTATGGAGGTATTAATGAAGTTAGTAATAGCAGAAAAGCCAAGTGTAGCAGTTACAATTGCAAAAGTAACCCACGCAAGAACAAGAAAAAACGGATATTATGAGGGGAATGGATACATTGTTTCATGGTGCGTAGGTCATTTAATTCAAATGGCAAGTCCAGATAAGATAGATGAAAAATGGAAGAAATGGACAATCGACACTCTTCCTATAATTCCAGAAGAATATATTTATGAAGTATCTAAAAGCACTAAGAAACAATATGGAGTTTTAAAGAAAATTTTAAACGATAAGAATATCGACACAGTTATAAATGCTTGTGATGCTGGAAGAGAGGGGGAACTTATTTTTAGGCTTGTATATAATCAAGCTAAATGTAAGAAGAAGATTAAAAGACTTTGGATATCTTCAATGGAAAACAAAGCTATTGAAGATGGTTTTAGAAATCTTAAAGACGGAGAAAAATTTGAAGACTTATATAGATCGGCAAGTGCAAGAGCTATTGCAGATTGGCTGGTAGGAATGAATTTAAGTAGGCTTTATTCTTGCATTTACAAGGAAACATATTCAGTTGGTAGAGTACAAACCCCAACCCTATATTTAATAGCTAAAAGAGATAGCGAAATAAATCTATTTAAGAAGCAAAAATATTATACAGTTGACCTATCTTATGGAGGATTGAAACTTGTATCAGATAGAATTGATAAAATTGAAGTTGCAGAACAATTATTAAACTTGCTAGAAGATGAAATAGTTATTACAGAGGTAGAAGATAAAGAAATAAGCACAAAACCAGATAAGCCTTATGATCTCACTACCTTACAAAGAGAAGCAAATAAATATTTTGGATATTCAGCAAATGACACTTTAAATCTGGCACAAGGCTTGTATGAAAAAAAGCTAATCACATATCCAAGAACAGATAGTAGGTATTTAACCGATGATATGGTTACTACTATGAAAGAATTATTAGAAGGACTTGAAGAAGATTTTAAAATCAATGAATCAAACTTTAAGTCTATTTTTAATTCATCTAATGTTACAGACCACTATGCGATTATTCCTACTATATCAGGTATTGGAAAAGCCAAAGATTTATCTGATAAAGAAAGTAAAATCTATAATTTAATTAAGAATAAATTACTTGCTTCATGTTCGGATAACTTGAAGGAATCTAGCAGAAAAATTAGATATGAATATGATAAATTTAACTTCAATGCAAGTGGCAAGACTGTAATCGATGAAGGTTATACAAAGTATCTAAAGACCTATGGAAAGGAAAGACAAGAAAATGAATTACCAGATGTAAAGACTGGAGATAAAATTAAGCTAACTTCTAAAAATATATCAGAGAAATTTACAAAAGCTCCAAGTCATTATAATGAAGATACACTTTTAAAAGCTATGGAGAATGCAGGAGTAGAATCCTTGGATAAAGACATAGAATTAGAAAGAAAAGGCTTAGGAACACCAGCTACAAGAGCAGGAATTATTGAAAATCTTATCCATAAGGATTTCATAAGAAGAGATAAGAAAAATTTACTTGTAACAGAAAAAGGTAATAGGCTTGTATCGATTATAGAGGATAAGTTTAAGTCGGCTGAAACAACATCTGAATGGGAAATGAAACTTGCAAAGATTAGCTCTGGCGAAGTTGATAAAGAAGACTTTTTAAGAGAAATAGAAGATAGTATAAGGGAGCTTGTAGACAGGTACAAGAATAATCTAAATGAATAAGGTGAAAATATTAGAGCTTTTCGGTGGCATAGGTGCTATTAGAAAGGCTTTTATTAATTTAAAGATACCTTATGAAGTAGTTGATTATGTAGAAATAGATAAGGCTTGTGTTAAATCATACAACGCACTTTATGGAGAAGACTATAAGCCAAAATCAGTAGTAGGATATAAAGCTCCTAATGAGAAGATAGACTTAATAATGCATGGAAGTCCTTGCCAAGACTTTTCAAGAATAGGAAAAAAGCAGGGAGGAGTAAAGAATTCAGGAACTAGATCAAGTTTACTATTTGAAACAATTAGAATAATTAAAGAAATGAAAGAAAAACCTAAATGGATAATTTGGGAAAATGTAAAGGGAGTCCTTGATAGAAATATGAGGGACTCCTTTTTTATTTATCTAAAAGAGTTAGAGAGCCTAGGATATGAAAGCAAGTATGAAATTTTAAATGCAATGGACTTTGGCATACCTCAAAAAAGAGAAAGGATATTTGTTGTTTCATGTCTTGGAGCAAATAACTTTTCTTTTAATAAATTGGAGAGGAAAGAAACAAGCCCACTAAGTGAATTTTTAGAAAAAGATGTAAGTGAACTTTATACTATGACCCAACCTTATATGCTGAAATTTTTAAATAAAGGCATAGATAACAGTTTTAGAGGGCGACTCAAAGTGATTAAAGATTTTTCATATACTATTTCTACAAAACAAATGAGAGTACCTAATTCTGGAATAATAGATATTGGAAATGGTCAGTATAGGTATTTAACAGAAAGAGAATGTTTAAAACTCATGGGTTTTGATGACTGTGATATTGACAAGCTAGAAGAAGTGCATCCAAGAAGAAAAAATTGCACTTCAAGCAAACTGTATAAGCAGGCCGGTAATTCTATTGTGGTCGATATTTTAATGGCTATTATAAAAGAAATTCATAGAATGGAGGTAGGAAATGCAAGTAAATGATTTTAAGAATATACAAGAAGCAATAAAGTATGAGGTTTTACAAGATGAAAAAGAATATTTAAAGCTCTTAAAAGTTATAGGCAATAATCAGAAATATGATTTTTCTAGCCAATTAAGTATATATAACAAAGAACCTGAAGCTAGAGCTTGTGCGACCTTTGATATGTGGAAGAAATATTTTGGTCGAGTTGTTATGAGAGGTCAAAAGGGTATTCCAATTTTAGTTGGAAGTGATGTAAACAAAAAAGTTTCATATATCTTTGATATTAGTCAGACCACATCAATGGATAGGAATATTAATGAGGTTAGCTTATGGCAGTTTGATCACGAAAACCATAAGGAGGCTTTAAAAGAAATAATAAGAGATTCTTCATTTGAAGCTAGTGATTCACTTAATGAAAATATATTTTCTTTAAGTCGAATTTATGGAGATGAATATATTAATTTGGCTCTTGCTGATTTAAGGATAGATATAGAGGATAGACTGAGTTTTGAAAAGTTTATGAGGGACTCAATATCCTATGCGGTAGCTAATAGGTTTAATACAACCTATCCTATGGATATGGAAAATTTAAAAAATAATTTTTCTAGGATTAATACAATTTCTTTAGAGCAGATGGGTCTTGTAATATCAAGGGCTAGTGAAGATATTATAGATAGCACAATAGAAAAATCTAAGGAAATGGATCGTGCTAGGCTGCTGACAGAAAGGGCCGATGCCGACTATAATAGAGATATAGAAAATATAAACGAAGATAGAGGAGGTCAAGATGATTTATATAGACGAGATGATAGGTCAAGAAGTAGAGATGGACGAGTTTTCACAGATGGAAGCGACAGAAGAAATAGCGATGAAGATCGAAGAGAAAGCCTTGGATATGATGGAGAAGGATCTGGAATTTATGGAGAGATTTCCGAATCCGACTTACGCAGTCCTAAGACTGTCTTACCTAGTAGGGAGCGAGGACATGGAGAACTGGAAGAAACTTCAGGAAATGTACGAGGAGAAAACACTTTTGAACCACCTGAAGGAAATTCAGAATCAGGCAGTGGACTTTATCAAGAGAGAGAAAGTCAAGATGATGAAAGCACAAGGATTGACAGAGAAAATGATGAGAGGGAATCCAGAGGAATACCAAGGACAGATGAACAACTTGATGGCAACAGTGAAGAAAATGGCAATCAAGGAATACGTGGAAGCTTAGAAAATGAAATAAGTCCAGAAAAGGAAGCTGATGAAGCTTCTTTTTTTGATGGCAAAAACACTGAAAATAGAAAAGATTACTGGATTGTAGAATTTAATGAAAATCACGAATTAGTTCCCGATTATAGTGGGCAGATAGTAACTAAAGACTTAATCAATATCCTAAGACAAAAGGATATTGATATTAAAGACCATAATCAAACTCATGGAGAAAATGAATTTGGAGAAATGACTGATGATTATATCGGATATTTCAAATTCTATTTTGACCACTATGTAGACGGCGAAGTTGTCGAGCATTATAGGATTGACCTTGGAGATGGTGAAGAAGTTAATGAGCGTGAATTTTCATATTTAGAAGAGCAAGTTGCACTAAGTGAGGAAAAAGCTTCACAAGAAGAAGTTAAGGAAAAGATAGAGCCTAAGTTTAAGATAGGTGATCAGGTTAGATATAAAGATAAGGACTTTACCATTACAGATTTTGATGAACTAAGTGGAGGACTTAAAACTGTAACCATTAGAGATAATATGGAGTATATGGGAGGTATGATTAGGGGTTCGGAAGTAATTCCATATAGAAACGATTCATACCTTGAAGAAATCTTTGAAAATCTAAGTCAAACATCAGAAAAACTAGCAGTAAAGGTTGGTAAGGAATTTATTTTAGAAGATGAGAATACCTTTGATGGAATTAACTTAATTGAAACAGGAACTAAGGTAGAAGTTAATGGAGAAGAAATCCCCTTATATAAAGGTGAAACATTTGAAGAAAGTAGAAAGATTGATGACCTTTTAGATAGTGGAAATTATGAGATATACAAATTATCTGAGCATGAAAAACAAATTGAAAGACAAGTAGAGCAAGAAAGCTTTATAGATAACCACAATCTTGAAATTGACCAAATGATGGATAGATACAATGTTCCAAGAGAAGCAGCCGAAAACTTATTGAGGGGTAAAGAGGATTTAAAAAATCTAGGCTATGAACCTAATAAGGAAAGGCTAAGTTTTGCTAGAAATTATGACTTGAAAAATCATATCTACTCAGAATACCTAACACCATCAGAAAAGCTAGATAAAAATATAAAAGCTATTAAGATGCTCAAAAGACTTGAAAATGAAAATAGGAGTCCAAGAGAGTATGAACAAGCCTATCTTGCTGATTATCTAGGATGGGGTGGTCTTGCCGATGTCTTTGATGAAGAAAAGGGAGGACAATGGCTTGAAGCAAGAAATATTTTAAAAGAAAATCTAACAAATGATGAGTATTTGAATGCTAAAGAGTCTACTCTAACATCATTTTATACACCTAGAGAGGTAATGGATGGAATATATAAGACCATAACAGATATGGGTTTTAAGACTGGGAATATCCTTGAACCATCTGCAGGAGTCGGTAATTTTATTGGAAGTATGCCAAGTGAAATACAAAGCTCTAAAGTCTATGGAGTAGAAAAAGATAGTCTAAGCGGAAGAATAGCAAGAGAACTTTATCCTGAAGCTAATATTCAAATTAAAGGTTTTGAAGAAACAAACTTCTCAAATAATTTCTTTGACTTGGTAATAGGAAATGTTCCCTTTGGAGATTTTAAAGTTAACGATCGTGAATATAACAGAAATAACTTTCTGATTCACGATTATTTTTTTGCAAAGTCAATAGATAAGGTTAGGAATGGAGGAATTATTGCCTTCATAACTTCATCTGGAACTATGGATAAAAAAGATGAATCTGTTAGAAAATATATTAATGCAAGATGTGAGTTTTTAGGAGCTATGAGGCTTCCTAATACAATATTTAAAGGACTTGCTGGTACAGAAGTTACTTCAGATATTATTTTCTTGAAAAAGAGAGATTCAGTTATAGAAAGAGATGATGATTGGATTCATCTAGCAACTGATAAAAAGGGTTTGACTTATAATAAATACTTTGTAGATAATCCTCAAATGGTATTAGGAGATATGAAAGAAGTATCTGGAAGATTTGGAAATACAATTACTTGTGATGAAAAAGAAGACGAAAATCTAAAGGATTTAATGGATCTTGTAAGTAAGGAAATTTCTTCAAATTCTAAATATGAAGAAGTTGAGCTATTGGAAGATGAAGAATTAAGTCTTCCAGCAACAGACGATGTTAAAAACTTTTCTTACACTATTATTGATGAAGAAGTCTACCTAAGAGAAAACTCAGTATTAATTAAGCAGAATATATCAGATAAAAATAAAGAAAAGATAAAAGATTATCTTGATGTAATGAATGCTTTGAAAGATGTAATAGAAAAACAAAAGGACGATTATTCAGACGCGGAAATAAAAGAGTCACAAGCAAAGTTAAATGAAGTCTATGATAACTTTTCAAAGAAACATGGCTTTATTAACTCCTTATCAAATACTAGAGCCTTAAAGGAAGACTCAAACTTTCCTTTAGTTTCATCAATAGAAATACTTGATGATGAGGATAATTTCAAAGCTAAGAGTGATATATTTTCAAAAAGAACAATAACAAAGGCAAAGGTAGTAGATCATGTAGATACTTCCCTTGAAGCTTTAGTCTTATCTGTTTCACAGAAAGGATATGTAGACTTTGAATATATGGAATCTATCACAAGTAAAGATAGGGACACCTTAATTGGTGAGCTTGAGGGCGAAATATTTTTAGACATTAAGGACACAGACCTAATAAATAACAGAATGCCATTTGAAAACTTTAATAATGACGATCCATTTCATTTTTCATATGTATCGGCTGATGAATATTTAAGTGGTAATATTAGAGAAAAAATCGGCTACCTCAATTCATATATCGGAGAAATTGAAAATGTAATAGATTTAGCACCTTCTGAAAAGAAAGACACGTTATTAAACGAGTTAGGCAAACTCAAATATCAAAGAGAAAAATTACAAGAAGTTATGCCTGAAGAACTCACTGCTTCTGATATAAATGTAAGGTTAGGAGCAACCTGGATACCTCAAAAAGATATAGAAGACTTTACTTTTAATCTTTTAAAAACACCTGGCTATGATAGGTGGAATATAAATGTTAGGTTTTCGCCACATACAAGTGAATGGAATATTGAGGGTAAAAGTGTTGACTCGACTAATGACCTTGCTAACATGACTTATGGTACAAGTAGAGTAAATGCCTATAAGCTGATTGAAAATGCTCTTAATCTAAAAGATACAAAAGTATTTGACCAAATAATAAATGATGATGGTTCTAAGACTTCTGTATTGAATAAAAAAGAAACTATGCTTGCAAGTCAAAAGCAAGAACTGATTAAAGAAGAATTTAAGAATTGGATATTTGAAGATCCTGATAGAAGATATAGGTTAGAAAAGATTTATAATGAAAAATTCAATTCAATTAGAAATAGAGAATTTGATGGTTCTAACTTAACTTTTGATGGAATGAATACTGAAATCAGACTTCGAGAACACCAGAAAAATGCCATAGCAAGGACTCTATATGGTGGAAACACACTACTTGCCCATGTAGTAGGAGCAGGAAAAACTTTTGAAATGGTAGCTTCTGCTATGGAATCTAAAAAGTTAGGACTTGCAAGTAAATCATTATTTGTAGTTCCTAACCATCTAACTACTCAAATTGGTAGGGAGTTTATGCAATTATATCCGTCAGCAAATATTATGGTGGCCGATAAAAAAGACTTTCAACCTAAAAATAGGAAAAGATTTATTGGTAGGATTGCAACAGGAGAATATGACGCGGTCATCATAGGACACTCTCAATTCGAGAAAATACCAATGTCTAAGGAATACCAGGTTAGACATATACAAGACCAAATAGATGATATAGTTTCCTTTATTGATGAGAACAAAAGAAATAGAGGAGAAAATTTTACTGTAAAACAACTGGAAAAGACAAAGAAGAAACTCTTGGTAAGACTTGAAAAACTAAATGATGACTTTAAAAAGGATGATGTAATAACCTTTGAAGAACTAGGGGTAGATAAGTTATTTATAGATGAAGCTCATAATTACAAAAACTTATTCTTGCATACCAAGATGAGAAATGTTGCGGGTATAGGTCAAAGTGAAGCCTTTAAGTCTTCAGATATGTATATGAAATGTAGGTATATGGATGAAATGACAGATGGAAAGGGAGTTGTATTTGCTACTGGTACACCAATATCAAATTCAATGACAGAGCTTTATACCATGCAAAGATACCTTCAATATGACGATTTAAAGGCAAGAGGATTAGAACATTTTGATGCCTGGGCTTCTACTTTTGGAGAAACAGAAAACACCTTTGAATTATCTCCAGAAGGCACTGGATATAGGCAAAAGACAAGATTTTCAAAGTTCTATAACTTGCCAGAATTGATGAACATGTTTAAAGAAGTAGCAGATATAAAGACCTCAGATATGTTAAATTTGCCAGTACCAGAAGCAAATTTTGAAGTTATTAAAACAAAACCTACTGAGGAACAAAAAGAAATATTAGAAGCTATTTCAGAAAGAGCTGACGCAGTTAGAAATAACCAAGTCGAGCCAACAGAAGATAATATGCTAAAGATTACAAATGATGGTAAAAAACTTGCCCTTGACCAAAGATTAATAAATCCACTACTTCCCGATGATCCTAATTCAAAGGTAAATGTATGCGTTAAAAATATCTTTTCGATCTGGGATAAGACAAAAGAAAATTCATCGACCCAATTAGTGTTTTCAGATATGTCCACACCAAAAGGAGATGGAGAATTTAATATCTATGATGATATTAGAGATAAGCTAGTGAATATGGGAATACCAAAAGATGAAATAGCCTTTATCCACGAAGCAGATACAGACAAACAAAAAGATGAACTATTCTCCAAGGTAAGAAAAGGAGAAGTAAGAGTATTATTAGGTTCTACTCAAAAAATGGGAGCAGGTACAAATGTACAGAATAAATTAATAGCCTTACACGATTTAGACGTCCCTTGGAGACCGTCTGATTTGGAGCAGTTCCAAGTGGGACACATAAAAAAACAAGGACTATCTCAATAAATACTAACGCAAGCACAAGTATAAAATATGATAAAGTGACTTATCAGCCTATTTATGATATAATATATCTTAACAATAAAACGGATAAGGGGTAATAATATGGCAATTTCTTATAAACCATTATGGCACTTATTGGTAGAAAGAGAAATGAATAAAGAAGACTTAAAAAGAGCTGCAAACATAACAAGCAACATAGTTTCAAGAATGAGCAAAAACTCTTATGTGAACTTAGAGTCACTAGAAAAGATTTGCTTGGCATTGGATTGCAGAATTGAAGATGTTATAGAAATTCATAATTATGAAACAAGCTATATCAACGGGTTGGGATTGTCCGAGAGCAAAGATACTTGTTAAACTTCGTGAAAACATGACAGAAACCTTTGAAACTCAAACAATAGGACGCATAAGGAGAATGCCAAGAGCAAGACACTATAACAACGACCTATTAGATTTTTGCTTCCTCTATACTTTCGATGAAAAGTACAAAGAATCTGTTATACAGGGTGGAAATTCCTATGAAGTTAAAAGGTTATTTTTAAAAGACAAGTGTAAAAATTTTGAACTTATAAAAGAATTTAGAAACAAAGACTATCAGTTTGTAGATGAAGTATTAGTTAGAGATAGAGCTTATGACTATTTTAAAGAAAAGTATAAGCTAACCAATATTAAAAAGGACAATGAAAAATTATTAGAATCTTATGGTTTTATAATGGGAACAAAAGTTATATCTACCTTTAGGACGGGGAAGTTTATAAAACTTAAAGATATAGTTGATGAAAAACAAGGTGAAAATAGGGAGATAGCCTATGAAGTATCAACTCACGATCATGGAATTGATTGTTTGCATGCAGTTGATATGATAAAAAAAGTTACGGGCGTTCCGTCTAAAAGGATGAGGGTAATCCTACAACATCTTTTCCATAAAAATATAACATCAAACAAGAAGTTGTTAAATCTTTCTAATCGTGAGTGGTACGCTTTTATGATAAATAATGCTTATAAACTTAGAGATGACTTTTTAGATTTAGCTGCAATTTCTAATGGAAGACAAATGCAATTCTTGGATAAGAAAACTGAAAAATGGAAATTGCCATTAGAAGATTTTTATAAGTATCTTCCTTATGAAACAGAAGTAGTCGAGTATAAGAAAAATGCTTATAAAGAATACAACACATCTATGACAACATCTCAGTTTAGATCAACTTCAGAACAACTCTTAGAAAACTATCTTGAAAGTAGAGATGATGTAGATTGGTACTATAAAAATGGCGATAAAGGACAGCAATACTTATCGGTTGTTTATGGCAATAATCTAAGCAAGGAGTATCTTTTTTACCCAGACTATATAATTAAAAAGAAAAATGGAGAAGTATGGATAATTGAAACTAAAGGTGGAGAAAGAAAAGCTGTAAGTAAAAATAGAGACAAGCAAATCGAAAATAAATTTTATGCTTTTAAGGAGTATTCAAGCAGATATAAAATAAATTGGGGTTTTGTTAGAGATAAAGATACAAGACTTTATATTAATAACACAACCTACACAGGAGATATGAATAATGAGAATTGGAAAAGACTAGAAGATTTATTTTAAGGAGGTGTTAAATTATAGAAAGTAGACCTAAGTTTGATAAAATCACATCGTTTGATGAGTTTAATAAATACTATTGGTATCGTGAAGAACTTTCACAGATATGCAAGTTATTAGGATTAGAATATAGAGGTACAAAACAAGAACTCACTTATATTATTGAGCAGTACTTTAAGGGTGATGTGATTAAAAAGTCATCAATAAAAAACATAAAGAAACAAGTTGATTATATTACTTTAGATATGCCTTTACTTGAGTGTGGATTTTCCTTTAATTCAAAATTCAGAGAATATTTTTCTGTTGTAACAGGTGTTTTGCCTTTTAAATTTACTGCAGATATGGCAACGGCTTGGAGAAAAGTAAAAACACAAAATGATTTGAGTTTTACAATTCAAGATATGCTCAAAGTTTATTATGGAAAATCAGATTATGCTAAGTATGATAATTCGGTTTGTCAATGGAATCAATTTTTAAAGGATTTTTGTGCAGACGAAAATAGTTGTAACTACTCTAATAAAATACAAGTAGCTGCAATTCTTTGGAAAGAAGTCAGAGATTCAAAAAACAAAAAAGTTTATTCACGAGAACTTATAAAAAAATATGAGGATAAAATAGAAGACTATCACAAGTAAACAGAAACTATTTTTTTGAATGAAAAAAATTAATTCAGATAGATGTTAGGCGATAGAAATTAAAAACTCTATCGTCTTTTTTTATTACAAGAAAGGAGATCAGCATGAAAAAATTAAATCAAATCAGAAAAGAATCAAAAGAAATAAAAGATAAAATTGATGATACAGAAGAAAGATTAAGGCAACTAAAAAATCAAGAAAAGAAAATATTAAAATAAGATATAGTAAAAAGAAGAAAAGAAAGTATCATAGAAAAGATTAAAGAGTATAAGCTAGATAGTGATAAGTTTAATGAAAAAAGACAATCCACCAAAGACTATTACAAAAATCAAGAAAGGTAAGACCTGGTAAAAATATCCTATCCAAGCTATAATATGACCAAGAAAATAAAGGCAAATCTAGGAGGTAATAGAGATGAATAAAAGGCAAGAGCTAATAGACGAACTCATAAAAGCAGACGGAGATGGAACATACAAAACCTATAAAACCACAGAAGAAATAAAAGCAATGAACAATGAAGAAATACAGATTATATATTCCAAC
>ENA-OPBO01001711-OPBO01001711.1-human-gut-metagenome-genome-assembly--contig:-NODE-1711-length-14688-cov-2.367047_pt1 | contig 14688 bp, 8 predicted proteins | sample MGYA00241071_ERZ501458 | MGnify/ENA primary metagenome ERZ501458 (study PRJEB25962, sample SAMEA2042509) | human gut metagenome | biome: human gut; feature: human-associated habitat; material: faeces...
TTCCGATCTTTTGCCAGGATGAGATACGTTCCCCAATTCTTCTCATCGAACGAAAGGGCTAAGGCTGCTTTTCCTGCCTCATCGGTAGTCAGCTTCTCCTGTTTTACGGGTTTATAATAACTGCTCGAGGTGAAATTAGCCAATGTACTCTGGTCGGCACTCCACCACCAATACCAATCCAATTTATATATTGAAATATCCAATTCCGAACCAGCGATGGGCGCACCGTGGTAATCGACAGAAACAAGCTGGAAAGTATGATCCTGATCCGTACTCAATGGCTGCCGATTCTTCTGCGGAGAATGGATTCCGACATAACGCTGATAAGGAGAATACAACAAACGAACCGCATCGATACTGAAATCGCCGGATTCTTCATAAACTTTCGTCGTAAAGCTACCCAACAACATGCCGGGCGCTGTTGCACCCACATTCAGCCGTGTCCTCACAGAGGCATCACCTTCGCCATTGGTAGTTCCGGTAATCAGCTGGCTTTCCTCACTATTAAACTGTACTGTCGGGTTATCAAACGTATAATCTGGATAATTCTTGAATGAAGTTCCGGTAGAAACGAATGTTCCTTTCACATCATATTTCAAGTTACGAGCTTTGGCTCCTTGTAACCATTCCACATGCAATGGAATAGCAACTTCCTGCTCCCGAACCAATAAGTCCGGAACATCCAAACGGATTTTCAGGCGATTCGGTTTGATGCTTTCCACACGAAGACGCTTATCAAACGACACGCCTCCTACCTCAACTTTTACATTCCAGGCTCCTGTTGGAACCGATGCTTCGGTCGGAATATGGAAAACATACAATCCATCACTGCCTTGTGTACTGACCTTCTGCTGATAAACTTGTCCCAATGGATTGAATAACGACAGTTTCACCGGATGATGTGGCGGTAACATCTTGCTTCGGTCGAACAACATGAATCCGACATGAATGGTATCGCCCGGACGCCAAACACCTCTTTCTCCATAAATGAAACCTTTGATTCCTTTCTGTACAACTTCTCCATCCACATCAAATGAGCTCAAAGAGAGATTAGATCCTTCATTCACTCTTAGATAGGAGCGCTGTTTACCTTCTGAAGCCAACAGATAGTAAGGGCGTCCACCGGCTTTTCGGCAATCAAAGACTACACGTCCGTCATTATCAGTAGTCCCTTCAGCCAATAATTCTTTCTGATAGTTATAGGCTCCGATCTGCACACCGCTCATCGGTTCCGTTGTTTGCAGATGATGAGCCAGCACAACCATCTTTCCGTCAGTTCCAGCCATCGCCATCAGTCCGATGTTAGAGACCAATATATTCTTCCCGGCAGAACGATTGAAATAATAGGAAGGAGAACACGGATCATTCCGCTCGGCATACTTATACGTATTCCAATCTGTATTCAGACTTTCCTGATAATACCAGCCACCGGCATCAAACTGATTCAACTCTTCCCGAAAAGCCATCTCGTTTTCAGCCAGAATCTGTTCTTTCGTCTTGGTTTCCAACTGAGGACAATCATACGCTGAAAGACTTTCATCGAACGATAAAATAACCCGATAGATAGCTCCCGGTTCCGGATCAATGAGTTGCTTCAGATCAAGGGCAAATGTGTTCCAACGCGTCAGATCGTAATTATGCTCGTCGAAGAAGATGACCTGACGGGTAATCAGCCGGCCCAAACGCATCAGTTCAGCCGTGCCATCCAGTTCATTCGTCTGGAGAAATTGTCCGATATTCTGTTCTCCGATTTTCACCACTCTAACAACTACCCCTTTCAGCGCTATTGCCTGGAAAGGAACATGCAACTTGTCGGACTGCGGAATGATCACGCCATCACCCATGAACCGGACATCCGGACATCCGTCGTTTTCCCGGATTTCCCTTGTCTCATCTTTCGCCAGTAAAGTACCTGATGTACTTTGAATCTCTTTCTTTAAGACAACCTTTAAGTCTCCGTTCCGATTCTGATCCGGATATAAACGCAACTTATTTCCTTCTACCGATACCAGTTTGGAAACGTTGTCTTCGATATAAGCCAGACCATCTAATACCTGGTCTTTCTTCAATGCCTGTGTAAAAGTCACTTCCACATAACGTTCAGGTGTCCGGACATACTGAACATCAAACACCGAGAAATCATCTTTAGCCGGGACAGACGTACTAACTAACGTTTCTTCGGCTACGTTCCACTTGTTGGGTAACACAGAAAGGCTGACTTCTTCACTTCCCGGCACAATGTTCTCAAGCGTCAACACATGCTTCTTTCCATCTGCTCCATGCTGCCAGACACCTTTCAGGCCGGACGAAGGACCGACTAATTGTTCTACGGTAGCAGGCAACTCCCGATCGGAAGTCAAAACGAGGTAATTCAGATTATAATTCCCTGGATTTGAGGGATTCATTTCTAAAGAAGAAAGATAAGCCTTTACCTCCAAAGCCTTGGTATGAAACGAAGCGGAGAAACGCTGATACTTCTTTTCCGGTATCGATTTCCACGCTGCAAGATCGACAGTCAGCGTATAACGTGTATCCCGTTCCAGACAACCGGCGGGTTTGAATTTCACAATCCGCCCTTCTTCCAGTACAAACGTGCCTTCAGCCTTAGGATTCAGCTGCACATGTTCTTTCCATTTACCCTCGGCTTGCATCTCTGCCGGAATTTCTTCCTGCAGAATACATGTCGGTGTCACATACCGTGACACTAATCCGGAAGTAAATGCCTCCACATACGGGTTATAAGTTATTTTTTCCTCGGTTGATTCGGAAAAAGAACAACTTATCAGACTCAGATAGCTTAACAAAGTAAGCAAACAAAACAAATATCGATTCATGGTAGTTCTCTCTTTTATTCTATAATAAATGTATGTAAAGATATTCTCTCACAGCACAGCCCGGGCTGTTGCACGATTGATTACCGGAAACAAATGTATTGCTACTTCAATACGGTCAGATCCTAGCAATTAGTTCGGAGAACAAAGTTGTCATTCGTTCAGCAGCCCGATTGGCAGCTTCGATCACATCATTGGCATCGTTCACAAAATCATCGGCAAAATGATAACCTTCATTGGTTATGACCGACATACCAAACACCCGAATACCACAATGACGGGCTACGATTACTTCAGGCACCGTACTCATTCCGATCGCATCGCCACCCGCTTTTCCATAGAACGCATATTCGGCAGGCGTTTCATACGACGGACCTGTCAGACCAACATAAACACCTTTCTTTAATGCAATCTGTTTCTCTGCAGCAATCTCTTCCATCAGATGGATAAACTCCCGGTCGTATGCCCGTGTCATATCCGGGAAACGCGGACCAAATTCCTCTTTATTCGGACCAATCAAGGGATTGGGCATCATATTGATGTGATCACGAATAATCATCAGGTCACCCACCTTGAAAGTCGTATTGATTCCACCGGCAGCATTCGAAACGAAGAGATTCTTGATTCCTAAGAGCTTCATCACACGGATCGGGAACGTTACTTGTTCCATCGTATAGCCTTCATAATAATGGAAACGGCCCTGCATGGCTAAAATAGATTTACGACCTAACTTACCACAGATAAAATTCCCTTTATGTCCCGAAGCCGTCGAACGCATAAAATGCGGGATCTGCTGGTAGGGAATGATAGTAGGATCTTCGATAGCATCAGCCAACGAACCTAATCCACTTCCTAAAATAACGGCTGTTTCCGGTTTGCCGGATATACAAGCTGCTAAGAATGCCGCTGTTTCGGCATATAAGTCTTTTGTCTCTTTCATATCTATATCTCCTTATCGTTTAACTAAATTATAGGCGCACCGAGCGGCCTGTTCCAATATTTCCGCTTCGCCCGGTACTTGTTTATGACGCATCACTACTTTACCATTACAAATAACGGTATCAACACAACTTCCATTGGCTGCATACACCAAATTGGAAACAAAGTTGAAATTCGGGGTAAATGCCGGACTCTGCAAATCTATCAAACAGAGATCAGCCAGATATCCCTCTTCTATCCGTCCGGCTTTCAGGCCTAAAATATCCGCACCCGTACAAGTGGCGGCTTCCAGCATTTCCGGGGCAGTCAATACTTCCGGATCTTTTCGCCAGGCTTTTCCCAGCAATGCGGCCAATTTCATGGCCTCGATCATATCCAGATTATTGCTGGATGAACAACCGTCCGTCCCGATTCCTACTTTTACACCAGCCTGTTTCATTTCGGCAAACTTAAAGCTGATCCCCGAAGCCAGTTTCATGTTTGATGCCGGATTATGGATGACCTTCACTCCGTAATCAGCCAGCATGCGGATTTCGTCTTTATCAACGTAAACACCATGTGCAATAACCAGACGCGGTGACAATACTCCAAGTTTATACAGGTAACGAACCGGAGAAAAACCAAACTGCCGAATGGAATTGTTTACTTCTTCTTCCGTCTCTGCCAAATGTAAATGAATCAAAGCCTGATGTTCATTGGCAAACGTATGTATCCATTGCAATAACTCTCCGGAAACCGTATAAATGGCATGAGGACCGACGGCATATTGGACTCTCGGACCATATTCATCCACTACATCATATAGCTTTTCGCATTCTTTCTTACTCTTTTCAGCCAACTTCGGATCAAAGTGATCAAAACAAACGGCCGACAAATATCCGCGGATTCCCATTTCTTCGACAGCATCAGCTGTTCCCCGGAACTTCTGATACATATCCAGAAACGTAGTTGTTCCGGACTTGATCATTTCCAAACAAGCCAACTTGGCGCCCCAATATACATCCTCGCGTGTCATCTTCGCCTCATTGGGCCATATTTTCTGTTCCAGCCAGGGCATTAGCTTCATGTCATCTGCAAACCCTCTGAACAACGTCATGGCAGCATGCGTATGTCCGTTCACCAATCCGGGAATAACGGCCATGCCCGTCGCATCAATCACTTCAGCATCTTCTGCAACCAGGTCTTTACCGATCCGGCTGATCAAGTTCCGTTCTATCAGAATGTCAACCTTTTGTTGGTTCAATTCTACCTGTTTAATCAATATCCGATGAATCATCTTATGAAAATTTAGCTTTGATATTCTTTATTTTCTCTTCCCGAATCCGGGAAAGTAATTCCTTTTTACAGTTCTTTTTGACAGCCACCAAGGCACACGATTCAAAGACTTCGATCACGCCCAAGTCTTCTCGGGTAATCTGTCCTTTCTGGTACAAGAAACCGGCAATGTCTTTCTTGCTTAACTTATCCCGTTTTCCCCGATGAATGGTCAGTGTAGTCCATTCTGAAGCTTTTGGCCGACGCGTCTTTTCGGGTAAGAAGAATTCATCCGGCTCCGGAGAGACATATTCCGGTACAGCTTCGGCTTCGTTCAACAATAAATATGCCGTTCCTTCGGCATGCATACGCGCCGTTCGTCCGTTTCGATGAACAAAAGCTTCTTCGTTCAGTGGCAGATGATAATGGATCACATGCTTCACTTCCGGAATATCCAATCCTCGAGCCGCCAGATCCGTTGATATCAAAACGGTGGCGGTGCGATTACGGAAAAGAGCTAACCGTTGTTCGCGGTCTGCCTGTTCCATTCCTCCATGGAAGCATACACAATCGACTTGCTTTTGGGCCAGAAATTGTCCTACCCGCTCAACAGACTCCCGATGATTACAGAATACCAATGCCGATTCTCCATTCAATTCACCCAACAGACCATACAAACTCATCAGCTTGTCTTTCTGCGGAGACCGTACCTGATATAATTTCAGGCCTTTCAATGACTTCGTAGCAGTCAGATAGGAAATCCGTATCGGCTGATGCAAGTGAATAAACTCCGGTATTTCAATCGCCTCGGTTGCCGAAGTCAATACCTTACGTCTTACTTGCGGCAGACGTGCCATGATCTTCTTCATCTCCGGCACAAACTTCAACTCCAACGATTTGTCGAACTCATCCAGAATGACCGTATGGACCGACTGTAAAGACAGATTGCCTTTCTCTATATGATCCAAAATACGTCCCGGTGTTCCTACCAATAATACGGGCGGATGTTCCAGGCTCCGTTTCTCTACCTGGAAAGGATGTCCGCCATAACAGCAAGTTACTTTGAATCCTGTTCCCAACGAACGGAAGACTGATTCTATCTGTAAAGCCAGCTCTCGGGAAGGGGCAATTACCAGCACTTGTGTTTTCTCTTCCGCCACTAATACCGGAAGTAATGGCAGCAAAAAGGCCAGCGTCTTACCCGATCCGGTCGGACTGAGCAAAACTAGATCCTTTTTTGTGCCGGCTTCCAACACGGACTGCTGCATATCATTCAGCGACGTAATACCCAGTTTCTGGAGAGCCTGATTGATTTTATCTTGATTCAACATATACAATTCTTTTATTCACCCGCATGCAAACGGTATAAATGATCTGCCTGCTGGCGTATTTTATTCAATAACATTTCCGGGAAATCCGGATATTCCGCATAAAAGGCTTCTACTTCATCCCGGGCTTGAACGGACGAATGTCCACCCAACAAGGCTCGTAACCAGGCTGTCGGGAAAAAGATATCACCGGTCCGTTGTACTTCTTCCAGTATTTCCAAAGCCGGAAGGATGTATTCTACAGACTCGGCTTCTCTTAACCGGTGATTCAGTAACGACAAAGCCGTAGAGGCCCATGGTTCAATCCGTCTGTTATCGGCTACAAGCAATGCTTCGAACACACTGTCGCGAACTTCCTTCCGGGGTGAAACCGATGGAGAGATAAACCGATATTCAGCCTGTCGATCCGGATTCGAAATACGTTTTAACTGTTCGTTCACGATTTCATCCGCCTTTTCCGGTAAACGGATTGCCAGCTGATAAGACAGATTAATTTCATCCCGCTCGCTCAGAGGTTTGCCTTCCAGTTCCCGCTTCTCCCAGATCTGATACAATTGAGCGGCAGCTTGTTCTGATTCTGCCAATGAAACATACTGGCGGAAGGCTTGCAACCGGCGTCCGGGTGTAATTCCACCGGTTACCAATTGCCATAATGCATGTTCCAAACCATCAGGTCTTGCCGGCAGAAAACGGACAGCCGGACTGATATATCCCAGTGCCATTGAATACAACAAGTCATTCTTTTCCTGCTTCGCATAGGCAATCAATGCCTGTAAAAAAGGTTCTGCCTTCAATGTCCGATTCTGTAAATTCTCGTGCAATGTGATGAGTAACGAACCTTTCAGCATGTCATCAGTTGTTGTATCCAGACAGGCAAAAGCGCCTTGTACATCTTTCGGATTAAGCTCGAAAAAGCCATAACCACGACCGTCAATATTCGGCAAAATAGCAGGAGAATCATACTTCTGATTCAGCTCGACGGTCAAGACGCGAGATGTATCTCCTATCTCCAACACGACGTCTTCTGATTTATTCCCTTCACAGATCCGGTACGTCAACTGCTGAGGCCATACAAGTCCGCGTTCCCAAGGATCAGACTCTTCCACGCGTAAACGATTCCCGATGACACTAGCTTTTAGCACAGGCATTCCTGCTTCTTTCACCCAAACCTGGCTCCACTGGTCCAAATCCCTTTCGGTATACTGACTCAAGGAAGCAATTAGCTGATCCCAAGTCGCATTGGAATACGCATAAGTCGTCAGATAATCATGCAATCCTCGCTGGAAGGCTTCCGCACCCATCCGTTGAATCAACATCTCCATAACGACAGGAGACTTATCATAGACGATATTACTGTACACCAATCCGGCATTTCTCAGATTATCCAAAGTTTGCTGGATCGGTGTAGCTCCATCTGTCCGGTCTTCTGCATACGAAGCCGGAATATATCCACGCACAAAATTCAAGCGATGATTAATGGTCGGGTAAGTCGGTTCTACAATCCGGATAGCGAAATAGTTGGCAAAAACTTCCTTCGTCCATACATCATTAAACCACTTCATCGTCACATAATCGCCAAACCACATGTGGGCTGTTTCGTGGGCGATCAAAGTACTTCGCCTCAGCTGTTCATCCAACGTCGGTTCTTCATTCAGGAACATGCTTTGGTCATTATATAAAGTAGCTCCCGTATGTTCCATGCCCCCGTATTGGAACCCCGGAAGAATTACCAGATCATACTTGGCAAACGGATAAGGAACTCCCGTATAAGCTTCCATCCAGTCCAAGGCATCCAAGACCTGACGGGCAATTTCCGGACATTGGCCTTTGCGGGCAGGATCGGTCTCCCGATGATAAATGGAAATTGAACGATTCTCTCGTGAATAAGTCTCCTGCTGCAACTTTCCGGCCACAAAAGAGAACAAATAGGTAGGCAAAGGTTCGGTCTCCTGAAATGTAACGACATGTCTGCCGGGATGAGACAAGGAATCTACTCCGGCTATCTTCCCGTTCGCAACGGCTTTCCAGGTTTCCGGGATAATCAGTTCCAACGAATACCGGGCTTTGATATCCGGCTGGTCGAAACAAGGGAATAATGTCCGGGCACGATCCGGCACCAATAAAGTATATAAGAACTCATCTCTCCGGTTCAACGACTGGTCTGACGAACGGAAGGCAATCGAAACCATATTCTTTCCCGACCAGGCTCCCGACGAAGGCAGAATGATATGTTCGTTTTCCACCTTATATTCTACCGGTTCCCGGTTCAACATAACAGAGATAATCTGGGAAGAATCCCCACGAAAATCAATGATCAGCGGAAGCTTTTCTCCCTGATCCCATAATATATTCGCAACGCCGGTGACCGGCTCATTCTTTTCTTCCGGGATATTGAACGACAAACTGTATGATACGTTCAGATACTTTTCCGAACGGAATGTTGCCAGTTCCTTGCTTACTCCCGGTTCCGACAGAACCTGTATTTGTTCATCTCCTGCCTGACAACTCATCAGCGCACATGCTAAAACAACAGAATTTATCCACTTCATGACCTATCTCCTATTCTCGCAGGTATTCCGCGATCTTCATGAAATTACGTTCCAATAAATACATTTGTCTCGCCATGAATGAGAAAAACTCGCCCCAATCTTCTCGTCTATGGAAATCAATGCCTCCTTTCTCCACATAGATCCGTGCCACTTGTTGCCCAGTCTCCCGAACGAAACACATATCCCAAATCAGACCTTCCGGAAAATCTTTCTCCAAATACTCTTTATACCAGGTCAGTTTCTCATACATTTCCAACCGCAGGTCTTCCTGCTTATGATTTACTTCCAGAATTACGAGAGCTCCGTTGCGCGTTGCATCAAACTTCAGTTCAACTCCTTTTACTTTGGTATTATATAAAACCCACATCTTCCGACGCCGGCGCAAATAAGGTTGAACCTCACAATAGGCAGCGAAACTTTCCCAAAATTCCGTCTTTAACTTTCTTAATTCGTCTTTACTGTACATGCATCCATTTTTCTTGCCGGAACACTTCCGATACATCTGCTTCAGAAGTCACCCGACTTTATAAAAGTAACCAGTGTATAATTCCAAATGTTTTGCTTAGAAGAGATTTCTTTTCTTTTTATACAAAAACCTCCGATCAGCCCCTCTCCTGATTCATGAAAACCGGGAATAAAACAGAGGCGGATCGGAGATCTCCTATTCTTTCAGGTTTATTTCAATGTGCCATTTTGTGCTTCCTGAATCATTTGCTGACTAGGCAAAATCAGAATTTCAACACGACGGTTCAAAGCACGACCTTCAACGGTTGAGTTATCAGCCACCGGTTCGTGAATACCTTTTCCTTCGTAAGTCATACGCTTGCTGCTGACACCTTGATCAACCATCAGATAGTCGAACACACTCTTGGCTCTTTTCTCAGATAATGTCTGGTTATAATCCACATTACCTGTATTATCCGTATGTCCGACAATCTTGATATCCGTACCCGGATTCTGATTCAAACTGGTAGCCAGATTACGCAAAGCGCTCTTCGAAGCATCGCTCAAAGTACTTGAATTGGTTGCAAACAAGATACCCGAATCAAACGTAACCTTCAAGGCTTCCCCGTCATTGATTGTTTCAACGGTCGTTTCTTCCGGCAGTGTCGCTTCCAGTTCTTTCTTCTGCTTATCCATCTTCTTGCCAATCAATGCTCCGGCAGTTCCACCAACTGCGGCACCAATCACCGTACCCAAAGCTGTATTACCAGCCAAGGCACCGACACCGGCTCCGACAGCAGCTCCGCCACCAACACCAATGGCTGCTCCTTTCTGGGTGTTATTCCAAGTACCACAACTTGAAAAGACCAATGCGCAGGAAAGAAGCAATGCTGACAAAACTTTCAAACTTTTCATCTTTTTCTTTTTTATCGGTTATTTATTCAAACATATCCAATGATTCGCAATATGCCATCTCGCCTTGTACAATAAAGGTGATTTCTTCAGGAGTAAACTTCCCGACTCCATCCCGTTTTGCATTCTTGACTACAAAGGCCGTCAATTCGTCTTCATCAATTTCTATTTCCGTATCATCGTCAATGTCTTCGCTCATGCATCCTTTGCTTTCGTAAAATTCATAGATCAAATCAACGATATAATTGATGTCGTCATTGCTGAATTTTCCTTTCAGTTCCTGAGGTAAATAGTTCTGAATGAATTTTACAGACTCATCCTCATCGTAAATAAAATCTTTGTCTCCGCTCATAATCTAAAGCTTTTATGATTAAACTATTGACAAATATAGCATTTTATTCTATTTCCGTTGCGTTCCCGCCTGAAAAAATCGTTTCCCCGGCATATAAAAATCCTCACCTAAGGGAATAAACCCATAAACCCAACCAGTAAATCTTTATTCGCCCTGGGCGAACATATATTCACCCACAGCAAACATATATTCGCCGACGATGAATATATATTCGCCAACTAAGAACAAAATAAAGCATCGCCAAAGAGAAACTTCAGACAGGCACTTCCGAAAGTTTATCAGGCAGGAAAAGCATCGAATACCCATTGGAGCGACTTGCCTCCTTCATGACAACCGTAACAAAAAGGCATAAAAAAAGCCTCGGCTGCCCAAGCAACCGAAGCTTTCTTATCTGGATTCTAAGAATTTAGTTCTTAAAGATCAATCCGTCGTTCGCACGATCGATAACAATCGGACGAGAGCGATCAACGTGTCCACTCAAGATTTCTTTTGACAACTCGTTCAAAACGTACCGCTGGATAACTCGTTTTACCGGACGGGCACCAAACTGCGGATCGTATCCTTCGTGACTGATAAAGTCGAGAGCAGCATCCGTAAACTGCAAGTCGATACCATTCTTCTCAACCATCTTCTTAACCGTATTCAACTGCAAGCCGACGATCTCACGAATTTCCTTTTCATTCAACGGCGTAAACATGATGATTTCGTCAATACGATTCAAGAATTCCGGCCGGATTGTCTTCTTCAGCAACTCAAGAACCTGTTTCTTCGTCTCATCGACAACTGTATTCCGGTTGGCATCCGTAATCTTTTCGAAGTTCTCACGGATAAGAGAAGATCCCATATTACTTGTCATAATAATAATGGTATTCTTGAAGTTGACCGTACGCCCCTTATTATCCGTCAATCGACCGTCATCCAATACTTGCAGCAAAATATTGAATACATCCGGATGAGCCTTTTCGATTTCATCAAACAAGACTACCGAATACGGTTTCCGCCGGATAGCTTCCGTCAACTGACCACCTTCATCATATCCAACGTATCCCGGAGGCGCACCGATCAAACGAGTGGCACTGAATTTCTCTTGATATTCACTCATATCAATACGCGTCATCATATTCTCATCGTCGAACAGATAATCTGCCAAGGCTTTTGCCAATTCCGTCTTACCAACGCCGGTTGTTCCCAAGAAGATGAACGAACCAATCGGTCGCTTCGGATCTTGTAATCCAGCACGGCTCCGGCGAACAGCATCTGCAATAGCGTGAATAGCTTCGTCCTGACCGATGACACGCTTGTGCAATTCCTCTTCCAAGTGCAACAGTTTATCCTTTTCGCTCTGTAACATCTTGGTAATTGGAATACCGGTCCAACGAGAAACGACTTCGGCGATATCATCGCTGTCCACCTCTTCCTTGATCATCGCAGCGCCACCTTGCATATTATGCAACTTTTCCTGTACGTCTTTGATATCAGCTTCCTTTTCCTTGATCTTACCGTAACGGATCTCTGCTACTTTACCGTAATCGCCTTCACGTTCAGCCTTATCAGCTTCGAACTTCAGGTTCTCGATATCGATCTTATCTTGTTGGATCTTGTTGATCAGCGATTTCTCACTTTCCCACTGAGCCTTCTGCTTTGTTTCCTCATCCTTCAGGTCAGCGATCTCCTTATTCAACTGTTCCAACTTCTGTTTATCATCTTCCCGCTTGATAGCTTCCCGCTCAATCTCCAACTGTTTAATTCGACGGGAAACTTCGTCCAACGCTTCCGGTACCGAATTCATCTGCATACGCAAACGAGCTGCGGCTTCATCCATCAGGTCGATTGCCTTATCCGGCAAGAAACGATCCGAAATATATCGGGTTGATAACTGAACAGCCGCAATGATAGCATCATCCTTGATACGGACCTTATGATGGTTTTCATACTTTTCCTTCAATCCACGCAGGATAGAAATAGCATCCAACTCATCCGGTTCATCAACCATGACAATCTGGAAACGACGTTCCAAAGCTTTATCTTTCTCGAAATACTTCTGGTATTCATCCAACGTTGTAGCACCAATCGCTCTCAAATCACCACGAGCCAAAGCAGGTTTTAAGATATTGGCAGCATCCATGGCGCCTTCTCCCTTTCCTGCGCCGACCAACGTATGAATCTCATCGATAAACAGTATAATTTCACCTTCCGAAGCTAATACCTCGTTAACAACCGATTTCAAACGTTCCTCGAATTCTCCTTTATATTTTGCCCCCGCAATCAAGGCTCCCATATCCAGCGAGTAAATACTTTTGGATGCCAGATTTGAAGGTACATCCCCGTTCACGATACGTTGCGCCAATCCCTCGGCAATCGCCGTTTTACCAACACCCGGCTCACCGATTAAAATCGGGTTATTTTTCGTTCTCCGGGACAATATCTGTAATACCCGACGGATTTCATCATCCCGCCCGATCACGGGGTCAAGTTTACCGTTCCGGGCCCTTTCGTTCAAATTGATCGCATACCTTCCCAAAGCATCGTAATTATCTTCTGCCGACTGGGAATTCACTTTCGATCCTTTCCGCAACTCGTCAATAGCCGCACGGGTTTCCTTTTCCGTCATACCCGCATCCTTCAACATCCCGGAAACCGGATCTTTCACGGATAATAACCCTAATATAATATGTTCCAAAGAAACATACTGGTCACCCATCTCTCCCGCCAACTTCGTGGCTTTCTCCAACACTTTATTGGCCTCATCGGACAAATAGGGAGAACCTCCCGACACTTTCGGATATCCATCCACGATTCGATCCAAAGCGGCTAAGACATTCCGGCTATTTACACCCAACTTGTTAAAAATAAAGTTCGTGATGTTTTCGCCTTTCTCGATCACGCCTCTTAACAGGTGACCTGTTTCGATGGCTTGCTGACCTTTTTCTTGCGCAAGTTGCACGGCTGCCTGCACGGCCTCTTGCGACTTAATTGTATAATTGTTCATGTTCATAGTCTCATTTTCTCCTTTCTGCCTTCAATTTCACAAAGTATATACCGAAACTCTTATCCAAAAGTTTCATCTGGACAAAATGAAAAAACATTTCGACCTATAACATTAACAATCAATAAAAAACGAACTATTGATTTTCGTTTTCTAAAACAAGAGATATTATAAATATGTCATTTTGTCTTTATGTTTTATAAATTACATGACAAAATGACTCAATCATTTACATTCTTTCCATCCCCGGAATTTGTCACGAAACGGGGGGTAAGCAATCCCTTTCTCCGTGATAATAGCCGTGATTAACTCGGCAGAAGTCACGTCAAAGGCTGGATTATACACGTGAATCCCCTCGGGAGCCATCCTTCGGGTATACCATTTCTCAGTCACCTCTGCTGGATCACGTTCCTCAATTTTAATCTCTTTGCCCGTGGGACAATCCATATCAATGGTAGACGTCGGCCCCAACACATAAAACGGGATTCCATAATATTTAGCCAACACGGCCACCCCCGAAGTACCGATTTTATTTGCCGTGTCTCCATTGGCTGCCACTCGGTCACACCCAACCAGCACGGCCTGTACCCATCCCTGTTTCATCACCGAAGAGGCCATATTATCACATATCAAAGTCACATCCACTCCTGCTTTCTGCAATTCGAAGGCCGTCAACCTCGCTCCTTGCAATAACGGGCGGGTTTCATCGGCAAAAACCGAAAAACCGAATCCTTGTTCCTGTCCCAAATAAATCGGAGCCAAAGCCGTACCGTACTCCGAAACCGCCAGATGCCCCGCATTACAATGCGTGAGCAAGCCCATACTCGGTTTCAGCAGCGACAATCCATATTCTCCAATTTTCCGGCACGCCGCCGCATCTTCTCTCCGAATCGCCTCGGCCTCTTCCCGCAAGACTCGTTTCAAAACTTCCACCCCAGCACCTTGACACTTCAACAACGCAACTTCCATTCGCTCCAATGCCGTAAATAAATTTACCGCCGTAGGCCGGGAAGATGCCAGATAATTCTTCAACCTTGCAAACTCCCGGTAGAAATCATCAACCTCATCCACCTTTTGCATACACACGGAAATT
>ENA-OPBO01001714-OPBO01001714.1-human-gut-metagenome-genome-assembly--contig:-NODE-1714-length-14664-cov-3.987884_pt1 | contig 14664 bp, 8 predicted proteins | sample MGYA00241071_ERZ501458 | MGnify/ENA primary metagenome ERZ501458 (study PRJEB25962, sample SAMEA2042509) | human gut metagenome | biome: human gut; feature: human-associated habitat; material: faeces...
GGCCGGACGGAAGCTGGAGGGCTGAGCCATGTCCATTGAGCGTGTCCGCGCCTACTTCCAAGGGCTGGGCCGGGAGGGGGACATCCTGGAGTTCCCCGTCTCCAGCGCCACCGTGGAGCTGGCCGCCCAGGCGGTGGGCTGCGAGCCCGCCCACATCGCCAAGACTCTCTCCTTCGTCCATGAGGACGGCGCCGTGCTCATCGTCTGTGCCGGCGACGCCAAGATCGACAACAGCAAGTTCAAGGCCCAGTTCCACACCAAGGCCAAGATGCTCACCCATGAGGAGGCCCACACCCTCATCGGCCACGACGTAGGCGGCGTTTGCCCCTTTGCACTGCCGGAGGATGTGAAGGTGTACCTGGATGTGTCGCTCAAGCGATTTGAGACGGTGTTTCCCGCTGCCGGCAGCGATTCCAGCGCCATTGAGCTTACCTGCGAGGAACTGGAGCGGTATTCCTCCAATTTCCAGGAATGGGTGGATGTGTGCAAGGGCTGGCAGGTGTAACAGCACGGACGGGAGAGCGGATAGGACTGCTGTACGCATCGTCAGGAAGTGAGGCTGCACCGGCGCTTGCCCGGCTTGGACGATCAGATGGAAAGACGGATGGAGGAGACCATGTTCCGATTTGTACACGCGGCGGATTTTCACTTGGACAGCGCCTTTGGGGCGCTGTCCCCACAGCAGGCGGCGGCCCGGCGGCGGGAGAGCCGGGAGATGCCCTTCCGGCTGGCCAACTATGTCAATGCCCACGACGTGGACCTGGTGCTGCTGGCAGGGGATCTGCTGGACGGCCACGGAGCTTTCCGGGAAACCGGAGAGCAGTTGGCGGAAGCCCTGGGCCAGATGGAGGCGCAGGTCTGCATCGCCCCCGGCAACCACGACTGGCTGGGCGGCGGCAGCGTGTGGGAGACGGTGGACTGGCCGGAAAATGTCCATATTTTCCGGGAGCCCCGGATGACGGCACTGGAACTGCCGGAGCTGCGTGTCGTGATCCACGGCGCGGCCTTCACCGCTCCCGAGCAGGCGGAGAGCCTGCTGACGGGCTTTGCTGCCCCGGCGGATGGACAGGTGCACCTGGGAGTGCTCCACGGGGAGATCGACCCGGCGGAAAACCGTTACGACCCGCTGAGAAAAGCGGAGATCGCTGCCAGCGGCCTTGCCTATCTGGCGCTGGGCCACATCCATAAGCGGACGGAGCCGCTGCGGTTTGGAAACACGGTCTGCGCCTGGCCCGGCTGCCCGGAGGGGCGGGGCTTTGACGAGTTGGGAGAAAAAGGATTTTACCAGGGCTCTGTTACCGACGGCGGACAGGTGGAGCTGACCTTCGTCCCCTTTGCCCGGCACCGGTATGAGATCCTGGAGGTGGACGTCACCGGAAAGACGCCCCGGGAGGCGGTGGAGGCGGCGCTGCCGCCGGACACGGCCCGGGACCTGTGCTGCATCATCCTCACCGGCGAGACCGGAGAGGCCGGCGCCGGTGCAGAGAGCTTGCAGGAGGCGCTGGCGGACCGGTTTTACGCCCTGGAGGTCCGGGACCGGACCCGGGTGGCGGAGGATATCTGGGCCCGGGCGGAGGAGGATTCCCTCCGGGGGCTGTTTTTGCGGGAGCTGAAGCAGAAGCTGTCGGAGGCCCAAAGCGATGAGGAGCGGGAACAGGTGACACGTGCGGTGCGCTTTGGCCTGGCGGCGCTGGATCATCGGGACCTGGGGTAAGACAGAAACGGGCGGGGCGCCTGCACCGCTTTGCACGGTGAAAAAACGGCGGAAAACCCGCGGAAAAAACCGCTGATTTCAGATAAATTCGCCTCTTGACAGGGGCAGACCAACGTGCTATAGTGTGCTTAATTTCAAAAAAGGCTTAGAAAAGGACGCTGTCCGGGAAAGACCCCAGAGAGGAGCTGCCGCTGGCTGCAAGCGGCTCTGATCCGAACCGGAACGAGCTACCACCTTGGAGCTGCCCACCGATATGTAGGCTGGGACGGGACCTCCCGTTACAGAGGACACGAGCGGCGTTCCGTCCGGAACGCAAGCAGGGTGGAACCGTGGAATACGTTTTTTCGTATCTCACCCCTGATTTTGTCAGGGGTGGGATTTTTTATTATTCTGCCCCTCAAGCAAAAGGAGGAAACCAGCATGTCCGAAGAAATGAACAACCAGTACAGCTTTGAAAACCCCGAGTACCGCAAGACCTATTGGCACACCTGCTCCCACGTCCTGGCGCAGGCGGTCAAGCGTCTGTACCCGGAGGTGAAGCTGGCCATCGGCCCCTCTATTGAGGAAGGCTTCTATTATGATATGGATTCTCCCTTCCCCTTTACTCCCGAGATCATGGAGAAGATCGAAGCCGAGATGCGCAAGATCTGCAAGGAGAAGCTGAAGCTGGAGCGGTTTGAGCTGCCCCGGGAAGAGGCCATCAAGTTCATGGAGGAAAAGGGCGAGCCCTATAAGGTGGAGCTGATTCAGGATCTGCCCGCCGATGCCCACATCTCTTTCTATAAGCAGGGCGAGTTCACCGACCTGTGCGCCGGTCCCCATCTGGACTCTACCGGCCGCATCAAGGGCAACGGCATCAAGCTCACTGCCTGCAATGCCGCCTACTGGCGGGGCGACTCCAACCGGGAGACCCTCCAGCGGATCTACGGCATCGCCTTCCCCAAGAAGGAAGAGTTGGATGCATACCTCCAGCGCATCGAGGAGGCCAAGAAGCGGGATCACCGCAAGCTGGGCAAGGAGCTGGGCCTCTTCATGCTCCGGGACGAGGGCCCTGGTTTCCCCTTCTTCCTGCCCAAGGGCATGGTGCTCAAGAACACCCTGATCGACTACTGGCGCCAGGTCCACAAGAAGTACGGCTATGTGGAGATTTCCACGCCCATCATCCTCAACCGTCAGCTGTGGGAGCGCTCCGGCCACTGGGATCATTATAAGCAGAATATGTACACCACCGTCATCGACGGTGAGGATTACGCCATCAAGCCCATGAACTGCCCCGGCGGCATGCTGGTCTATGCCAGCGAGCCCCATTCCTACCGGGATCTGCCCCTGCGGGTGGGCGAGCTGGGCCTGGTGCACCGCCATGAGCTCTCCGGCGCACTGCACGGACTGTTCCGTGTGCGCTGCTTCACCCAGGACGATGCTCACGTTTTCATGACCCGCGATCAGATGAAGGACGTCATCCAGGAGACCGTCCGTCTGTTTGATGAGGTCTATTCCACCTTTGGCCTGAGCTACACCATTGAGCTGTCCACCATGCCTGAGGATCACATCGGCACCGTAGAGGAGTGGGAGCTCAACCAGGATATCCTGAAGGATGCCATCGCTGATATGGGTAAGTCCTTCGTTATCAACGAGGGCGACGGCGCGTTCTACGGCCCCAAGCTGGATTTCCATCTGGCCGACTCCCTGGGCCGTACCTGGCAGTGCGGAACCATTCAGCTGGACAGCCAGCTGCCTGAGCGGTTTGAGCTGGAGTACACCGGCGAGGACGGCCAGAAGCACCGTCCCGTCATGATCCACCGGGTGGTCCTGGGCTCCATCGAGCGCTTCATCGGCGTCATCACCGAGCACTTCGCCGGTGCGTTCCCCGCCTGGCTGAGCCCCGTTCAGGTCAAGCTCCTGCCCATCACTGACCGGGCGGCGGAGTATGCCGACCAGGTGGCCGCGCAGCTGGATGCCGCCGGTTATCGGGTGGAGACCGATCACCGCAACGAGAAGATCGGCAAGAAGATCCGCGAGGCCCAGCTGGAGAAGGTCCCCTATATGCTGGTCATCGGCGACAAGGAGGCCGAAGCGGGCACGGTGTCCGTCCGGCACCGGGCCGACGGCGATCTGGGTGTGATGCCTCTGGCAGACTTCCAGAAGATGCTCAAGGACGACGTGGACAACAAAGTCATCAAGTAAACAATCCCGTAAAGCGGAAAAGCGCCGCGCCTGCCAGGGTGCGGCGCTTTTTTATCCAGTATTGTGTAATCGAATGGCGGACATTAGTCCTGCTGAAATAGACGAGCAGGGGAGTTTTTGTTGCGCAACAAATTGTCGGATTTCCTAAAGTTGGCGAAAAAATAGAAAATCCATTGAAACCCATGCCTGCAAAGGCGTATACTGGATGCAACTTGCGGATCGATCCGGGCGGTTTCCGCCCATCTATGAAAAGGAGGAACGCACACCATGAGTCGGGAATTCAAGAAAGTCCTGGTGGCAAACCGGGGCGAGATTGCCATGCGCATCTTCCGGGCCTGCCACGACCTGGGACTCCAGACCATCGCCATTTACTCCAACGAAGATACCTACAGCATCTTCCGTACCGCTGCGGATGAATCCTATCTGATCGGTGAGAACGAGAGCCCGCTGGGGGCCTATCTGGATATTCCCCAGATCATCCAGTTGGCCAAAAAGCACGGTGCCGACGCCATCCACCCCGGATACGGCTTTTTGAGCGAGAACGGTGACTTTGCCCGTGCCTGCGAGGAGGCTGGCATCCAGTTCATCGGCCCCTCTTCCAGAATTTTGGATCTGATGGGCGACAAGCTCTCTGCCAAGCAGATGGCGCTGGCCTGCGGCGTGCCTACCACTCCCGGTACTGCCGAGCCTCTCAAGAGCCGGGAGGAAGCCCAGAAACTGGCCATGGAGTTCGGTTTCCCCGTCATTTTGAAGGCCGCCGCCGGCGGCGGCGGCCGGGGCATGCGCCGCTGCGACACCGTGGAAGAGGTGGGAATCAACTTCGACCTGGTGAAGTCGGAGGCTAAGAAGGCCTTCGGCAACGACGACATCTTCATGGAGAAGTTCCTGGTGGAGCCCAAACACATCGAAGTCCAGGTGCTGGGCGACGAGTACGGCAATGTGGTCCACCTTTACGAGCGGGACTGCTCTCTCCAGCGCCGCTATCAGAAGGTGGTGGAGTTCACTCCCGCCTTCTCCGTGGACGAGAAGGTGCGTCAGGCCCTGTACGATGACGCAGTGAAGATCGCAAAATATGTGGGCTATGTCAACGCTGGTACTCTGGAGTTTCTGGTGGATCGAGACGGCAACCACTATTTTATCGAGATGAACCCCCGCATTCAGGTGGAGCACACCGTCACCGAGATGGTCACCGGTATCGACTTGGTGCGTTCCCAGATCCTGATCGCCGAGGGACGGCCCCTCAGTGACCCCGATATCGGTATCCCCAGTCAGGACGCCGTCCATCTCAACGGCTACGCCATCCAGTGCCGCGTCACCACTGAGGACCCTGCCAACAACTTTGCCCCCGATACCGGCAAGATCACGGCGTACCGCTCCGCCGGCGGCTTCGGCATCCGTCTCGACGGTGGCAACGCCTACACCGGCGCGGTGATCTCTCCCTACTATGACTCCCTGCTGGTGAAGGTCACCACCTGGGACAACACCTTCGCCGGTGTCTGCCGCAAGGCGGCTCGGGCCATCAATGAGATCCATGTCCGGGGCGTCAAGACGAACATCGCCTTCGTCACCAACATTCTCAAGCACCCGGCCTTTATCGCCGGCAAGTGCCACACCAAGTTCATCGACGAGACTCCGGAGCTGTTCCAGCTGGACGAGAGCCAGGACCGGGCCACCAAGATGCTCAAATACATCGGCAACATCGTGGTCAAGGAGCGGGAGGGCCACAAGTTCTACGACGCGCCCCGGTTCCCGCCAGTCACCGGTCACCGGCCTGACGGTCTCAAGCAGCTGCTGGATGCCAAGGGCCCCAAGGCTGTGGCGGATTGGGTACTGGATCAGAAGAAGCTTTTGATCTGTGATACCACCTGCCGGGATGCCCACCAGTCCCTGCTTGCCACCCGGGTCCGTACCCGGGATATCGTCAAGGGGATGGAGGGCACCAGCGAGATCCTCGCTGACGCGTTCTCGCTGGAGTGCTGGGGTGGCGCCACCTTTGATGTTGCCTACCGTTTCCTCCACGAGTCCCCCTGGGAGCGGCTGGACCTGATCCGGGAAAAGGCTCCCAACCTCCTTTTGCAGATGCTGCTCCGGGGCGCCAACGCTGTGGGCTACACCAACTATCCCGACAATGTCATCCGGGAGTTCATCAAGGAGGCCGCCCGCAGCGGCATTGATGTGTTCCGGGTGTTCGACTCCCTCAACTGGGTTCCCGGCATGGAAGTGGCCATGGACGAGGTTCTCAAGCAAGATAAAATCTGCCAGGCCACCATCTGCTACACCGGTGATATCCTGGACCCCAAGCGGGATAAGTATCCCCTGGAGTACTATGTGAACCTCGCCAAGGAACTGGAGAAGCGGGGCGCCCACATGCTGGCTATCAAGGACATGTCTGGTATCCTCAAACCCTACGCCGCCAAGAAGCTGGTCTCCACCCTCAAGCAGGAGATCGGCATTCCCATCCAGCTCCACACCCACGATACCTCCGGCAACCAGGTGGCGGCGCTGCTGCTGGCGGCGGAGGCCGGTGTGGACGTGGTGGACTGCGCCATCTCCTCCATGGCCGGTATGACCAGCCAGCCCTCTATGAACGCCGTGGTGGCGGCCCTCCAAGGCACCGAGCGGGACACCGGGCTGGATCTGGAGCGCCTCCAGCGGCTCACCGAGTACTGGGAGGATGTGCGCAAGCGGTATGACTCCTTCGAGGGCGGTATCACCTGCAACAACGCCGATATCTACCGCTATGAGATCCCCGGCGGCCAGTACACCAACCTCAAGCCCCAGGTGGAGTCCCTGGGCCTGGGCAGCCGCTTCGCGGAGGTCAAGGAAAATTACCGCCGGGTTAACGAGATGCTGGGTGACATCGTGAAGGTGACACCTTCCTCCAAGATGGTGGGAGACCTGGCCATCTTCATGACTCAGAACCAGCTTACGCCGGAAAATATCGTGGAAAAGGGCGAGGCCCTGGCCTTCCCGGACAGCGCGGTGAGCTACTTCTCCGGCATGATGGGCCAGCCTGCCGGCGGTTTCCCCAAGGATCTGCAGCGTGTGGTGCTCAAGGACAAAAAGCCCATCACCTGCCGCCCCGGTGAACTGCTGCCTCCCGTGGACTTTGAGGAAAAGAAGCGGGAGATGGCCGCGTTTGACGCCAATCCCAGCTGGCGGGCAGTCCTCAGCTACTGCCTGTATCCCAAGGTGGTGGAGGACTTTGTCAAAAACCAGAAGGAGTACGGCTACATCATGCGTCTGGGCAGCCACGTGTTCTTCCATGGTTTGGCGGTGGGCGAGACCAACAAGGTCAATATCGCCGACGGCAAGACCCTGGTCATCAAGTACTTGGGTCTTGGCGAGGTGGACAGCGAAGGCATGCGCACCGTCAGCTTTGAGCTCAACGGCATCCGCCGGGACGTGCAGGTACCCGACGAGGCGGCCCAGAAGGACATTGTCCGGGTGCCCATGGTGGACCCCGAGGACAAGAGCCAGGTGGGCGCGTCCATCCCCGGCGCTGTCAGCAAGATCAATGTCAAGGAAGGCGACACGGTGGAGAAGAACCAGACCCTGCTGACCATCGAGGCCATGAAGATGGAGACCGCCATCACCGCCCGCATGAGCGGCACGGTGGAGCGCATCGAGATCCGCGAGGGCGATACCGTCAAGGGCGGCCAGCTGCTGATGACCATCAAGTGAGGGCAGCCTGCTCCAAATAAAGACCCGCTCGTACGGAGAGACCGGTTTTTCGACCGGCCTCTCCGCCTTTTTTGGCAGAGATGGCGTCAAAAACGGGAAAATCCACATAAAAAAGGGGAGCGGGCAGCGGTTCTCTTACACAAACGTCACGAAAAATGCAAGTCACGCGATAAAGTCTTGCAAAAATAATGTCTGGCGAAAAAAATATACTTGAAAAATGAAAGAGAATACGGTATGATATGCACATACATGCACGGTATCCCGTGCCAAAATGATGCGAGGAAAGAGGATTCATGTGATGAAGAAGTTTTTGTCTCTGCTTCTGGCAGCCATGATGGTGGCATCCCTGCTGACAGGCTGCGGCGATAACGCTGCTGCGGACACCAATACCGGTGATGACGCGGGCAACACGGAAACCGCCCAGACCAACTGGAACGTTTCCTCCACCCCCGGTTCCGGCACGGAGCTGAAGTTCCGTACCGGCGGCGACCAGGGTACCTACTACGGCTTCGGCAGCGTACTGGCCCAGGCCATCACCACCAACGGCAATGGCACCAAGGTCACGGCCGTGGTCAGCAACGGCTCTCAGGACAACATCGAGCAGATGGACCTGAACATCGCACAGCTGGGCTTTGTTCAGTCCGACGTCATGAGCTACGCCTACAACGGCGAGCGTCTTTTTGAGGGCTATCCCGTCACCGACTTCTCCACGGTGGCCGCCCTGTACATGGAGCAGGTCCAGATCGTCACCTGCGATCCCGACATCAAGACGGTGGCGGATCTGAAGGGCAAGACCGTGTCCATCGGCGCCTCCGGCTCCGGCGTGTACTACAACGCTCTGGATATCCTGGCCGCCTATGACCTGACGGAGTCCGATATCAATGCCCAGTATCAGGACTTCGGCAACAGTGCCGATGCCCTGCAGGATGGTAAGATCGACGCTGCCTTCGTGGTGGCCGGCGCTCCCACCGTGGCAATCACCACCTTGGCTACTGCTAAGGACACCTATTTGGTAGGTTTGGACGATGAGCACATCGCCAAGCTGAAGGAAGCATCTCCTTATTATGAGGAGTACACCATCCCCGAGGGAACCTATGAGGGCGTGCCCGAGACCAAGACCGTGGCTGTCAGCGCCGTGGTGGTCGCCCGGGACGACGTCTCCGAGGAGGATGTGTACAACATCGTTTACACCATTTTCGAAAACATGGACAACATTGCCCAGTCTCACGACAAGGGCAAGGAGCTGAATCTGGACTTCGCTGCCGGCGTCACCGCAGTGCCCTATCACCCCGGCGCGGCCAAGTACTTTGCTGAAAAGGGGTATGACGTGCCCACCAAGTAATCGGGCGCGACCCCATGGAACTACGGCGGATCTCCGCCGTAGTTCCTCTTAATGTCCGGCCGGTGAGCGGGACAAAACCACATCCGAAATGAGAGGGAAAACCCAATGGCTTTGTTCAAAAAGAAAGAGGCGGAGCAGGCACCGCCGACCGCCTTTGAAGAGCACGATACGTCTGTCGGCACCGCCGCGGATGTTGAGGCGGTCATGAAAAAATACGACCGGGAGTCCAACACCCGGGTCTGGGAAGGCATGCCGAAACTGGTCATCCGCTGGCTGATGGTGCTGTTTTCCCTCTATTGCATCATTGACACCGTGTTCCTTTCCACCATGCAGGAGATCCGACTGCCGGTGTTCGTGGGTCTGATCCTGCTGTTCGGCTTTTTGACCTTCCCTGCGCGGAAAGGTGACACCCGGGTCAACCACATGCCTTGGTATGATATCATTTTGCTGATTATCGGCCCCGGTGCTTATTTCTTCTATGCCGTCAACGCCCAGAACGTTATTCAGATGTCGGCCCGGGTCATGCAGAATGATCTGTATATGGTTATCGGCCTCATCGGCATCCTGGCACTGGTGGAGCTGTGCCGCCGGTGCGTGGGCCTGCCCATTTTGTGCGTGGCCGGTGTGCTGCTGGTCTACACCTTCTTTAACCTGATGGGTACGCCCAGCGCGGACCAGGTGAAGCTGACCATCTACCAGGTGATCCGCACCATGTTCTACACCAACAACGGCATTTTCGGCGGCCCCATCAGCGTGTGCGCCAAGTTCATTGTGGTGTTCATCATCTTCGGCGCCTTCCTGGAGCGGACGGGCATTGCCCAGTTCTTCATCAACCTGGCCAACGCTGTGGCCGGCGCTGCCCCTGGCGGTCCCGCCAAGGTGGCTGTCATCTCCTCCGCCCTGTGCGGCATGGTGTCCGGCTCCTCCGTGGGCAACACCGTTACCACCGGTTCCGTCACCATCCCCATGATGAAGAAAACCGGCTACAAGGGCGAATTTGCCGGCGCTGTGGAAGCGGCTGCATCCACCGGCGGCCAGATCATGCCCCCCATCATGGGTGCCGCTGCCTTTTTGATGGCGGAGTTCACTGGTGAGCCGTACAGCCAGATCGCCGTGCGGGCTATCCTGCCTGCCGTGCTGTACTTCACCGGCATCTACATCGCGGTGCATCTGGAGGCCAAGAAGCTGGGCCTGCAGGGTATCCCCCGGGATCAGCTGCCCAAAATGGGGAATCTGATGAAGAAGATCTATCTGCTTTTCCCCCTGGTGCTGCTGGTGATCCTGGTGTCCACCAACACCTTCACCATGGCCAAGTCCGCGGCCATTGCCATTGTGGCGGCCGTGGCGGTGGGCCTTTTGAACAACGTGGTGGATATGGCTGCCAAGAATGAGGACCGCGCGGATTTCCTCACCTTCGGCAAGATCCTGGACGCCTTGGAGGGCGGCGCCAGAGGCTCCATCACCGTGGCCGTGGCCTGCGGCGTGGCAGGTATCATCTCCGGCTGCATCACCGTGACGGGCCTTGCGTCCAAGCTCCTCAGCGCCATCGTGAACCTCTCTGGCGGCCATGTGATGATTGCACTGGTGCTGACGATGCTCTGCTGCATCGTGCTGGGCATGGGCGTTCCCACCACTGCCAACTACTGCATCATGGCGGCCACCTGCGCCCCCATTCTGATGGACCCCTCCATCGGCGTGAGTAAAATGGCAGCCCACTTCTTCGTGTTCTACTTCGGCATCGTGGCCGATATCACGCCTCCTGTGGCTTTGGCGGCCTATGCCGGCAGCGCCATTGCTAAGGCAGACCCCATGAAAACCGGCGTCAACGCCACAAAACTGGCCATTGCCGCATTTATTGTTCCTTACATTTTTGCCATGAATCCCCAGATGCTGTTTGTGGATGTGAGCAGCGCCCTGCAGGTGGTGCAGATCTGCATCAGCGCTCTCTTGGGCATCTTCGGCGTGGCCGCTGCGCTCAACGGCTTCCTGTACCGCCCCATCAGCCCGCTGCTGCGGCTGGTTCTGGTGGTGGGCGGCCTGGGCATGCTGATCCCCGGCACCGTGACTGACGTGGTCGGTTTCGTACTGGTGGTAGGTGTGGTGTTCTACCAGAAAGCCACTGCCAAGCGGCTGGCTGCTGCCTGAGCTGTTCAAAAGACGCTCCCGTTTTTGGGAGCGTCTTTTTCTCTTCTTAAAAAGACAGAGCGGATGTAACCTTTTTCCAGATCCTTCCGTCTATTATTAATAATGTAGTATGCGTCATGTATCCTGAAAGAACAAAGAGCTTTTGCAGCTGCCCTCTTTGTAACCGTTTTGTTGTTGCTTTATCAGGAGAACTGTACTAGCATGATTCATACAGTTGGACAAAGCAATCGGGAGAACTGTAAATGGAAAGATAGGAGAACGAGCCAATGTCTGAAGTCAAGGATCTGGAAAATAAGACCCTGTCCCAGGCGGAACCCGTCTTGCCGGATACTGCGGAAAAGACTGTGCCCGCATCCGAAGGGAAAAAGGGAAAATGGAAAACGATGCCCCGGCAGAAACGGCGCCGGATCATCCGCCGCGTGATTGCGTTGGTGGTGGTGCTTGCAGTCGTGGTGGGCCTCATCAAGGTGTTCGGCGGCAAAAAGTCGGATGATACGCAGATCGTGACGGACACCGTGCAGTACGGTTCCATCACCTCCACCGTGGAGGGCAACGGCCTGACCAAGGCCAAGAAGAGTGAGACCATCACCCTTACCACCGCTGGAACCGTGACGGATGTCATGGTGACGGAGGGCCAGAAGGTCACCGCCGGAACGCCGCTGTTCACCGTGGATTCCGAGGCTGCCCGCACTGCTGTGCAGAAGGCCCGGAAGGACGTGGAGGGGTATGAGAAGCAGCTCAACACCCTGCAAAAGGACATTGCGGGACTGAATCTGGCTGCCGGCTACCCCGGCAAGCTGATGGATGTGGTGACCCTCAATCCCGGCGACACCATCAACAAGGGTGACAAGGTTGCCACTCTTTCGGATGACACCCGCCTGCGGCTGGAGCAGTATTACAGTTATGCCTACGCCGGGGACATCAAGGTCGGCCAGACCGTGCAGGTGTCCATTCCCTCTCTGATGAGCACCATTCCCGGCACGGTGGAGGCGGTCCACATGGTCAGCCGCATCACGCCGGAGGGCTCCAAGCTCTTCTCCGCGGAGATCGTGGTGAAAAACGAGGGCGCGCTGACGGCGGATATGGCAGCTTCCGCCACCGTCACCGTAAACGGCGAGACGGTCTATCCCTATGAGCCGGGAAAGCTGGCTTATTACCGTACAGGTGATCTGACCTCCACGGTCAGCGGCACCGTCATCTCCAGCAGCCTGGTGAATTACCTCCAGGTCTCCGCTGGACAGGTGCTGGTGCGGATTGACGGCGAGAGCAGCGAAAGCGAGATCTTCACGGTACAGCAGAGCCTGGAGGAAGCCCGCAAGACGCTGGATACTGCCCAGAAGAATCTGGACAACTGCAACGCCGTGGCTCCCATTGACGGCACGGTCATCGGCCTTGCCATCCAGCCTGGTTCGGAGCTGGAGGCCAATACCACCGTCATCACCATCGCGGATACCTCCACCATTGTGGTGGATGCCACCGTGGATGAGCGGAATGTGTCCTACGTCAAGCCCGGCATGCAGGTGGAGATCGACCAGTGGGGTACCACTTTCTATGGCACAGTGGATACGGTGAGCCTGAACTCTAAGGCGGAAAACGGCGTGGCGACCTATCCCATGGTCATCAGTGTGGATAATCCCGATGGGTCGCTGATGACCGGCAGCTATGTCAACTACAAGCTCACTGCCAGTGAGAACGACAACTGCCTGATCCTGCCCATCCAGTGCGTCAAGTCCGTGCCTTTGGAGGACGGTTCCGCTGCGGATGTGGTGTTCGTCAAGTCCAATACCCGGCCGGAGAATGCCATTGATACCACCGCAACAGTGGATGGCCTGCCCAGCAGTGGGTTCTGGCCGGTGCCGGTGGAGACGGGCATCTCTGACGACTACAACGTGGAAATCAAGTCCGGTGTGGAGGAGGGAATGGAGGTCTTTACCACCGCCCCCACCACCGGAACCTGGTAAGGTGACGCCATGCTGATTGAGATCAAAGACGTCTACAAGATCTATGGCGAGGGTCTGGAGAGCGAGGTCCGTGCTCTGGACGGTGTGAGTCTGACCATCGACCGGGGAGAATTCGTGGCGGTGGTGGGTCAGTCCGGCTCCGGCAAGTCCACCATGATGAACGTGCTGGGGTGCTTGGACATCCCCACCCACGGTGAGTACTACCTGGACGGAACAAACGTCCGGGAACTCACGGACCGGGAACTCTCCCACATCCGCAACAAGCAGATCGGATTCATCTTTCAGCAGTACAACCTGATCCAAAGCCTGACGGTGCTGGAGAATGTGGAGCTGCCCCTGATCTATCAGGGGGTCGGCTCCGATAAGCGCCGGGAACTGGCAATGGAGGCGCTGGAACGGGTGGGCCTGCTGAGCCGTATCAAGCACAAGCCGGTGGAGATGTCCGGCGGCCAGCAGCAGCGGGTTGCCATTGCCAGGGCCATCGCTACCCATCCCCCCATCATTATGGCCGACGAGCCCACCGGCGCCCTGGATTCCCACACGGGCCACGATGTGCTCCGCTTCCTCCAGCAGCTCAACAAGGAGGGCAGTACGGTCATCCTCATTACCCACGACAACGGGATCGCCGCTACCGCTCGCCGGTGCGTCCGGCTGCAGGACGGTAAGATTGTGGAGGACCGTGAGCAGGAGGTGGATTGGTTTTGAATATCCGACAGGCAATGAAAATGGCCCTGCGGTCCATTCTGGGCAATAAGGGCCGGTCCATCCTGACCATGCTGGGCATCATCATCGGCATCGCCTCCGTCATGACCATCGTCTCCGTGGTCAACGGGCAGAACCAGCAGTCCCTCAAGCAGTTTGAAGCCATGGGTACCAACCGGATCAGCGTGTCCCTTTCTCTGTATGACGGCCGGGATTGCTTCCAGGATCTCTACAACTACTGCAACGGCCTGGGAAGCGATCTGGTGGTGGGCGTGACGCCCTCCGGAATGGCCAGTGCCACCATCGTTTACGGCACCAAAAACAGCAACGCCATGCAGAAAAACCAGGAGAACATGTTCAACGAAAGCGGCGCCGTGCGGACGGACGTGGAACTGCCCCCGGATCTGTATTACGGCAGTGACCAGTATGCGGTCTGCAACAATTATAAACTGGAAAAAGGGCGGGATCTGAGTTTCCTGGATATCCGCCAGCACAGCCAGGTCTGTGTCCTGGGTGCCCGGGCGGCCCGGAACTTCTTCGGCTATTCCGATCCTCTGGGCAAGGATCTGTCCGTCAACGGCTACCCCTTCAAAGTGGTGGGTGTCTACGCGGAAAAGGACCCGGACAGCGCCTTTTCCCAGGACAATGTGATTATCTTCCCCTATACTGCCAGCCGGCTGCTGAGCCCCGGTCAGAGCATCAGCGATTTCGTGGTCAAGGCCGCCTCCCGGGAGGCCACAGATGAGGCCATCACCCGGCTCAACGGGTTCCTCTCCGGCCTGACGGGCAACGGTGAACGAGGCTGGGGCAATGCATACAGCGACAACCAGTGGCAGAATACCCTGAATGAGCAGGCGGCCATGATGAGCATGGTGTTGGGCGGCATCGCAGCCATCTCGTTGCTGGTAGGCGGTATCGGCATCATGAACATC
>ENA-OPBO01001715-OPBO01001715.1-human-gut-metagenome-genome-assembly--contig:-NODE-1715-length-14663-cov-7.848097_pt1 | contig 14663 bp, 8 predicted proteins | sample MGYA00241071_ERZ501458 | MGnify/ENA primary metagenome ERZ501458 (study PRJEB25962, sample SAMEA2042509) | human gut metagenome | biome: human gut; feature: human-associated habitat; material: faeces...
GAGTGGTCTGCTGGTAGGTGTCGGTTTCGTAGGTCTGTCAGTTGTCACTGCGCTGTTGACCAGCAGCCTCGGTCCTGCTCTGAGCCAAGTCGTTGAAATTTACGGTCTTCAGTTGAAAGTATTCGATATGGGATGGCCTGCAGCTGCGGCTGTAGCCTATAACACATCGGTGGGTGCATTCATCATTCCGGTATGTTTGGGAGTAAATCTTCTGATGTTATTAACGAAAACGACCCGTACGGTCAATATCGACCTTTGGAACTACTGGCATTTCGCATTTATCGGCGCAGTCGTTTATTTTGCCAGCGACAATATCTGGTGGGGGTTCTTCGCCGCTATCATCTGCTATATCATTACCCTGATTATGGCCGACTATACCGCCGACAAATTCCAGGGATTCTACGACAAGATGGAGGGTATCTCCATCCCCCAGCCTTTCTGCGCAGGTTTCGTTCCATTTGCCGTAGTCATCAATAAAGCATTGGACAAAATCCCCGGTTTTGACAAATTGAACATTGATGCGGAAGGCATGAAGAAGAAATTCGGCTTGCTGGGTGAGCCTTTATTCCTGGGTATTCTGGTCGGTTGCGGTATCGGTGCCTTGTCTTGCAAGAACGGTCAGGAACTGGTAGACAAGATACCTTATATATTAGGTTTGGGTATCAAGATGGGCGCCGTAATGGAGCTGATTCCGCGTATCACCGCTTTGTTCATCGAAGGCTTGAAGCCTATTTCTGATGCTACCCGCGAGCTGATTGCCAAGAAGTTCAAAGGTGCTGTCGGCCTGAACATCGGTATGAGCCCTGCATTGGTTATCGGCCATCCTGCAACGCTGGTGGTTTCCCTGCTGCTGATTCCCGTAACCATACTGCTGGCTGTCATCCTGCCGGGTAACCAGTTCCTGCCTTTGGCGTCGCTGGCCGGAATGTTCTACCTCTTCCCGCTGGTACTGCCCATCACGAAAGGAAATGTAGTAAAGACGTTCATCATCGGACTCGTTGTACTGACCATCGGTCTTTATTTCGTAACAGACCTCGCCCCCTATTTCACACAAGCAGCCCACGATGTATACGAGAAGACACAAGATGCTGCCGTGAATATCCCCGCCGGCTTTGAAGGCGGCGCACTGGATTTTGCATCCAGCCCCTTTGCTTGGGTCATTTTCCACCTGACCTACTCGTTGAAATGGATAGGCTCCGGTATCCTTGTATTATGCACATTGTTCCTGATGATTATGAACCGTCGTGCTATCATCAAATACCAGAAATCAATCAAAAATTAAAAGTTAAAAATTAAATAGTAACAAATTATGAAAAAGTTAGTACTTGCATTTATGATGGGAGCAGTTGCCATGGCAGCCAATGCCCAAGTGAATTACAAAGTGCAGACAGCCTGCCATCCGGATGACGTGAAGCACTACGACACCGAACGTCTGCGCAGTGCCTTCATCATGGAAAAAGTTATGGCTCCGGACGAAATCAACGTAACCTATACACTGTACGACCGCCTCATCTATGGTGGTGCCATGCCTGTCAACAAGGTTCTGAAACTGGAAGTATTCCCCGAACTGGGTCCGGAAATCACTTATTTCCTGGAACGCCGCGAGCTGGGTGTCATCAACATCGGTGGCGATGGCGTAGTGACAGTAGACGGAAAGGAATATCCGATGAAATACAAAGAAGCCCTCTACGTAGGTTGCGGTAACAAGGAAGTAACTTTCAAGAGCAACGATGCCAGCAAGCCTGCCAAGTTCTACATCAACTCGGCACCGGCTTACAAGCCTTACGTTACACAGCTGATCACAACCGATGTGAAAGCTCAGAAAGCCGATCCCAAGAAATATGCACTCGCCATCTCAGACCACTATGGCAAGATGGAAGATAGCAACGACCGCGTTGTAAACCAGCTGATCGTGAAAGATGTACTGGAAAGAGTAAAGAATGGCGGTACCAACCAGTTGCAGATGGGTCTTACCGAACTGGCTCCGGGTTCTGTATGGAATACGATGCCGGCTCACACCCACACTCGCCGTATGGAAGCCTACTTCTACTTCAACGTTCCCGAAGGCAACGCCATCTGTCACCTGATGGGCCAACCGCAGGAAGAACGCCTCATCTGGTTACACAACGAACAGGCTGTCACTTCTCCCGAATGGAGCATCCACGCTGCTGCCGGAACACGTAACTATACCTTCATCTGGGGTATGGGCGGTGAAAACCTGAAGTACAGCGACAAAGACGAAATCAAGTATACGGATATGAGATAAAATACTCCGAAAACACCTGAACGGGCATAAATGTTAATCATTTATGCCCGTTTTTGTCATTTTATTTAGGATTTCCACCAATTTTTACACCCAAGAAAAACCACAAATCCGTATATTTGCAGGGAACAAATATTAAATCTACTATCATGAACAATTATCAGAATGCTGTCAGCAAGATGACCAACTATCGCTGGACCATCTGTGCCATGCTTTTTTTCGCGACAACCGTAAACTACCTTGACCGTCAGGTTCTCTCACTGACATGGAAAGATTTCATCGCTCCCGAATTCCACTGGACCGATGCACATTACGGAGACATCACCGCTATTTTTTCACTTGTATACGCCGTAGCCAACCTTTTTGCCGGACGCTTCATCGACTGGATGGGCACCAAGAAAGGATATCTTTGGGCTATCTTCGTCTGGTCCATGGGTGCCTGCCTCCATGCCGTCTGCGGTTGGGCTACCGAACATGTAGTAGGCATTCACGATGCTGCTGAAATGATTGCGGCTACCGGAGCTGTTGCCACTACCATCGCCATTACCAGTGTCTACTTCTTTATTGCCGCACGTATTGTGCTCAGTATCGGTGAAGCCGGTAACTTCCCCGCCGCTATTAAAGTAACCGCTGAGTACTTCCCTAAAAAAGACCGTGCATTCGCTACATCCATCTTCAACGCCGGTTCCACTGTAGGTGCTCTTGTTGCTCCAGTCACCATTCCCTCACTGGCCAGATATTTCCAAAGCCTTGGCATCGGAAACGGATGGGAAATGGCTTTCATCGTCATCGGTGTATTAGGTTTCGTATGGATGGGCGTATGGGTATTTGCATACAAGAAACCGGAAAACAATCCTCATGTCAATGCAGCCGAACTGGCCTATATCAACCTGGACAAACAAGCCGAACAGAACGAAAAGCCACAAGACACTGCCAATCAGAAAGAAGAACGAAAAATGAGCCTTTGGGAATGTCTGAAATATCCTCAGGCATGGGCTGTAGCTGTAGGTAAGTTTATGACCGATGGCGTATGGTGGTTCTTCCTCTTCTGGACTCCTGCCTATATTTCCGATGTCTACGGATTCTCTTCGGACAGCGGAACGGCTCAGCTGCTGATTTTCGTACTCTATGCCATCACCATGCTGTCCATTTACGGTGGCAAGCTGCCTACCATCATCATCAACAAGACAGGCATGAATCCTTATGCAGCCCGTATGCGTGCCATGTTCATCTTCGCCCTGTTCCCCTTGCTGGCTCTGTTTGCCCAGCCGCTTGGTGAGTATTCCTACTGGTTCCCCATCATCATCATCGGTATAGCCGGTGCTGCCCACCAGTCCTGGTCGGCCAATATCTACTCCGTAGGAAGTGACATGTTCCCCAAGAGTGCCGTAGCCACCATTATCGGTTTAGGTGGTATGGCAGGCGGTATTGGCGCTTACCTCATAAACAAATGCTCGGGAATGCTGTTCACTTATGCTGCCGGTACCACCATGGTCGACGGTCAGGAAGTAGAAATGACCAAGGCTCTCCTTGCTCAGGGTGCCGAATACGTACAGCCCGCCATGCACTTTATGGGCTTCGAAGGCAAACCGGCCGGTTACTTCATCATCTTCTGCGTCTGCGCCGTGTCCTATCTGATTGGCTGGTGCATCATGAAGATATTGGTACCGAAATACAAACCCATCGTTTTAGACTAAAGGAAGCTGACTTATTTTTCCCCAGTTAGGAAAAAAGAATTCCCCAGTTGGAAAAATATTTTTTCCTAACTGGGGAAAATTGTACCCATATTCCATGGAAAAAAAAGGGAAGTCTCACGACTTCCACAATTCTTCTAACCTTAAATCTAAATCTCTATGAAAAAAACGTGGGGCAAAGATAATGCTTTTTCTGATAATTTGATATTAATAAACACTATAAAGTTACTTTATTGTGCAAAAAAGTTATAAGAAGCCCTGAATTTCGCCCAATAAATCGGCATAAACCGGATTTTGTCCGAGCAATTGCGGTACTCCCGTCATAAACATCTGCCTTCGGGCACGGGTCAATGCCACATTCAGCTTACGGTCTATCAGCATTCCGTTTTCTTCGGTCATGTTCGCCAGGAACTTCAGTTGAGAGGCACGGTTCACGCAGAACGAATAGATGATGACATCGCGTTCGCTACCCTGAAAACGCTCCACCGTATCTACCAGCACATCATTCAGCTGGGGAATACCCGTTGCAGCCAGTTCTTTCCGTATCAGTGCTATCTGGCTACGGTAAGGAGTAATAATGCCCAAAGTAGACAGCGGGCAGAACCCGGAAGTCCGGTCATACTGATGATAGACCGCAACTGCCAGACGTGCCACGATGCGTGCTTCAGCATGATTCACTTTCGACGATTGCAAAGCCGGCTCGGGCTCGGACGGCAGAAAGTCAACGCGGCGTACCAGAATATCGGCAAACTCAGAATCCTCCAGCCCTTCCGCCAGATTCAACTCGCCAAACTGATGGGTAAGCCCGATGGGCACCAGCTTGCCACCATAAAAAGCGCGGTTGGGAAAAGCTGCCACATCGACATTCATCCTTCCCTGCCGGCAAAGCATGTCGTAAAAGCGGGACGATACGGCTGCCTGTTCTCCTTCCTGGCCAGCCAGCATCCGGTACAGACGCTCGAACAACGAATCTTTCAGGTTGCGCAACCCAATGTCGCGCAGAGCCTCATCGCATACCTCCGACTGCTCGGACGACTGCAATATCACTGCCGGCAGCTGCTTGTGGTCGCCTATCATGATGAACTTGCCGATGGCATTTCCCCCCGACACGCTTCGCATGCACAGCAAGCCCAACAGTTGCGGTTCCAGTATCTGTGTGGCCTCATCAATCAGTGCCACATCAAACGTTTTCAAGCGAAAAAGTTCGGTACGGGAAGAAAGCGTAGCCACCGTTCCCACAAAAATACGGCAGCGGGCAATACGCTCCTGCACTGCCCGACGATTGACACAACTGTCCAACACGTTCTCCATCAGGTAAGGCCGGTAAGGCACTTCGCACGACAACTCGCTGCCCACCCGGATAAAATCGACCGCCGGAACGATGGAAACCAGCATCTTGCAGATTTCGTCCACCGCCCGGTTGGTATAGGAGAGCAACAGAATCTGCTTCCCTTCTCCATGAAATGTCTCGACCATCCGACGCAAGGCACGCGAAGTCTTTCCCGTTCCCGGAGGCCCGACAAGCAAGAAATAGTCGCGTGCAGCCTTCGCCTTCAGGGCTACACGGGCAAAGTCGTCACCGGCAGCAGCGATAGCCCCATCCAGTGCACTGTCAAATCCGGGCATCCTCTGACCCAACAGCAGATCGCGCCTGTCCTGCGTAGCCGACAGGAATGCCGCCAGTCCCGCATACATACTGCGGAACGACGTATCCATATAATCGTGCTCGATGGCATAGCGGCTGCCGGCAGGCAGCACACCGGCATTCTGCTGGGTAGAACGCAGACGCACGGTAATCGTATGATCGGTCATACATTCAATGTTCCCCTTGAACACCATCTTGTTTGTCACATTGTCCGTATCGGCATTCCGCTCGTACAGAACAATGACATCGCCCTGCCGGAAGTTGGGCAGCGCCTCTCCCCGCTCGGTCTCGGCCGAAGAGGGTGTCCGCAACTGAAAGCGCAAGAACGGCTTGTGTTCGTCGGAAGCATGGTTTTCAACAATGGTCAGGTCGTAAAGTATCTCTCCCGCCTCGCACTTCTCGGTCAGGGTCGAAAGCCACAACGACGAAGCCCCCGAGTGCCCCTGATAGTCTACATCGCCCGACTTGGAAGTATACAGTTCTTTGGTGATGAAGTTGTAAAGTGTATAGAAATAGCTTTGCTCCAGCGGCGACAAGGCACGCAACTTACCCGCCACGGCTTCAATCTGCGGATACAGGAAACGTTTCCACAGCGTATTGTCCAGTTGCCGTTCGTTCAGTGTGTCAGGGCAGATGTCCTGCAGGCGTTCGGCAGTGTAATGAGGACTGTTGCGCAGCTGAATGCCGTATTCGGTGGCAACAATACGGTTGCGCACATCCATCACCCTGCGCACCATGGCCCACGAAGAGCGGGCCGGATAAAGCATCGGATAACGGGTATAGAGCAGATAAGCCCTGACCCGACGGTGGTCCATCCCCATCGAATACTCCAGTACCGCCTGATAGAGCAACATCTGCACCAGGTTGTTTTCTTTCGGTTCCACCTTACCGCGAATGCTGTACTCGTCCGCCTTACCCGACTTCATTTCGATAAAGGCCGACATGTCGCGCTGCATGTAGTCCAGACGTCCCTGCAAGCCCAGTGCCTCGCAGATGTACGAAGGTTCGAGCACGGCATCCGTCTTGTCCAGCGCATATCCCGAGGCCTGAAAAGTCTCAGTCACCGTTTTCCGGATGTTCTCGAAATGCAGCTGGCAGTCGGCAAAAAAAGCCTTTTCCTTCTCGCGGTCGCGAAGGTCGGCACAGGCTGCCAGCTCCACGGCATACGACCGGAAAGCCTTCTTCATGCACGCCAGATAGTCGGGCGTGCCGTCAGCGTGAATCCATTCGTCGAGGAACAGATTGGCGATGTTTCCCAGCAACAGCGGACGGGTATTGTCGGGCACCTGCAAGCGTGCCAGCATGTAGTTGGCCGGATGATGGCCGTAGTCGCGGAAACACTCGGCCAGCGAGCTGATGTCAATCAGGTAGTCGGGTTCAAGAATGATGAAGGAAGGGGTCAGTACACCGTCCTCGTCTATCCGTACGTCCAGCAGGTTCACCTGTGCGTTCCGCCACAGCAGCTGACAGGTCTCGGCAAACTCTTCGTTGATTTGGGGCACATTGTAGCGCACCTTCAGAGGCTCGTCGGCCACCATATCGGTAGGGAGTACATAGAGAAAATCATTATCGGCATACTGAAAGCTGACACGCATCCGCCGCTTCTGCTCGCGGGCAGGAGGAGCTACGATGTAGGTACTGTCGGCACGCGGCAAGGCATGGTACAACTGGGGAGGAATTTCCGTGCCATACAGCCGTTTGACAAAAAAGGCCAGCGTCTTGGCATCGCGCAACAGTTGGTCGCGCTGTGGCATGGCCTGCCGGTTCAGAATGGCATTGGAGGTCAACCGGAAAGTGTGCAGCCGGTTCTGCTCAACAACAGAAAGGCCGACTTTTGACGCCACAAAGTTGATACGGGCGGAAAGGTCGGTCATCTGCAAACTGCTGTCGGGCATCTGTGTGCGGCAAAGTTGCTCCAGCAACTCGCGCAACTGCCGATAGGCCATCTCCAACACTTCGTCGGATGCCTTCGTCACCTCCAGCAGTAAATCATAATATTCCCTTACATCGTTTTCCATGATGCAAAGGTAAGGAAAAAGCGCCTTATTTCTTCTGGTTTCTCGGCTTCTTATTTGCTTCGTTCATAGCCTCTGCCATTTCGTAAGCCGGAACATGGTGCTTATCTTTCGGCTTTTTCGGTTTTTTATTACCTGCAGCTCCCATATACTAAGACCTCCATATTAAAAAGTGAAACATAAAATTATCAACCGCCATCCTTGCAAAGAACATGCCAAAGCGTATCGATGACAGTTAAACTTTACTATGTCACTCTTTCTTCTCCCGTATCATCAGGATGCTTAACTCGTAAAGCAGATACAACGGCACGGCGACTACCGTCAGCGTGAAAGGATCGCCCGTAGGAGTAATGATGGCTGCTGCTATGACAATCAGCACAATGGCATGTCGGCGGTATTTGCGCAGGAAATCCTTATGGACCACCCCCAGCAGCGAAAGCAGCCAGGTGACTAGAGGCAGTTCGAACGCCAACCCCATGCACAGCACCAGCATCATGAAATTGTCAATATAGGAATTCAGCGATATCTGATTCTCGATAGCACTGCTCAGCTGATAGGTAGACAGGAAACGCAGCGTCAGCGGATAGACCATGAAATAGCCCAGCAACACCCCCACAAAGAACATCACCGTCCCGATGCCCAACGCCTTCCGCACGCCTTTCACCTCGTTCGGATAGAGGGCAGGACGAATAAAGCGCCACACCTCGTAGAACATATAGGGAGCGGCAGTCACTACCGACATCCAGAATGCCGTAGACATGTGGATGAAGAAAGGTGCCGCCAGATTGATATTGATCAGTTTGACGTGGAACTCCTGCGTGAAGAAGTCATCGTGCAGGTCCAGCTCCTGCCCGATCCAGCGCAGAAGGTCGTAGAAGACAAAGTCGTTGTGGCAGGGAGCCAGGATGACCCTGTCGAACAGATAAGGCATCGCAATAAAATAACCTACGGCCAGCACGAACCACACACCGAGCACACGAAACAGCACCCGACGCAGTTCGTCCAGATGATCCCAGAAAGTCAACTCCTTATCCGCCATACGCTATTCTACCGCTATCAGGGACAACTTTTCCCCTCATTTCTTCTCTGCCTTGTCCGCCGGTTCGTCTATTTCTTCTTTCGCCTTGTTGATTTCTTCCTTCGCTTCGTTGACTCCTTCCTTAAAGCTCTTCACGCCTTTGCCCAATCCGCGCATCAGTTCGGGAATTTTCTTTCCGCCAAACAACAGCAGAATCACCAGAAGAATGATTAACCACTCGGATCCGCTGGGCAAGAAGCCCAATAGCAATAAATTTGTCATATATTCACTTATTTATTTAATTCTGCTGCAAAAATAGCAAAAATTCCTTTGGCACCTTCCAAAACTTGCTTTTTAGCAAAAAGTCTACTTACTTCAGTCCTGATAGTACACACGCTTAACCCGGGTCGACACACTGGTCAGCACTTCGTAAGGAATGGTGTAGAGCGCATCGGACAGCACTGTGATAGGCAGATGGTCGCCGAAGATTTCCACCGTATCGCCTTCCTTGCAGTCAATGTCCGTCACGTCGATCATGCAGACGTCCATACAAATGTTACCCACATACAGAGCGCGCTGGCCGTTGACCAGGCAATAGGCGTGTCCGTTGCCCAAATGGCGGTTCAGGCCGTCGGCATAGCCGATGGGGATGGCTGCAATGCGCGAAGCACGGGTCAGGTGTCCCTTGCGGCTATACCCTACCGTATCTTCGGCCGGCACATCGCGGATTTGCAGGATGGTCGTCTTCAGCGTGCTTACATTATTAATAATGGAATTGTCGAACGGATCAATGCCATACAACCCTATGCCCAGGCGTACCATATCGAACTGCGCACCGGGAAAACGCTCAATACCCGCCGAGTTACAGATGTGACGAAGAATCTTGTGCGGGAAAGCTGCCTGAAGTTCGGCAGAAGCCTTCTCGAACGTTTCTATCTGATGACGGGTAAACGAATCGAACTGCGCACCGTCGCTGCCCACCAGATGCGAGAACACCGAACGGACAATCAGCGCATTCTGCTCCTTCAGCCGTTCAATCAGCCGGGGCATGTCGGCAGGGGCAAATCCCAGACGGTGCATACCGGTATCCAGCTTGATGTGGATGGGGAAGTTGGCTATACCTTCCTTCTCAGCCTCTTTTATCAGGGCATCCAGCAGGTGGAAACTGTAGACTTCGGGCTCAAGTGTATAGTCGAACATGGTTTTGAAAGCGGTCATTTCCGGATTCATGATCATGATGTTCGAGGTAATGCCCGCCTTGCGCAAGTCGGAACCTTCATCGGCCACAGCTACAGCCAGGTAGTCGACGTGGTGTTCCTGCAAGGTCTTGGCTATTTCGTACGACCCGGCACCATAGGCCGAGGCTTTCACCATGCAAACCATTTTCGTCTCAGGCTTCAGGAAACTGCGGTAATGATTCAAGTTGGCCACCATTGCTCCGAGGTTGACTTCCAGAATGGTTTCGTGCACCTTCTTCTCCAGCACTTCGGTCAGTGCGTCGAAGCCAAACTTCCGCGCTCCCTTTATCAGTATGATTTCATTTTCCAGACGGAGTTCGCGTTGGCCGACAGCCTTTATCAGCGATTGCGTATCGGGATAGAAAGCTTTTTCCACGTTAAAGCGGTCGGCCGACAAAGAAATGTCGTTTCCTACCCCGATGATGCGTTCAATGCCACGCCGGTTTACCAACTGGGCAACCTGCCTGTACAGCGTAGGCGTATTCTGTCCCGTCTCCAGTATGTCCGACAGGATAAGGGTTTTCTTCAGCGGTGTTCCTTTTTCCCCACCACTGACGGCGCAACGGCGGTCCAGAAAGTCGAGGGCGATGTCCAGCGAGCTCAAGTCGCTGTTGTAACTGTCGTTAATCAGCAGGCAACCGTTTTTACCTTCTTTCACCTCCAGACGCATGGCCACCGGCTCCAGCCTTGCCATACGCTCGGTAATCTGTTCGGCCGGAAGCATCAGGTACAGACAGGCAGCCAGACAGTTCAGCGAGTTCTCGATCGACGCATCGTCGATGAAAGGCAGCGTAAAGCTGTTGTCCATATCCAGGTAACGGTAGGAAATCACTGTACAGTTGTCTTTCTTCTCAATCTTGCTGACGTATAGCGGACGCTCCATGTCCTTGCAACTCCAGGCTATCTCACGGGCCGACAGCATCGACTTGGCCACGCAGTTGCAGATAAACTCGTCATCACCATTGTATATCACTACATCGCAGTCCTTAAACAGGGTCAGCTTTTCCATGCACTTTTCCTGCAAAGAGAAGAAATTCTCCTGATGCGCCCCTCCGATATTGGTCAGAATGCCGATGGTAGGCTTAATCATGTTCTGCAAGGCACGCATTTCGCCCGGTTCGGAAATACCGGCCTCGAAAATGGCCAGGTCGGCAGCCTCGTGCATCTGCCATACCGACAAAGGTACACCGATCTGCGAATTATAACTGCGCGGCGAACGCACAATGGCACGCTCGGGACTGAGCAACTGGTGCAGCCACTCCTTGACTACCGTCTTTCCGTTACTGCCTGTGATGCCTATCACCGGAATCTGGAAACGGTCGCGATGCACTTCTGCCAGCTTCTGAAGCGCCTTCAGCGTATTCGGAACCACCAGAAAATTACATCCCGCCAGTTTTTCGCTTTCGAGTTGCTGAAACTTCTCTTCGCTGACCACAAAATTGCGCACGCCCCGTGCATACAGTTCGGGAATGTAACGCGTACCGTCGTTCCGTTTGGTAGTAAGTGCAAAGAACAAAGTTTCTTCGGGAAAACTCAGCGAACGGCTGTCTGTCAACAGCCAGTCAATGGTGGCAGGCACGTCTCCTACGCGTCTGGCACCTGTCACCTCTGCTATATTTTCAATCGTGTATGACATATCTCTCTTTCATTTTTGAAGTCTAAGTACGGATATTTTCTGTTAAGTCGGTCTATTTTTAACACAATTTGTCCTAAAAAACGCTTATACTCTTCAGACTCGGGACGGAAAGGCTTATGTTGCAGCATCTTGCCGATATTTTCACTTTCTTCTATAATCTGTAACGTTTCCTTTGCAAAGCAGGCTTCCGAAAAACGTTGCCACACGTAGCCCACCGCCAGGTCGGACGGATGGACCAGATCGTCGGCATAGAAACGGTAATCGCGCAACTCGTCGTTCAGCAATTCGTAGGCCGGGAAATAGAAGATGCGTCCGGCAAACTGCTGTTGCAAAGCGTCGATGGCCAGCAGCAAGGTTGCCTTGCTGAGCTGGTTGGCATGCAGGCCGTCGCGCACGTGGCGGATGGGACTGACCGTCAGAATCACCCGCAGCCCGGGACGCTGCTTCCACAAAGTTGTCAACAGGTCGGTGTAGTCGTCCACAATCTCCTCCACCGACAGCCGGCGACGGCGGAAACAGCTTTCCGGCAGCTTGTGACAGTTGCCTACAATGCACCCCGTCTGCCCGTCCTCGTACACCCACGAAGTGCCGAACGTCAGCAGTAGTACGTCGAGCGAAGACAGCCACTGGCGGGCGACAGACAGCCGGGCATTGATATTGTGCAATACTTCGTCCGGATCGGCAGCCGAAAAGTCGCTATGGTGCATGGGGCTGTGCCAGCAACCGCCTGCCCGAAACAAATCGTCTCCGGTATATTGCTTGCCGGAACCAATCTCACGCAAAGCGGCCGAGATGGAAAGCGGATTGTAAAGTACGCCATACGGATTGACTTCGCAACCGAACTTGGCCTGCAACAGCCTTGCACCAATGTTCGAAGCAAAGCACGAACCCATCAGCATCAGGTGGTCCCGATGGGTCAGCCGGGGCCAGTCGGACGGTATCTCTACCGGAGTATACAAATTCATCATGTTCTATCTGACAAAAAACATAAACGGTGCAAAGATAGTGAAAGGTGAGAGCAGAGACAAATGGAAAACCAAAGTTTTCAATTTAACTATGCCGAACCGAATCCTATATTATGTAAAGATAGTGAAAGGTGAGAGCAGAGGCAAATATTCCCCAGCCAGATTTACTCCCGCTCCTCTCTCCCCTCTCCTTGGGAGAGGGGCCGGGGGTGAGGCTCCACCCAATACCCGTTCCCATACTTCGTATGCACCCTGCGCCCCAACTGCGCCAGCAGCCGTGCGAACGACGTACACGAACAGTCCTTCAGAGCAGCAGGATTCTTCTTCTTCACAGTTGCATAGATATCCGCCGCCGACATTAATCTTGCACCCTGCTCGCCCGGCTCGGCGAAGCGGAAGCACGAGCTGACCAGTTCTTCGGCAGGCGTAACGCGGTAGAACGGGCGATTGGCCTGCTGAATTTCGTTTTCCTCTTCCTTGCTGAACCAGCAGCGTTCACCGTTCTCCAACTCGTGCAGCAGCTGGGCATAAAGCTGTTCATAATCTATCGGCGTGTTGCAGTCGATGGGGTGCTCCACCTCCACACAGATGAAGCGGCGGCTGCCCGAAAGGTCGGTCAGCAGGTCGCGGCGGTTGCTGGTGCCGATGAACGAGGCGATGCGGGGCAGCGGTTCTGCCGTGCGGCGGTAGGCACGGCGTACGCGCAAGGCTTCCATCTGCATCAGGTTCTTCAGCTGGGGCATCCGGCTGGCGGGCAGGCGGTCGAACTCGTCCAGGTTGATGAGTCCGTACGAAGCTAGTTTGTTCTCGGCCGCCGTGGCGTTGGTCAGGTCGAAGCTTTCGGTGAAGTAGTCGCGCAGCTGGGGCGGAAGTAGCAGGCGGCAGAAGGTGGATTTTCCCAAACCTTGTGCGGTGCTGACCAGTAGCGGTGCCACACTGTTGGCGCGGCGTCCCTCTCCGCCACGACCTGTCCACTGGGCGGTGACGGCCAGCATCCAGCGGTGGAAAGCACGTGACCAGAGGTCGCTGTCAGCAACCCGTTTGGCCAGTTCGGTCACACGGTCGGTGCCGTCCCATGCGGGGAGTTGCTTGAAGTAGAGGTCGAACGGATGGTAAGTTTGCACGTGGTCGGATTCCACGTAACGCTTTATATCGCGGTCCCAGCAGTCCACGCCGCTGTCGATGGCGTCGAGGGCGATGCCGTTCAGGGTACGATTGTCCACTGGTGTATAAATAAGGTGGTGCGGATCGCTTGTGAGGTTGTTATTCACACGGGCGCACTCCGTGCGTTCTGTCAGCAGGTTGTAGCGGAAGGCATAGTGCAGTTTCAGGTAGCGCGTCAGGCGTTGCATCATCTGTTGCTGGCGCGAGAGCTTTTCGGGTTGGGCAGGAGATTCTTCAGCAGATGCAGCGACCTCTTCTTTGGGTGTATTTTTTAGCGCATCCTTCACCGTATCCTTTTCAATGACAGGTTGTTGCTCCATTGTCAAGGTGCGTGCTTTGGCGGCTTCGTCGGGTTGCGCGTCCACCCATTCGATGATTTCGTTCCCGCCGTTCAGGCTGAACATGCGCTTCTGTTCGCCTTTGGCACGGTCGTCGGGCGTCCAGGTCATGCGGACACTGAACTCGCCGCCGCCCATTACTATAAATACTTCGCCTCCGGGCAGGCGGGTGCAGACGTGTTGCAGGTCGGTAAACAGTTGTTCGTAAGTGGAAGCGGCAGAGGCGGCTGTCGTTGTGCCAGTCGTGTTAGTTGTCTCGTTTGTCGTGTTGTCCTTGTGTGTGGTGTTCCACGGAAGGAACCAGCTTTTCAAGTTCGTAATCAGATTCATAGCGATTTTGGGGTTTAAGTGTGAATAGGGACGAGGGACGCGGCTACAGACTCCGAGGCACCTTGTTCCCTTGTTAACTCGTCAACTTGTCAACTCATTAACTGTTCCCCAAAGATACAAAATCGGAAAGCCTTTGTCAAGTGGATGAGGATGAAATAATCAACAAAAATCAACTTCTTTTTCAACTAGCAGGGAAGGACACTGAGTTTTTTCAGTTTGCAAGGTGAAGTTTCATCGTAATATTCTGTGGGTGAACTATTTGTGGTGAAAGATGGATACGCGGAATTCTAAGACCTGCACAAATTGTGTTTTCCTGAATTAGGTTGACTCCTTTTAGCCAGATTACTACTATAGGTT
>ENA-OPBO01001724-OPBO01001724.1-human-gut-metagenome-genome-assembly--contig:-NODE-1724-length-14606-cov-7.222940_pt1 | contig 14606 bp, 16 predicted proteins | sample MGYA00241071_ERZ501458 | MGnify/ENA primary metagenome ERZ501458 (study PRJEB25962, sample SAMEA2042509) | human gut metagenome | biome: human gut; feature: human-associated habitat; material: faeces...
CGGCGGACTTCCGCTCATTGGCCCCGATTGTATTGGAACAGGCATTGAAGGAATCAGGGACGCAACTGCTGGAACCTTATCTCTCCTTCACCCTCTATGCGCCCCGGGAATATCTTTCCAGGGCTTATCATGATGCACCGAAATACTGTGCCACCATCGAAACGGTCCAGGTAAAAAAGGATGAAGTTGTCTTTACTGGCGAGATTCCCGCCCGCTGTATACAGGCATACCGTACTGATCTGGCCTTTTACACCAACGGGCAGAGCGTATGCCTTACAGAACTGAAAGGGTATCAGGCCGCTGTCGGCAAGCCAGTCATCCAGCCCCGCCGTCCAAACAGCCGCCTGGACAAGGTGCGCTATATGTTTCAGAAGATAATGTAACGTCTTGCGCAACCGAGCAGTTAAGATTGCTTAAAAAATAAAAAGATCAGTATGATCCATACCTTAACTTTTAAGGTGTTGTCATACTGATCTTTTCTATTTATCTTAAAGATTTACGATAACCTGCAGCTTTTGCTACGGCTTCTGACGGAAAGTATACAGCATTTGATTTGCTGATATGATAATTTTGTCCGTTCATCACATGGTAGATCTTGCTATTCTTGTTGCCGACTATACGATACTTAGCAGTAGAAATCGTACCCTTCTTGTGTTTGATGGTACGGTTCTTCTTTACAGTCTTTTTCTTAGTAGTTTTTGTAGTGTTTACTTTTCCAACACGACTTGTACCGTCTTTGTAATTAAGGGTAACGCCTGGTTGAACATTAAAAATATAGACGTTGAAACGAACAGAATTATCGCCAATGGATTGGGCTTCCATTTGTACTCCACGAGCTAACAATTCATTACCACGCCAAATAGGTGTTACACGGTAGCGGACATAGTGATTACCGCTTGCTTTTATGTAATCTGCCACTCGGTTTTCATACTTAAGCATGTCTGGATCATTTAGTTGACGAGTACCAGTGATCAGGTTTTTCAAGTTGTTATTTTGACCGGTTAATTGATAACCGATTAAGTGGCACCGATTATAAAGCCAACCACTTGAGATACGCTTATTGTGCCAACCAGTAGGGTTAACGTACAGTGGTTCACGCTCTGAGCGTGGCATTAAGCGAGAATTAAGCAGTGCATTAGCTGTATGTGCCCTATTTAAATAATCAAGGTTGCTGTATTTTTGCCAGGGGCCTTTGGTTTTTGATTTAGTTGCTTTACTAAAACTAGGCTTGTTGCCATTAACCGTAACAATATCCTTACCGGAATAGTTAAGCTTAGGCAAGCTTTTTGAACTTACAGCTTGAACGGTAGATTGAGTTGACTTAATATTTGCACTAAAAGTGAAGATACTTGCTGATGCTAAAATAGCGGTAAGAAGCTTAGTAATTCTATGTTTTTTCATGATTTTTCTCCCTAAAAAATTCGTAATCTTATTACATATTCATGACTACTTTATCTTATTTTTTCTTTAGGCGTCGAGAACTTTCCTTCATTAGTTGTTTGCCTAATTCATCTAACCTTTTATCTGTACTTTTACTTAAATCAACAAATATTTCTTTTTCATTACTATTAACACTTATTTTGGTATGTTTTATAGCATCATTTATAATTGCATCTACTAAATCTGTATAACCATAATTTTCAATTGCCATATCGATCAAACGTGTAAGGGATTCTTGAGAACTTCTTTGAGCTTTGCGCCAACGATATTCCGGACTTTCTGTATCCATTCGAACTCCCATTTGCTTAAGCGTCATAATAATTTACCTCCGTACTTATCAATTAACAATTTTAGTCTAATATCAATTTATCATAATAATTTTTAAATTGTTTTAATTCTCCACATCTCCACGAATTATTGATTTTAGAATTAAATAAATTTGAATTAGAGGTATTTTCGTACTGTATACTAGTTTGGAGTTGTTTGGACTTGTTTACAAGTCCAAACATTATTGGTTAAAGTAATGTGTAGTAACTAAGCTATGGCAATATCATTTCTTGGCTATTTAATTTAGCAATCAAGATTTTTAATGGTTATACATCTTTTCCTTTATATTTATAATTAATGTAACCAATAAATAATTAAGTTAAAGAAAGGAGTGAACTAAATGAGATTTTTGATTCGTTATCATAAAACTAGTGGCAATAATACTTATCTAACCACGGATGATACATTCTCTAAAAAAAGTGGCGGCAAACTACAATATTTCTCTAACCTAAAAAATGCAAAAAAGCATTTATTACTATATATGGAAAATAATGGAGCCCAACTACTACAAAACAGGTCCAAAAACAATTTTGAAATTGTAAATGATGATGGTATCGTTGTTGAAAAGCCTTTTATTAATACTGATAGTGTAAATAACACTAAAAATGACGTTTTCAACAAGCAAGGGTCAACTCTCGATACGATTTTCAATGATTTACGCAGCCATTTAAATCATATTTTAATTTTGGATCTTGAATTTTACCAAGATACAAAAGAGAATCATGCTCGTATGCTACAAATAGCTGGTATCGTTTTAGGAAGGAATTCTAAATCTCCATCCTTTAATGGCTTTATTTTTGATCCTGTTCATATGAATGAATCGCAACAATTAGATTTTTTGAAAAAACATGATTTCTCGTATAAACAAGCTTTAAAATGCAGCAAAAAAGCAATTATGAATCAGGTTGGAATTTTTATTAAAGAAAATAAAATTGACAATCTCATTAGTTGGGGACATAGCTTGGACTATAGCGTTCTTGAAAACGAAGGATATAAAAAATTACTCCCTGGTAATATGAAATCTTTTGACTTGGAAGAAATTTTAGCTCAAGCAAATGGAAATTCTAATCTGAGTTTGAATCTCGAAAAATTTTGCAAAGTACTCAATTTAAATAATACCGGAAAATGGCACGATGCATTAGATGATGCGAAAATGATTAAAAAGATTTGCGAGTTGTATCTAAATGTATTAGTAACTTTACCTAAGGTAAAATCAAATTTACCTCATCTTCTGGGATCGGATAGTACTAAGTTAAGTTTAGTGGCACCATCAGAAGACTAAATCATTTTAAAAATACTTTTTCTAAGCTCCCCTTACTATAAATCGTTCTTTTCAATCTAATCTATCTACGGAGGAAAATAATGAATTCAACTACTACTTTTCCATATCAAGTCCCTTTTATAGACCACTGTCGAACCATACAAAATTTAAGTGAATACTCTATTGGAATGATAATTTCTGACGTTGGGAATTTTTGGAAATATTATTCAATCAAATTTCCAAGTAATCCAAATATCAAAAACGTAGCTTCGTCTGACGTTCGTGATTATTTGATTCAGCTTGATCAAAAAGAACATCTAAGTAAAAAGACTATTAATAAATATCTCTCCTATCTAAAGAAATACTTTATTTTTTTAGCAGAAAATCACTTAATAGAATCTTATCCTTTATTTACCCTTAAAGGGATATCCTTCAAAAGAAAAGAAACAATAATAATCAACTGGATGCCTTATATTTCAAATTTCTTAAACACAAGCATTCATCCTGAAACCATTAAACTTTTAATAGTTATTTCTTTAGGATACGATTTGAACCAACTATTAAATATTAGATGGCTTGATGTATCTGATAAGTTAAATGATATCAACTTAAAAAAGTTTTTGTTTGATAATTTAACATTTGATAAGACGCCTAATCCGTATATTTTTCAGGGTAAAAGAATTGATAAATATACTTCTATAGATAGAATTACTAGTAAAACCAAAATGGATCAACACCTTATAGATTTTCCTATTAATCCTAGGAAATTACGTCAGAGCTATATTCTTTCCATAATTTCCAATCAAACTCTTTCTGATGAACAACTCCTAGATCAACTACATATATCTCAAAAAAGTTTAGGCTATTATAAATTTTGTGCTAATTATTTTAATTTAATACCATACAAAAAATAAGTTATTATATTCTCCCAGTCTTCAACTGATTAATAATCAGCTGAAGATTTTTTACTTTTTCAACTTTCTTATATATCTTTTTATAAATTTATGGATGAAATATTCCATTGATAAAATTCCATGTCTTTTTTTGATCTAAATCGTCCATTTTTCTCCTTTTTCAAGTTCCAAAAATAAGTTCCAAATTCAAAGTGCTGTACAGACCAAATTTGTCAGGATTTAATACTCGACTTCCGTTGCATTTCTAAGGCTTTTGAGCTTTTCATGAGTTCTAAAATCTAAGTGCTACTCTTATATATATTTCAACTCATATATTGGAGGTATTTCATGTATTTATTTAATCCCAAACGCTTTAAAGGTTCTTTGTCTCTAACTGAAAAAGATATGACCCTGTTACAACTCATTTGTAGATTTGGCTTTGTTAATGATAGCCAGTTGGATATGCTCTACTCTGTAGTTCAACATTATCCAACCAGGTTTTTCCATCCTATTTTACTAAAATGGACTCAATATTCCGGCTTGCTTCAAAAACGGAAGAAACCACGTATTATTACTAGTACTTCAGTTATACGGAATGTATACATCCCTACTAAGATTTGCCGTTCTTTTCTAAATGAGAACGGTTTTGTCTTAGGTGATGATCCATTAGTAGCAGTTAACAGCCACAATGAGCAAGCTATTGAAGTAGTAGTGCAAAGCCTTTACTCTGCTATGTTTAAGGCATCTATCTACGTTCCTTACTCCGCTTATTTAGCTTCTACTACTGGTTATAAGCTTTTAATGAATCCAGAAATGTCAGTTGAATTTATGGATTCAGATAATACCACCCAGAAATAGCAAACCTGCATTGTCTTCTTCTATTCCTACCTATAGTCTTAGAAAACACTATAGTTTTATACGCTCTATATCTACTGCCCCTATAGATAAACAGCTATCCCTTATTACTACTAGTACGTATATGTCTTTACTTGATGGAGGGATTGATAGTAATGATCTATCTATACTCGGTAATAACTATTCCTTACTATTTATAGGTAATAAGGACTATCTATCTATTAATGATAATAAGACCAGTTCTTCGTCTAAGTATAAGAATGCCGTTAATGATAAGGCTAAGGAAGCCGAGGGCGAAGCGATTGAGTCGAGTTATTTGGATAAGGAATCTGATTTTAAAGTATCAGGATCAATAATTGATGAAAGTGGCAAGCCTAGAGACAGTAAGAAGCAAGGCAGATTGAATGGTTTTCTGAATGACTTTTCTGAATTATCTGAATTATCAAATGGTTCTGAAGATAAGCCTTCCGGCAGGGATGCACATTTAGGCGAAAAAGGCTCTAAATCAGCATCTAAGGCAGATAAAACTAAAGAAGACAATCGGTTTATTAATGATAGTCAAGCTGAATTAGACAAGCTATTAGCCGGTGTAGACGCAAAAGATAATATGGTGTCCCCAAGTGGGGACACTTTGAGGACCCAAAACAACGTAAATAATACTAATGGGGTCAGTGAGTCCCCAAGTGGGGACAGTTTGGGTACCAAAAATAGTGTAAATAAGGCAAATGGGACCAGAATGTACCCAGGTGGGGACAATTTGGGGTCACAAAATAGCGCAAATAATACGAATGGGGTCAGTGAGTCCCCAAGTGGGGACAGTTTGGGTACTAAAAATAATGTAAATAAAGCAAATGGGATCAGAATGTACCCAAGTGGGGACAATTTGGGGTCACAAAATAAAAAAGGCTTTATTTACCGCCTTTCAGGAGTTTCAAGCCCTATTCAGATAACCAATACCCAGGACTTCAAAAAGAATCCAAATTACTCTGCTAATTCTACTTTGATGAACCTGAAGCTTATATCTGCGTCTGCTGCTTCGAAAAAGCCAGTCGATGCTTTTCGATACCCAACCGTTAATCCAGATAACTTATTAAGAAATATCAATCTGATAAGTAATCCGGCTTTCGAACCTGCCCTGCTCGATACCAGTAGTTTTAAGAACCAATATAAATATCAACAATATACTTTCGTTGCCGATGAAGTCGTCAGCTTCAGTCGAAATGGTCGAAGACAGGAAATCTTTGTCGAACAAGACAATCGAACGGAATCGAATAATACTCAAATTCAGAAAATTCTTAATTACATTAGCTATGCTTTGGAACATCCTCAAAGAGACATTCTTTTGATGATTTCGATTACTGATGGTTCCCTTTCTTCACCTAAAGTTCCAAAGTATACAAACATTGGTAGAAAACTTGCATCCCTATCGAGTAAATTCCTTAAGTCATACTTGTCAGATGAAAACGGTGAGCGGATATTTCTGTCACAAATGTACAAACAGGCAAATAACCTGAAGATTGTTTTGTCAGGAGTATCTGAATCACAGATTGATTTGACTCAATTTCTGCTTGGTAGCAATTATTCAATGGACTACTATCAGACGGTTAAAAAGTACGTTGCTGAAATCAATAGAAATTCTTCTCAATGGAATGCGAGCCTTGAATTATCTAAGGAGTTTTCAGCGATTATCCACGATCCTGAGCTTGCAACACAATCACTAGATAAATTATCCGGTTTGAATGAAAACTCTCCTGCTAAGGGCTTGTGGCGATATACAGATACTATGTATGCATCCCCAATACTAGGCACAATCCATTATAGGAATAAACTGTCTCGCCAAAGATATAATCAGCCGATCATTGCTGGGGATGAACATAGTCTTGATACTATCATTCAAACATTGGAACTAGTCACACAGGCTAATAGATTTAAAGATACCTGTCCCCCTGTAGTTATCTATCCTCATCGAGAAAGACCAGTTACAGCTATTACCTTAAATCAGTACCGTGATTTGTATAATTGGCTCCCTACTTGGAGACCGACTATTCCTGTTTTGATCCAACCGTTGACCGGTTTAAAAGATAATCTGCAGCTTCATAAAGAATTACGTTGGTTAACCATCCAGTACGACCTTGATATTTATAACTATTTCAAGATGGGTGCTATCAACAAATTTGCTTTAAAGAAGCATCCCGATTATGGAAATGAATATGTGTCTATGCTGAAGTGGTCAACCAACACTAAAGCTCGCAGTTATGACGAATTACATCAATTAGCCTTGAAGATGGAAAAGAAAGAGTTTGTCGATCAACTTAAGTTAAATGACATTCCATTAGGCTTATTCAGAACAGTTTTAGAACGGTGGCCAAAAGGTATTTATGATTTACCTTTAATTGAAAAGCTACCTTATATTAATTTAGACCAGGAACAGCCCACCATTCTTGAAGAAGAATCTATCTTGAAACATTTATATGCACCCAACTCTGTAATCCCTTCTTCGCGTATTCAGTTGCAGTTTCATAATGATTAACCACTACCATTAGTTATAGCCTGAGAATATTTATTAGCTCATTAATAAAAAAGCAGCCCATAGAGGGCTGCTTATGAGTTAAATTTTGTGCTTATTTAAGCACGACCATAAATTTGTTGTGCCTTCTTATTATCTCTCAAATCCTTAATAATACTCTTTTCGTATGCTTTTCTGCGCTTAGCACTAGCATCACTGTTGGCATCAGTCGATTTTGTTACTTTGACTTGTTTCAAAGCATTATTTACGACATCCTTAATAGCCCTGCTAGTTGCAGAAGCTCCCGAAACAGCATCAACATTGGTAGAGTTCTTAGTTACTATTTCTTGTGATATTACTCCGAGAGCCTTTTTACCAATATCTTCACTTTCGTCTCCCTTGACGACTTCAACATTCTTGATAGTTCCATCAGCATAAGTTAAACGAACTTCAATTGCATCCCCATACCGGCACGAGAAACACCTAAATATTGATCTTTTCCAAGTTCTATGTCAGCAATATCATCCAATAAGTCATTTTGACCGTTCAATTCAGTTGAAGCTTGAATATCCTTAAAATCTTCTTTAACCACATTGTCGCCGGCAATTAGCATATTTAATAATTTCTTCCAAATCATCTGTATACATGGCTAATTTTATAGAGGTTCCTTATACTGATCATCTATTTGATCACCTGAATGAAGAAAAAATGGTTTCTTTGGGTGATAACTCTTATTTTCAAGATTTAGTAGACCATACGTTTGAAGATAGAAGTATTCATCTTAATAAAACCATTAAAACTAATAGCTTTGTTGGAGCTGCTCAACTCGCTATGGATGGATTCGGAATTACTGTCACTTTAGCAAATACTCTACAATATGCTCTTCCTAAGGGAAATTATAATATTGTTAGGTTGCCTCTAAGTCTTTTAAACTTAGATACTGGAATCAGTGTGAACGGGAATGCATCAGCACAGATAAAAAATGTAGCTAACACAATGATCCAAATTATTCGTGATATTGGGTATCAAAAACTATAAAAATGAAAAATTATCCTTTACTTTAAAAAGACAAGGAGTAATTTTTCTTAGTGAAGTATGTGAAGACTAATTTTGAAAGATTCCCAATGTAACACATGTTAAGAAGCTATTGATTTCGATATATTTCGTTTTCTGGTGTTTTATACAGGTCAGCTATTGTTTTTCTAAGCAATCATAACGATGGATATTTGTTAATTGATAATCAAATAGAGGGATGCAACAGTAGCTAATGGAAATTTAGCAACTTGTTCCGCCCTTCTTAGTATTTATTTTTATGGAATTATTTTTTTTGGAATTTTCCTTTAATTAAATCCCTTAATATAAAAAAATAAAGTTAATACCTTATTAATCCCTTAGGAGGAAAATAAACCCTAGAGGCTCAAAGGTTTTATGCCTGTGGAAAAGACATTTTGTGCAAATCTAATGACATTTTGTATAATTTCGATGACATTTAGTGCATGCAAGATGACATTTAGTGCAAATTTTCAGCCCTCTCAATGACATTTTGTGCAACAATTAACCTAAAATTTCGCGGTTTTTAGACATTTTTTCACTTCAATGACATTTAGTGCAAACTTGGCACATAAACACATCATTTAGAGAATTGATTATACAAAAAAACACAATATTTAGTATGTAGCTTGTGCACTAAATGTCATTAAGATGACACATTGCATGGCCGCGTCATTTTAATGACAAAATGTCGTGAAAGCTAGTGGAGATTAACTTTAAGGCTTAAAATGACATGCTAAGATTCTATGTCATTGAAACAAAAGATAAATTCAGCTAAACTATGATCATAATATCTAGTTTTCTGAGGTAAGAATATGACAGAAGAAGAGAAAGATAACGAAATTGTACGCTTAGATTTAACGGATTCGCCACGTACGATTGTCAAATATAAAACAGGTGAAGATTCTGAACAACTTTTTGGGCATATTAAAAATTATCCCGCCGTTCGGAGTGATATTATGATGTTTATCATGGCCAATTCATTTCAAAACGAGCAAAAACAAATTGTTTTTTCACCAGCACAATTGAAATCTTTTATAGGATATCGTCAGTCATCGTCTTTAAAAGGGTTTCGGGAAGCCATTCGTACGATTTTTAAAGACTTATCGACGGTTGGCTATGAAACTGAAGAAATAGATAAAAATGGGCACCATCATACTGTGTTCAGACCATTCTTTTCAAAGACAGATATCGATACAACGACTAATACTGTTACAGTTCAACTTGGTGAACGAGCTGCACAAATTTTCAACGATTTTTCACGTAGTACGCAGTTTAATCGATTTAGTCTTTTACAATATTTTCAAATCCATTCCAAATATAGTAAAAATCTCTTCCGATTACTCAAAGAAAAAAGAGTTTATGGTCATAGAAATTTTTTAGAAAATGAGCTTCGTGAATCACTTAGTATCCCCGATTCTTACAAACAGGCAGATGTAAACCGTCGTGTAATAAAGCGAGCTTTTACCGATCTGATGCCATATTTTAGAAATTTTAGTTATGAAATCGTAGGATCTCGTTCAAGTGATCCCACAAAATATATTTTTACATGGCAACGGGAAAAAAGACGACAAAGGGATTCTTTCTCGGATCCTAATGTTCCTAAATTGATAGCTTGTTCGAATATAATGACCAATAATTTGGCTAGTGATGACGAAAAATGTACAGCTATGGATAGGTACTTTCGACTTACTCGTGGTAAATATAAAAAATTACAGGCTAATGATTCTTTCGCTTTTTTAAAGTTAATTTATAACGATGATTTTGATGAAAGTGTAGTCCAAGATGCTAAGAGAACAGATCCGGTAGTATTAGAGTTTTTAATTAATAAATATAGAGAATTAAAGGCTAATGATAAATTAACTGCTGAAGGATTGACTACTTTGACGTTACTTGAAGCAGAAGCAGAAAAACGTCGTAAGGCCGAAGCTAAGTTTAATGATAATTTGGATCTTGATGGAATTCCACAAAACGTCGAATTAGATCCTGTATGGAAAGACAATCCAGCTTATACTATTTTAAGTTCATCAAAGCGTCTCAAGCCACTCGAATTGTACGATAAAAGTACAATTAATCTTATCCTTCAAAGATATGTGAAGGCGTTAACCAAGGATTCTACTAATTCTAAGCTATTACAAGATATTGGTGTAATTACCGCGTATTTACAAAAAATGCACTAACAAAATAACCGTAGAAACATTATAGTTCTACGGTTATTTCTTTGGCTACTTTTACATTTTAGAACGTCATTAATGTTCTAATTTATCATTTTCTTGTAGTCTTTTATTCAGTTCAGAGATTGATCTTACATATTGGAGAACCTCAATATTAATTTCTCCTTCTATTTTCTTATTTTCCGGATAGAACCTCAGTCTAGGAAATAGTGGCGCCACATCAATGTACTCTTTTCCATTTTTATCTATACCAGGTATTTCTTTAATAATACTTTTGATTAATTTAATGACAGTAAATACATCTTTATCTACTGAATCTGTCATATTATAGCCGGTTAGTTTATCAATATTGGTTATTTCAAACTCAGTACTTTGATTATAGTCAAGTAAGTGTAATTGCTTAAAAATTGCTTCACAAAGACTTTTTCCAAAGATTGTTAGTGAATCAGGCATATCATTATTTGTCGAGCTTAATAAATTAGTCATTTTTATTTGTTCCTTTTTCTAATATAAATATTTTTGAATTCCGGTCGAAAGTATATCAAAATTATATTTTTTAAATCGAAAAATATAATATTCCTAAAAGGATAAGTTTATGTTGTAATAAAATAGTTCTTTTGTTAGGAATACAATAAACACCTTTCAATTTATTAAGTAAATATCACAGTTTAGTATTCTTCAACTCATTTTAATAATCTTAAAAATAGAGGACATACTCATCAGCTTATTACTCCTACTATTATACAAAGTATGTTGAAATCGCTTTAGTTATCTTAAAAACATAAATTGATTCAGTTTTAACGACACTAGTAATAGTTTCTAACTTCGGAATATTATTTCCAATTTCAGAAATTTTCAGGTACATCACTTATTTATGATCATGAGAGAGAATTTAAAGTATTAGTATTTTTTATAATCAGTTAAGTCATGAGCTTCTACTTAGAAGTTAGTAAGTAGAATTTATCAGGAAAACCTTGTCCGTGAAGAGGATCAAATTTAGAATGCTCAATTTCAATTAAACCGATTTCGGATAAATGCTTTTTAATTCTTATAACTTTATTTTTTCCGACGTGTAATTTAGTTCTAAGTTCCTCAATAGATAAGTAAATATAGGCACCTTTTTCATCTTCCCATTTTTCTTCTGAAGTATAGAATTTGTTTCGAATGAAAAAATAAGCTATACGTTCATCATTAGTTAGTGAAGTGTATTTTGAATCATTTAGTAAGAATCTTGGAAACTTCCAAGAGAAATCTGGTTGAATGTCGTTTACTTGTAAATATCGTTTATTTTGAGAAGTCATAAAAAATCCTCTGTAAAAAATCGAAATTAAAAATAGTACAGCGTCGATAACTTGCTGTCAATTATTTAACTTTTGCTAATGTATATTACAGCCGATCATAAAATGACCTCTGCCAGTCAAGTTACAAAATCAAATATAACCAATATGTAAAGTAGCCTTGGCTAAAATTTACGATTCTTTACGTAGATCACCTAAGGAAGTCAGAGTTAGGTCTACTAGAACTACTGGTACAGGCTTTGATGATCGACTTAGACTTTATTGCTGACACTTATGCACTTGCTTTTGCTTCGTGTTCTGCCATGAGAATATCGTTCTGCCACTTGTCAAACATGTTTTTCATCGCAATGAACAGATAGTTCTTTGGACTCTTAATAGCTCCCCTTTCGCTTGTCCGCATTTTGTTGAAGAAGCGTCTAAGTTTAAAGCTAATCATATGCTTAAGTTCACCTTGATTATCCTCGAAGTATAGTTCATGTCCGCCAATTTGTGAATTTGCATCCCTTCTACTGCTGTTAGCCGCATTAAGAATTACACTGATACAGTCCGATACTCCTTTAGGTGTTTTAAACCAAAGTGTAATCAAATTGATGGACTCCTTGCTTAAGAACATTGGGATTGCAGGGTCGGTTGTTAATGTATTTGCTAAATTGTGCAGTAAGTCCCTATTTTGTTCTTCAACAACTTCCTGTGAATAATTACTTGGATCAAAATTCCATTCTTCGATTTGAGTATCAGTATTAGTATCTTTCATAGTATCTTTAGTAATAAAGTTATTATCTTTATTTACTTCGAAAATTTGAGTACCAGTATTATCAAGGCTTGCAGGCTTTTTAACTTCTTGAACGTCAACTGGGTTTCCCTTGGCTTCAGCATTTTTCTCGAAATTAGTGCCTAAAGTGGTACCCTTGAAATTTGAGATACCAGTATTATCAGGGTTTTTAGTCTCCATTTTAGGGAATGAAGAGTGCATTAAATCTTTAGGATTGTATTCTGGTAGTAAAAGATAAAACTTGTCTGGAATATTTTTACCAATTTTAGGATCAAAATGAGCATGTTTAATATCGATCAACTTAGCGTCGACTAAATGCTGCTTAATTTGAATCGCTTTGTATTCAGAAACTCGCAATTCTTGCTCTATTTGTTCCAAAGGGAAAAAGATAAAAACGCCCTTGTCATCAGTCCAATTATTCGCTTCTGAATACCCAAATCTGTCACGAATGACTGCGTAAGCCATACGGTCATCGTTAGTCAAATTAGCATATCTATCGTTTTTCAGCAAAAATTTAGGTGTTTTCCAGAATAGTTCACCTTGAAGGTGATTAAATTGTACATATGTTTTTGGTTGCTTTGTTTTGTTTGTTTTTGGCATAAAAAATCCTCCATTAACTCGTTGATACGAACTGATGAAGGTTAATTAGCCTATACTATTACTATTTGCTTTTTTAACGCGAAAACGCTTTTTTTGATTTCAGAACTTGAGATATCCAAACGATCTGATATAATGAGAGTATAGCTTAATTAGTTCAAAAGTTCGTATCGATTGTTGTTGTGGGATACGAGCTTTTTTGTTGTTTTAATTTATAATAGCATATTTCAGTCTTAAATCAAGAACATTATTTTTAAAATTAACTTTATAATTCGCATTTGCACGTGCATTTGCATATGCAAATATATGTTTGTTAATTTTGATGGCTTTATTCTAAATATTCTGAATTTTTTATTTTTTGCGAAAAAAATCGTCCGATTAATCATATTTGTTACTATCGCAATCTTATGCTGATATTTATAATATGTTGGTTACTACGACAAAAAAGCAAGATCACTGGATCTTGCTTTTTATAATTTCTGAAATAACTGTAAAATGGAGTAGACTATTTAAATTATTCAAATCCTTGAGATTTCTTTTGTAAGTATTCTTTTAATTTAGAATCAGTTAGATTACTAAGTTCCACATCTATTTTCTTTTCAGGATTTCGAATTTGATCTTTAATATTTTTAACAGCTTCATTAATTATAGAGTCTACTAGATCAGAACTACCCCAATTTACAATAGCTATATCAATTAATCTAGTTAATGATTGCTGAATATTTTTTTGGGATTTACACCATTGATACTCTGGACTTTCAACGGGTAAACGGATTCCTAATTGCTTCCTTTTCATTTGTATCAATCCACCTTTCATATAAAAAGTTTAGCAAAATAAAAAATTCAAATCTGAAAAACTCCACGATAAACGCATATTTGGAAAAATTGAGCAAAACAAAAAAGGCGAAACAACTCACTAGGAATTTCATCGCCTTTTCCGCTCTAATCATAATATTACTTGTTTTCTGCTAATGTACTCATTAATAGCTTTAACATTATCTTATAAACTTCTTATTATTAATAATCTTTCTTTGCCGTTGCTGCAAAACAAAATTATAAAGCATATTCCATCTTTCTCTTTCTTCAGCATTTTTGGCTTTTCGAATTTTTGAATCAATATCCGTTAAGCTTGTTCTTTCTAAAACGTTAATTGCTTCATCTGCCGTATATAATTTATTTTTCATATCTTATATCCACCCTTAGTCTCTATTTTGTTAGTTATTATAACAGACTCAATCATAGCGTATTTTGAAGAAAAACTTGAACAAAACAAAAATGCGACTTAATTATTAAATAGGGTCTTTGAATAAGAGAGATGATAAAAATATAACTGGATATGAAGAAATTGATTCAACCAAAATATTGAAATCTTTAATTACCTGAATTGTCAAATTAAGTGCAACAGTTAGGCTATGAAGAAATGTATTGCTTGA
>ENA-OPBO01001733-OPBO01001733.1-human-gut-metagenome-genome-assembly--contig:-NODE-1733-length-14557-cov-6.505585_pt1 | contig 14557 bp, 9 predicted proteins | sample MGYA00241071_ERZ501458 | MGnify/ENA primary metagenome ERZ501458 (study PRJEB25962, sample SAMEA2042509) | human gut metagenome | biome: human gut; feature: human-associated habitat; material: faeces...
CCCTTCGGCGGCGCGGCCACCTGCATCGGCGGCGCCATCCGCGACCCGCTCTCGGGGCGTTCGTATGTCTACGGCGCGATGCGCGTCACCGGCGCGGCAGACCCGCTCAAGCCCATTGACGAGACGATAAAGGGCAAGCTGCCGCAGAGAAAAATCGTCACTACCGCGGCGGCGGGCTATTCCTCATACGGCAATCAGATAGGCCTTGCCACCGGCATAGTCGACGAGATATATCATCCCGGCTATGCGGCAAAGAGAATGGAGATAGGCGCGGTCATCGCGGCGACTCCCGCGGAGAACGTGCGCCGCGAGGTACCCGCTCCCGGAGACATTGTTATCCTGCTCGGCGGCTCGACCGGACGCGACGGCTGCGGCGGAGCGACGGGTTCTTCAAAATCACACACGGTTGAATCGCTCGAAAGCTGCGGCGCGGAGGTTCAGAAGGGCAACGCCCCCGAGGAGAGAAAGCTCCAGAGACTTTTCAGAAACAAAGAAGCCTGCCTGATGATCAAGCGCTGCAACGACTTCGGCGCGGGCGGCGTATCGGTTGCCATAGGCGAGCTCGCGGACGGACTTGAGATAGACCTCAACGCAGTGCCGAAAAAATACGAGGGTCTCGACGGCACTGAGCTTGCTATAAGCGAGAGCCAGGAGCGCATGGCGGTCGTTGTCGAGCCGCACAATGTTGACGCTTTCCTCGCGCTGGCTAATAAAGAAAATCTCCAGGCGGTGCCTGTGGCAAAGGTTCAGGCTGAGCCGAGGCTCGTCATGAACTGGAACGGCAAGAAAATTGTTGATATCAGCCGCGAATTTTTGAATTCCAACGGTGCCGACAAGCATATAGACATCACCCCCGAGGCTCCCGCACTCAAAGAGAAGGAAATCTCCGGCTCGTTTGCGGAGAATTACTCGGCGCTTGCATCCGACCTCAACATCTGCTCGAAGCGCGGGCTTTCCGAGCGTTTCGATTCAACGATAGGCGCGGGCACGGTGCTCATGCCGTTCGGCGGCAAGAATCAGCTGACGCCCATTCAGGCGATGGTGCAGAAGATATCCGTCGAGAAGAAGCACACCGACGACTGCTCGCTCATGGCGTTCGGCTACAATCCGTTTATAACCGAGCAGAGCCCTTATCACGGCGCATATCTTGCGGTTATAGAATCGGTCTGCAAGCTCATCGCCTCGGGCGCAGAGTTCAAGGATGTTTATCTCACATTCCAGGAATATTTTGAGCGTCCCGGCAGGGACGGCAAGCGCTGGGGTCAGCCTTTGGCGGCGCTTCTCGGTGCATTCAAGGCGCAGATGGAGCTCGGCATCGGCTCGATAGGCGGCAAGGACTCGATGAGCGGCTCGTTTGAAAATCTCGATGTCCCGCCGACCCTCGTCTCGTTCGCCGTGACAACAGAAAAGACCTCTTCAATAGTCTCGCCAGAGTTCAAATCGGCGGGTCACAAGGTTGTTTTCATCGCGCCGGAGAAAGACGAAAACGGTCTGCCGAAGACCGGCTCGCTAATAGATGTGTTCTCCCGAGTTACCGGGCTTCTTCGCTCGGGCAAGGCGGTCGCCTGCTACACTCCCGGCATGGGCGGCATAGCGGAGGCGGTCATGAAGATGGCGTTCGGCAACGGCATCGGCTTTGAATACAGCAAAGATATCATGCTCAAAAAGATATTCGGGCTCAGCTACGCGGGCTTCATTCTCGAGCTTGCGGACGGCGCAGAAGAAACTGGCACGCTTCTCGGTCACACGAACGACAGCGGCTGCATCAGCCTTAACGGCGAGAGCATCGCTCTTTCAAAGCTTCTCGGAATATACGAGAACAAGCTCGAAAGCGTCTACAGCTGCAATATCAAAAACGCCGGCAAGGGCGCGGAGAACTTCTCATATGAAACCGTTGAGCGCAAAGCTCCCGCGATAAAAGTTGCAAAGCCGCGCGTGCTCATCCCGGCTTTCCCCGGCACGAACTGCGAATACGACAGCGCAAAGGCAGTCAGCGACGCGGGCGCAGAGCCGGAGATAATTGTTATAAACAACCTCAGCGCGGACGGCATCAGCCGCAGCGTCGAAAAATTCGCGGACGAGCTTCGCTCCTCGCAGATGATATTTATCCCCGGCGGCTTCTCCGGCGGCGACGAGCCGGACGGCAGCGGAAAGTTTATCACGGCATTCTTCAGAAATGCCGCGATAAAAGAGGGCGTCACCGACCTGCTTGAAAACAGGGACGGACTCATGTGCGGAATCTGCAACGGTTTCCAGGCGCTGATAAAGCTCGGACTCGTCCCCTACGGCAAGATAATCGACACGGACGAAAATTGCCCGACGCTCACATTCAACACCATCGCGCGACACCAGTCGCGAATAGTGCGCACCCGCATTTCTTCTAACAAATCGCCGTGGCTCGCGCTGACTCAGGTCGGTGACATATATTCCGTGCCGATCTCGCACGGCGAGGGCCGTTTCCTCGCAAGCGACGAGCTCATAGCCAAGCTCGCCGCGAACGGACAGATAGCCACGCAGTATGTTGATCTTGACGGCAACGCTTCAAATGATATACACTTCAACCCCAACGATTCCGTCTGCGCTATCGAGGGCATCACATCGCCCGACGGCAGAGTCTTCGGAAAAATGGGACACAGCGAAAGAATCGGAAAAGGTCTTTACAAAAATGTCCCGGGAGATTATAATATTCGTATGTTTGAAGCGGCTGTTAAATATTTTAAATGATGACAAGGAGAATGGAGCATGGCCTATTTATCCGACATTGAAATTGCGCAGCGCTGCAAACCCGAGCACATCGGCGTTATCGCAAAGCGCGCCCATGTTGACGAAAAGTACATCGAGCAATACGGAAACTACAAGGCGAAAATAGACCTGTCCCTGCTCTCGGAGACGAAGCGGGAAAACGGAAAGCTGATTCTCGTCACCGCCATAACCCCCACGCCCGCGGGCGAGGGCAAGACCACGACGACAATAGGCCTCGCAGACGGACTGCGCCGGATAGGCAAGGATGTCACGGTCGCCCTGCGCGAGCCGAGCCTCGGCCCGGTTTTCGGAGTCAAGGGCGGAGCCGCCGGCGGCGGATATGCGCAGGTGGTTCCCATGGAGGATATCAACCTCCACTTCACCGGCGACTTTCACGCGATAGGCGCGGCGAACAACCTGCTTGCCGCGATGCTCGACAATCACATTCAGCAGGGCAACGAGCTCGGAATAGATGTCCGCAAGATAACATGGAAACGCTGCGTTGACATGAACGACCGCCAGCTTCGATTTATCGTCGACGGCATGGGCGGCAAGGCGAACGGTATGCCCCGCGAGGACGGATTTGATATAACCGTCGCGAGCGAGATAATGGCTGTGCTCTGTCTTTCAAGCTCGATAACCGACCTCAAAGTGAGGCTCTCGCGCATGATTGTCGGCTACACCTACGACGACAAGCCCGTGACCTGCGGCGAGCTCAAGGCGGCCGGCGCGATGACCGCGCTTTTGAAAGACGCCCTGAAGCCCAACCTTGTCCAGACCCTTGAGGGCACGCCTGCGTTCGTCCACGGCGGACCGTTCGCGAACATAGCGCACGGCTGCAACTCCGTCATGGCAACTAAGATGGCGCTCAAGATGGGCGATTATACCGTCACCGAAGCGGGATTCGGCGCAGATCTCGGTGCCGAAAAGTTCCTCGATATAAAGTGCCGCATGGCGGGACTTGCGCCCGACGCGGTGGTCGTTGTTGCCACTGTCCGCGCGCTCAAGATGCACGGCGGGCTCGACAAAAAGGAGCTTGCGGTTGAAGATATCGGCGCGCTCGAAAGAGGTATACCGAACCTCCTGCGCCATGTTTCCAACATCAAAAATGTCTATAAACTCCCCTGCGTCGTTGCGGTCAACAGATTCCCGACCGACACCGACGCCGAGATAGATTTCATCATCGCAAAATGCCGTGAGCTCGGGGTCAACACCGTGCTCTCCACCGTGTGGGCTGAAGGCGGCAAGGGCGGCGAAGCGCTCGCGCGCGAAGTAGTCCGCCTGTGCGAAGAGGAAAAGGGCGATTTCACTTTCGCCTACGAAGATGAGCTTTCGATCGAGGAGAAGATCGAAGCCGTTGTCAGAAAAGTCTACGGCGGCGACGGAATAACCGTCATGCCCAATGCCAAAAAGCAGATAGCCCAGCTTGAAGCTCTCGGTTTTAGCAAATGCCCCGTATGCATAGCAAAGACCCAGTACAGCTTTTCGGATGACCCGACAAAGCTCGGCGCGCCCGAGCACTTTACTGTGACGGTAAAAAATGTCAAGGTCTCCGCAGGCGCGGGATTCATCGTTGTTCTGACCGGCGACATTCTAACCATGCCCGGACTGCCGAAGGTTCCCGCCGCAGAAAAAATCGACGTTGACGAAAGCGGCAGAATAACAGGTCTGTTCTGAGATAATAATTCCGCTCGGAGAAAAAACTCTGCCGAGCGGAGTTTCTATAAATATCGGAGGTAATAAAATGGCTTATTATTTCAACGAAGTATCGCATACCTTTAATGAGTATCTGCTCGTCCCCGGCTATTCGTCGAGCGAGTGCGTGCCCGCGAATGTGTCGCTCAAGACGCCCCTTGTCAAGTACAAAAAGGGCGAGGAGCCCGCGATTTCGCTCAACATCCCGCTGACTTCCGCCATTATGCAGTCCGTCTCCGGCGAGAAGCTCGCCGTGGCGCTCGCAAAAGAAGGCGGCGTATCGTTCATCTTCGGCTCTCAGAGCATCGAGGACGAGGCAGCAATGGTCGCAAGGGCAAAGAATTTCAAGGCCGGCTTCGTCATCAGCGACTCGAACATCACTCCCGACGCCACTCTCAACGACGTTATCGCGCTCAAGGAGAGAAACGGCCATTCCACTATCGCCGTGACCGAGGACGGCTCGGCAAACGGCAGGCTTGTCGGCATAGTTACGAGCAGAGACTACCGCGTCAGCCGCATGACCGGCGACGAGAAAGTTTCGTCTTTCATGACTCCCCTCGAAAAACTCGTCACCGCTCCGGACACCACCACGCTTAAAGAAGCCAATGATATAATCTGGGACAACAAGCTCAACTCCCTGCCCATAGTCGACTCCGAGGGCAAGCTCAGATATTTTGTTTTCCGCAAGGACTACGACGCCCATAAGGACAACCCGAACGAGCTTCTCGACGCCGACAAGCGCTATGTCGTCGGCGCAGGTATAAACACAAGAGACTACGCCGAGCGTATTCCCGCACTTGTCGAGGCGGGCGCAGATGTGCTCTGCATCGACTCCTCCGAGGGCTTCTCGGAGTGGCAGTCCCGCACCCTCGCATGGGTCAGAGAGCACTACGGCGACAGCGTCAAGGTCGGCGCGGGCAACGTAGTTGACAGAGAGGGCTTCCTCTTCCTCGCCGAGGCGGGTGCGGACTTCATAAAGGTCGGCATCGGCGGCGGCTCGATATGTATCACCCGCGAAACAAAGGGTATCGGCAGAGGTCAGGCATCGGCTCTTATCGATGTCTGCAAGGCAAGAGACGAATATTTCGAGAGAACGGGCGTATATATCCCCGTCTGCTCCGACGGCGGCATCGTCTACGACCACCACATGACCCTCGCGCTTGCAATGGGCGCGGACTTCCTGATGCTCGGCCGCTACTTCGCGCGCTTTGACGAGAGCCCGACAAACAAGATTTCGCTCAAGGGCACTTACTACAAAGAGTACTGGGGCGAGGGCTCCAACCGCGCAAGGAACTGGCAGCGCTACGACCTCGGCGGCGACAAAAAGCTGTCGTTCGAGGAGGGCGTTGACTCCTATGTCCCCTACGCCGGCAGCCTCAAGGACAATGTCACGCTCTCGCTGAGCAAAGTCAAATCCACCATGTGCAACTGCGGCGCGCTCACCATCCCCGAGCTGCAGCAGAAAGCGAAGCTGACCCTTGTCTCCGCAACGAGCATTGTTGAGGGCGGCGCGCACGACGTCGTGCAGAAAGAGACCTACTCCGACCTGAAAAAATAAGCCTGATTCTTTACGGCAGGGCGCGGTGAAAACCGTTCCCTGCCTTTGAATTTAGGCAAATTTACTTGCACAATCACCAATAAATGAAAAGTTACGGCGCAAAAGGCTGTTAAATCCGACGTTTTTACCGAAAACGCCCGTTAAACTGTTGACACTCCGAAAATGCAATGCTATAATACAGACAATTTAAGACAGCACTTGATAGAGGATGCGAACGAGAAGAGTATCCAGTAGCAACGCCGGCAAGCGGCAGCTGGGGAAAGGCAAGTTCGCCGAAGTTCTATCGCGGTTGCCGCCGCGGTAATGCTGGGCCCTCGCCGAACAGGCGACGGACTGTCACATGACTTATGTGGAGCGCTATCATCGGTTTTTCTGCACATATAGCAGCATATACAAAGCCTGTGATACCTCTTCGGGTCGCAGGCTTATTTAATTTTTTCCAGGAGATGGTACTAATGAACAGAACGAAGAGAATTGTGGCCGCCATTCTGGCTATCGCCATGTGCGCAGTATTATTTGCAGGCTGCGGCACGAAAACCGAAAGTGCCAAGACCGGCGTTGAAGACGGCGTTCTGACCGTTGCCATGGAGTGCGCATACGCTCCCTACAACTGGACTCAGAGCGATGATTCCAACGGCGCTGTCCCGATAAAGGATTCCAGCGACTACGCCAACGGATACGATATCATGATGGCTAAGAAGATATGCGAAGCAAACGGCTGGAAGCTTGAAGTTGTCCGCCTTGACTGGGATTCACTTGTTCCCGCAGTCCAGACCGGCAAGGTTGACGCCGTTATCGCAGGTCAGTCGATGACCGAAGAGCGTATGCAGCAGGTCGATTTCGCAGGTCCCTACCTCTATGCGAGCATCGTCTGCATGACAAAGCAGAACAGCAAGTATGCAAACGCTACCTCCCTTGCTGACCTCGCAGGTGCAAAGTGCACCTCCCAGCTCGGAACCATTTGGTATACCACCTGCCTTCCGCAGATAAATGGTGCTCTTATCCAGACCGCACAGGAGACCGCTCCCTCGATGCTCATGGCTCTTGAGACCGGCGCTGTCGACTTCATCTGCACCGATATGCCCACCGCTCAGGGCGCGCTCATCGCTTACAGCGATCTGAAGATCCTCGACCTCCCCGAAAATGCTTTCAAGGTTGACGAGGGCGACATCAACATCGGCATCTCTGTCAAGAAGGGCAACACCGAGCTCAAGGACAAGATCAACTCCGCCCTTGCAGGCATGACCGCAGACGACTTCAACAAGATAATGAACGAGGCTACCAAGATTCAGCCCCTTTCAAAGTAATCAACAATAATCAGAACGGAGATAACAAGATATGAACAAGCTTGCCGAGCTGTGGAGCGACATAGTCCAGTGCTGGAGCGATAGCTCAATGCAGTATCTGACCGGTGCGCTCAAGACAATAGAGCTCGCTGTTATAGCGACAATCATAGGCTGCCTCATCGGCCTTGTCTGCGGAATAATTCAGACTATTCCGTGCGGCAAAAAAGACAATATCGTAAAGCGGGTCATCCTCGGCATAGTCAAGGCTATAGTGCGTATCTACGTCGAAGTTTTCAGAGGCACGCCGATGATAATCCAGGCGATATTCATCTTCTACGCCCTGCCCTACTTCTCAAACGGTGCGATAAACCTTGAACCGACTTTCGCGGCATATCTCGTTGTCTCCATCAACACCGGAGCATATATGGCAGAGACCGTCCGCGGCGGTATAATGTCGATAGACGTCGGTCAGACGGAGGGCGCAATGTCCATAGGCATGAACCACTTCAAGACCATGCTCTATGTCATTCTTCCGCAGACCATACGCAATATCATCCCGCAGATAGGCAACAACCTCATAATCAACATCAAGGATACTTCCGTCATGTTCGTTATCGGCTACGCTGAGCTCTTCGCGGCTCACAAGGCTATCGTCGGCGCAAAGTATGTCTACTTCCCGTCGGCAGTTATAACGCTGACTATCTACCTGATAATGACGGTCATCTGCTCGCTTATCCTCAGACTGTGGGAGAAGAAGCTTGACGGTCCGGAGAACTTCGATCTCTCGACCACCGACACTCTCGCCCACACCAGCGGAATGTACACATTTGTCAAAAAGGCCAAGAAGAAGGAGGGAAGATAATGTCAGAGCCTATTTTACAGATAAATCATCTTTCAAAGACCTTCGGCAACCACGAAGTTCTGCGCGACATTGACTTTTCGGTCAATCCCGGCGATGTCACGAGCATCATCGGCGCGTCCGGCTCGGGCAAATCCACTTTGCTCCGCTGCATAAACCTCCTTGAGACTCCGACCTCCGGCGATATACTCTATCACGGCACGAACATCGACAATATAAAAGGCGGCGCGAGCGCATACCGTTCGCACGTCGGCATGGTGTTCCAGTCGTTCAATCTTTTCAACAACATGACCGCTCTCAAGAACTGCATGATTGGTCAGACGAAGGTTCTCAAGAAATCCAGAGCCGAAGCCAAGGCTTCCGCACTGCATTATCTTGAAAAGGTCGGCATGGCGCCCTACATCAACGCCAAGCCCTCCCAGCTCTCCGGCGGTCAGAAGCAGCGCGTCGCAATAGCCCGCGCGCTTGCGATGGAGCCCGAAGTTCTGCTGTTCGACGAGCCGACGAGCGCACTCGACCCCCAGATGGTCGGCGAAGTGCTCGAAGTCATGCGCAACCTCGCAAAAGAGGGTCTGACGATGATAGTTGTCACCCACGAGATGGCGTTTGCGCGCGACGTTTCAACGAATGTCGTATTCATGGCGGACGGACTCATCTGCGAACAGGGCAGTCCGAAGGACATCTTCGAGAATCCGCAGGATCCCAAGACGCAGGAGTTCCTTTCAAGATTCCTCGCGAAATAAAATTAAACAGGATATCTCCGACAAGGAGATATCCTGTTTTTAATTGTATCTGAACAACCGATATACATTTATTCACCCTCTCCCCTATTCTCTTGTCAATTTTTACAAAGCTGTTTGCCAACGGACGAAGGTATGGTACAGATTGACAAAATTGAATTTATTTTGCTGAAACGCTTGAATATTTATGCATATAGTAGTATATTATTAGTCAAATAGTTGAATAATTTTGCACTGTCGGCGAATATTGGATTGTTTTTATAAACGCCGTGTTCGCCGAAAGCGCATTAAGCGGGAGACACCATGAAAATATTTATCGACGGCAGCGCCGGCACGACTGGGCTGAGAATAAAAGACAGACTGATGAAACGAAGCGACGTTGAGCTGACAACGCTCAGCGAGGAGCAGAGAAAAGATACCGAGAGCCGCAAGCAGGCGCTGAACAGCGCACAGGTCGCTTTTCTTTGCCTGCCGGACGCCGCCGCAGTTGAGGCGGTCGAACTGGTTGAAAATCCGGACACTGTTATTATAGATACCTCGACGGCGCACCGCACGAGCGAGGGCTGGGCTTACGGCTTCCCGGAGCTGTCAGCAGAATTTGAAAATAAGATAAAGAACTCCAAACGCATCGCCGTCCCCGGATGCCACGCCGGCGGATTTATCGCGCTTGTTTATCCGCTTGTTGAGGCGGGCGTGCTCGGAAATGATGCACTGCTCAGCTGCTATTCTCTGACCGGCTACAGCGGCGGCGGCAAGAAGATGATTGCCGAATACGAGAGCGAGGATAAATCTCCCCTGCTGTCCGCCCCGAGGCAATACGGGCTGACTCAGCAGCACAAGCACCTAAAAGAGATAAAAGGCATAACCGGCATTGAAAACGCCCCGATATTCTGCCCCGTGGTCGATGATTTTTACAGCGGAATGCAGGTCACCGTGCCGCTGTTCGCGGAGCAGATAAGCTGTTCTTCAAGCAAAATCGCCGACATCTACAGAGCGAAATATCAGGGTCCCGTCGTGACCTTCTGCGACAAATCGGACAACGGCGGCTTTCTGTGCGCGGGCGCGCTCTCTGGCACGGACGGCATGAAAATATCGGTCTACGGCAACGATGAGCGAATACTGCTGACCGCCGTATACGACAATCTCGGCAAAGGCGCATCGGGCGCCGCGCTCGAAAATCTGAACCTTGTCATGGGCAAGGACAAGGCTTTCGGGCTTGATATCTGAGGAGGTAAAATAAAATGAAAATAACATCGGGCGGCGTCTGCGCCGCAAAGGGATTCAAGGCTTCCGGCGTTCACTGCGGCATCCGCAAGAACAGGACGAAGCGCGATCTCGCGCTCATATACAGCGAAAAAGTCGCCAACGCGGCGGCTGTCTATACAACTAACCTCGTCAAGGGCGCGCCGCTGGTCGTCACGAAAAATCATATCGCAGACGGCAAGGCGCAGGCGGTCATATGCAACAGCGGAAACGCGAACACCTGCAACGCGAACGGCGTTGAGATAGCCGAGCGCACGAGCGACCTGCTCGCGTCCGTGCTCGGAATAAAGCCCGCTGATGTCGTCGTCGCTTCGACAGGCGTTATCGGCCAGCCGCTGAATATCACTCCGATAGCTTCCGGCATACCCGCTCTGAAAGCAGAACTCGGCGACCACTCAGATCAGGCGGCAGAGGCGATAATGACGACCGACACGATTTCGAAGGAGATTGCCGTCAGCTTCGAAATAGGCGGAGTTGAATGCAAGATGGGCGGCATCGCCAAGGGTTCGGGCATGATTCATCCCAACATGGCGACGATGCTCGTTTTCATAACCACCGACTGCGCGATAAGCAGTGAGATGCTCCAGAAAGCTCTGTCTTCGGACATTGCGGAAACTTTCAATATGATAAGCATCGACGGCGACACCTCGACGAACGACATGGTGACAGTGCTCGCAAACGGGCTCGCCGGGAACAAAGAGATCAGCAAAGAGGGCGATGACTTCAACGAATTTATGAAAGCCCTCAATACCATAACCGTGTGGCTCTGCCGCAGGATTGCCGCCGACGGCGAGGGCGCGACGAAGCTGCTCGAATGCAAGGTCAGCGGCGCAAAAGATAAAGAAACAGCCAAGACTGTTGCCAAGAGCGTTGTCTGCTCGTCGCTGACGAAAGCCGCCATGTTCGGCTCGGACGCCAACTGGGGCAGGGTTCTCTGCGCCATCGGCTACAGCGGTGCGGATGTTGACGTCAACAAAATCGACGTTTGGTTCAAGTCAGATAAAGGCTCGATCCTCGTCTGCGAAAACGGCGCGGGAGTTGATTTTTCGGAGGAAAAGGCAAAAGAGATACTCTCCGAAAATGAGATAGATATTCTTATTGATTTAAAGAGCGGCGACGCATCTTCAACGGCGTGGGGCTGCGACCTGACATATGACTATGTCAAGATAAACGGAGACTACCGCACCTGATTGCGAAAAACGGAGGGAAAGATATGAACATTTCAAACGCGGAGCGCGCAAGGGTTCTTGTCCACGCGCTGCCGTATATACAGGATTACGCAGGCAAGATAGTCGTCGTCAAATACGGCGGCAACGCGATGACGAGCGAAAAGCTAAAAGATTCCGTCATGCGCGACATCGTGCTGCTCTGGCTCATCGGCATAAAGGTCGTTCTGGTTCACGGCGGCGGCCCGGAGATAACGGATATGCTCCAAAAGACCGGCAAAAAGAGTGAATTCGTCAACGGTCTGCGCGTCACGGACAAGGAGACCGCCGATATAGTGCAGATGGTGCTCGCCGGAAAGGTCAACAAAAGCCTCGTCAACCTCGTTGAAAACAAGGGCGGCAAGGCGATGGGACTCTCCGGAATAGACGGCCACATGATTGAAGCGAAGATAAAAGACGAGAAGCTCGGCTTCGTCGGCGAGATAACAAATGTAAATATTCAGCCGATACTCGACGTTATTGACAAGGGATATATCCCTATCGTTTCGACCGTCGGCTGCGACAGCGAGGGCAATGTCTATAACATAAACGCGGACACCGCCGCGGCGAAGATAGCCGGCGCGCTCAACGCGGAGAGCCTTATATCCATGACGGATATAAGCGGCATTCTTCAGGACAAGGACGACCCGGACACGCTCATCTCGGTCATAAAGGCGGACGAAGTTCCCGCGCTCATAAAGAGCGGCATCATTGGCGGCGGCATGATTCCGAAAGCCGAATGCTGCATCGACGCGATAAAATGGGGAGTTCACAGAGTTTTCATTATTGACGGCAGGATACCGCACTCAATACTTATTGAAATGCTGACAGACGAAGGCATGGGCACGATGTTCACGGCATAAAAAGGAGATATAATGGATATATTACAGCAGCAGGACAAGGAATACATAGCCGGAACTTATGCGAGGTTCCCGCTGACCATCGAGGGCGGCAAGGGCTCCGTGGTCTGGGACGACGCGGGGAAGATATACACCGATCTGTCCTCGGGCATAGCGGTCAACACCTTCGGCATAGCCGACGACGAATGGATAAAATCGATAACCGAGCAGGCGGGCAAAATTCAGCACATGTCGAACCTCTACTACACAGAGCCTTGCGTGAAGCTCGCGCAGATGCTCTGCGACCGCACGGGCATGAAAAAAGTTTTCTTCTCGAACTCCGGCGCGGAGGCCAACGAATGTGCGATAAAGGCAGCGAGAAAATACGCCGCAGAGAAGCACGGCGCGGACTACTACAACATAGTTACACTGAAAAACAGCTTCCACGGCAGGACGATAACCACCCTCGCCGCAACGGGGCAGGATGTGTTTCACAAGGATTTTCTGCCGCTGACTGAGGGATTTATCTATGTTGAGCCAAATGATATCGAGAAGATTGAAAAAGTTCTCTTTGAAAATCGCTGCGCCGCGGTCATGCTCGAAGTCGTTCAGGGCGAGGGCGGCGTCATGCCGCTCGACAAAGACTATCTCCAATCGCTCGAAAGAATCTGCCGCGAGCGCGACATTCTGCTCATCTGCGACGAGGTTCAGACAGGCAACGGCAGAAGCGGCAAGCTCTACAGCTACATGAACTATGGCATATTCCCCGACATCGTATCGACCGCAAAGGGGCTCGCGGGCGGTCTGCCGCTCGGCGCTACGCTGTTCAGCGAAAAGACAAAGGATGTTCTCACCCCCGGCTCCCACGGTTCCACTTTTGGCGGCAACCCGATATGCTGCGCCGGCGCGATAAATATTCTTTCGAGGCTCGATGAAAAGACTCTCGCCGGAGTCCGCGAGAGGTCGGAATATATATTTTCAGAGCTCAGCGGTGCACCGGGTATAAAAGAAGTCTCGGGACTCGGGCTGATGATCGGCATAAAGACCGAAAAGGACGCCTCCGAGGTCATAAACACCTGCATGAAAAAGGGCGTTCTCGTTATCAAGGCAAAAGACAAGGTCAGGCTGCTCCCGGCGCTCAACATTCCCATGGAGCTGCTCGAACAGGCAGTCGGCGTTATAAAAGAAGTCTGTGCAGACAAGGAGGCTTGAACATGACATTCAAAGACAGAGATTTTTTGAAACTTTTGGATTTCACTCCCGAAGAGATTGAATATCTTATCGACTTCGCCGCCTCTCTCAAGGCGAAGAAGAAGGCGGGCATACCGCACAAAATATGCGACGGCAAGAATGTTGCGCTGATATTTGAAAAGACGAGCACAAGGACAAGGTGCAGCTTTGAAGTCGCTGCGCGCGACCTCGGCATGGGCACGACTTATCTCGACCCCTCCGGCTCGCAGATAGGCAAAAAAGAGAGCATCGCTGACACGGCGCGCGTGCTCTCAGGCATATATGACGGCATTGAATACCGCGGCTTCGGCCAGTCGATAGTCGAGGAGCTCGCGCAGTATGCGACCGTCCCCGTCTGGAACGGTCTGACGAACGAGTTCCACCCGACGCAGATCCTCGCGGATTTTCTGACGATAAAAGAGCAGTTCGGGCGTCTTAAAGGCATCAACTTCGTCTACATGGGCGACGCCAGATACAACATGGGCAATTCGCTCATGGTCGGCTGCGCAAAGATGGGCATGAACTTCACCGCCTGCGCGCCGAAGAAATATTTCCCAGACAAGGCGCTTATTGACACCTGCATGGAGATTGCCGCGCAGACCGGCGCTGAGATAAAATTCTGCGAAAGCCCCGACGAGGCAGTAAAAAACGCCGATGTAATATACACCGACGTGTGGGTCTCGATGGGCGAGCCTGTTGAAGTCTGGGAGGAGCGCATAAATGACCTCGCGCCCTATCAAGTCAACTCCGAGCTCATGGCAAAGGCATCGCCGAACGCCGTGTTCATGCACTGCCTGCCCTCTTATCACGACATGAAAACAACAATAGGCAAAGAGATGGGCGAAAAGTTCGGGCGCGACTCAATGGAGGTCACTGACGAGGTGTTCGAGAGCGCACAGTCCGTTGTTTTCGCCGAGGCGGAGAACCGCATGCACACGATAAAGGCTGTCATGGCGGCAACGCTGACCGACGAGAGATAATATAATATATATTAATGTATAGGAGCTGTCAAAAATGACGGCTCCTTTTTATCGGTTTGACAAACAGAGATTTGTCGCGAAATCCGCACAATTTTATTGATATGTAGCTTGTAGGGTGCGGCGACTCGACGCACCGCTGCCGCGTGAGCGGCACGAAATC
>ENA-OPBO01001739-OPBO01001739.1-human-gut-metagenome-genome-assembly--contig:-NODE-1739-length-14531-cov-2.760776_pt1 | contig 14531 bp, 12 predicted proteins | sample MGYA00241071_ERZ501458 | MGnify/ENA primary metagenome ERZ501458 (study PRJEB25962, sample SAMEA2042509) | human gut metagenome | biome: human gut; feature: human-associated habitat; material: faeces...
GGGTGAACAAACTCCAGCCTGTATGAATGCAGTGCCGGCCGCCCGATAAGCTCCGGCTCCTCTGTTCCGTAGAGCCAATCGCCTGCAAGCGGATGCCCGACGGCCGCCGCATGAACGCGTATTTGATGTGTCCGCCCCGTGCGAAGTCGGAATTCGACAGGAATAAGCCCGCTTTTGTTTTCATATCTTTGAGCATCGTTTTCTTTTTTTATAACGATGTTTTCAGCCTGTTCGTCTTCCTCCGCCGCAAATCCGCGGCAGCCGTTAAATCCGTAATCTTTCAGAAGGCGAAAATCCGTGACCACCTCCGCACCGCACGGGTCAATGACGCGCCGCACGGACGGGCCGTCCTCCCGCTTTATGGGCATGTCAACAGTTCCCGTGTTCGCCCCGAGCCAACCGTGACAGATGCCGATGTAAAAACGCACATAGCTGTCCGTATGCAGGCAAGCCGATAAACGTTCGTGCATGTAACCGTTTTTTGCAATCGTCATTACACCCGTCGTGCCTCTGTCAAGCCTGCTCACTGGATGAAAATAACCTTCGTCGCCGTAATATTCATTTACCGCAAGCTCAATCGACGGCACGGAATCATCGTATCGCGATCCGTGAACCGCTGCACCGGCGGGCTTGTTGATAATCAGCAGATCCTCATCCTCAAAAAGCACTTCAAACGGCAATTTTCCGCATCGCTCGGGACAAAAGCCTATCGCCGCCGCTATAATATCTCCTTCCGCGGCGCGGACGTTTGAAAACACCTTCGCTCCGTTAAGAGTAATTCCGTTTTCAACCCGCTTCAGCCGCGCAGCAAGCCCCCCCGAAAGCTGCATCTCGTTCCTGAGCAAACTCTGCACGCTTCTCCCCGCTTCGGCTTCGGAAACACGGTGAGTCAAAAAGCGCGGCTTGGCTCTTTGCGGCTTGCCGCACTCGCAATTCTGATTTTTATAATCGTTTATGTTCATCAATTTTTCGAGTGCGCTCCGAGGCTCCTGCGGTCAGACCCCCTGCCGCGCGGCGCGAACGCAAAGTGCAGAGCCGATTTACATTTCTCTGCGGTTTTCGATGGAACGCAGCAGGGTAACTTCATCGATGTATTCGAGGCTGCCGCCGATAGGTATTCCGTGAGCAATGCGCGTAACGCGGACGCCGAGGGGTTTGAGCAGCTTTGCGATGTAGTTTGCGGTTGTTTCGCCTTCAACATCGGGATTGGTTGCAAGGATAACTTCCTTAACTTTTTCACACTCGATGCGCTTGCAAAGTTCGTTTATTCGAAGCATCTCCGGTCCTATTCCGTCCATTGGTGAAAGAACTCCGCCGAGAACATGGTACCTTCCGTGATATTCACGCATACGCTCCATAAAAATAACATCGCGCGCATCTTTAACAACACATAGAGTGTCGGAGCTGCGTTTCGGATCGGAGCAGATCTCGCAAACCTCATTTTCCGTATAGTTACCGCAGATAGGGCAAAAATGAACAAGCCTGTGCGCATCCTCAATCGAATTCGCAAGGGCTGCTGCATCCTCATCGGGAAGGGAGATAATATGGTAAGCAAGCCGTTGTGCTGTTTTGATGCCGATTCCGGGCAGGCGGTTGAGCCGCGAGATAAGTCTGTCGAGACTTTCCATTTTGTTCTGCCGAAGAATCAGAAGCCGAAGCCGCCGAGATTTCCGAGACCGCCGGTGACTTTTGACATTTCCTTTTCCATCGTTTCGTTAGCAAGGCGAACGGCCTCGTTCACTGCGGAAAGGATAAGATCCTGAAGCATTTCAACATCATCCGGATCCACTGCCGCCGGGCTGATTTCGATGGATTTGAATTCTTTGTTGCCGTTCACAACGACTTTGACCGCGCCGCCGCCGACACTTGCTTCAAAATCGGTGTTGCCGACTTCCTCCTGAACGCGGGCAACTTCCTGCTGCATCCGCTGTGCCTGGCGCATAAGCCCCTGCATGTTGCTTGCGCCGGTGTTGAATCCGTTAAATTTTCCCATTGTTTATACCTTTGCTTCTGCCGCTGCAAAAGCTCCTTTATATTATTTTAAATGAAACGTGCCGAACCGCTTTAATCTGTTTTTTGACGGAATCGGCATTTAATCGGATAACCGGAATTTTGCGGTTTCGGCAAATTCCGATTGAATTTTGCAGACGGAGCCGTTTCGGGCAAACAAGTCGAAACAGCTCCGCCGAAAGTGCGAATTTACGTCTGCATCAGCACTTCATAAGATATGCGTTAATGAACGATTCAATGTCGCCGTCCATGACAGCCTGAATATTGCCGGTCTCCTCACCCGTGCGATGATCCTTGACCATTGTGTAGGGTTGGAAAACATAGCTGCGAATCTGGCTGCCCCATTCGATTTTTTTCATTTCACCCTTAATATCCGCCATGTGTTCCATGCGTTCGCGTTCCTTGATTTCAAGCAGCTTGCCGCGGAGCATACGCATTGCTGTTTCGCGGTTTTGAATCTGGCTGCGTTCGTTCTGGCACTGAACAACGACACCCGTCGGGAAATGCGTTATGCGGATCGCGGAGGATGTTTTGTTAACATGCTGTCCGCCTGCTCCGCTCGAACGATAAGTATCAACACGGATATCATCGGGATTTATCTCAATATCACCCGCATCATCGTCAAGAATCGGAGTTACATCCAGCGAGGCAAAAGAGGTGTGCCTGCGCCCGGAGGAGTCAAACGGGGAGATTCGAACAAGCCTGTGAACACCCTTTTCCGCCTTAAGGTAACCGTAGGCATTGTCCCCCTGGCACTCAAAGGTGACGGACTTGATGCCCGCTTCCTCGCCGTCGAGCAAATCCAGTTCCTTCACAACAAAACCTTTGCGTTCGCAATAACGTGTGTACATGCGGTAGAGCAGGCTGACCCAATCCTGCGCTTCCGTGCCGCCTGCACCGGCATGAAGGCTGAGAACGGCATTTGCATTGTCGTACGGCCCGCGGAGCATCGTGTCGATGCGGAACTCTTCAACCTTATGCAGGAACTCCTTAAGCTCCGCCTGTGCTTCAAGCGCGGTTTCCTCGTCATCTTCTTCCTCTGCCATATCAAACAGGGTTGAGACGTCCTCGCCGGTTGTTTCAAGCTTGCGATATTTGTCAAGCTTTGCGTGAATCGCTTTTATGCGTTGATTGACCTTGTTTGCATTTTCAACATCGTTCCAGAAGCCGTCCTGAGCCATCTGCTCCTCAAGCTCCTGTTTTTCCTTTGCAAGCCCTGCAAGGTCAAAGGGATTCACCCGCCTGCTTAAGGGCTGCAATGGCTGCCGTCAACTGTTGACGATATTCGTCGAGTAGAACCATTGTGTATTTCCTTTCGATAAAATAAATTATTATTGATAGCCAATTGATTGACGCTTCGCGGATCCGAATTACATCCTTTCGGGCGCTTCAAGCCCGACAAGGAACAGACCTGTGCGAATGGCGGTGCGTGCGGCTTCGGTGAGCGCAAGCCTTGCGTTGCGAACGGCCGTATCATCATCCATAATGCGGTTGTCGTAGTAGAACTTGTTGAAGCATGAACAAATATCTATAACCGCACGGGAGATAAGGTAGGGTTCGTATTTTTCCGCCGCCTGTTTAATACAGCCCGGCAGTGAATCTATTGCGCGAAGCAGCGCGGCCGAAGCTTCATCCGAAAGCACCGAAAAATCGATGTTTTCGGCATCGAATCCGTCCGCCTTGCGCATTACGGAGCATGCACGTGCATAGGTGTATTGCGCATAGGGACCGGTTTCGCCGTCGAAATTGAGAGATTTTTCCCAAGAGAAGGTGTAATCCTTTATCCTGCCGTTATAAAGCACGCCGAAAACGAGTGCACCGACGCCGACCTGCCGCGCAACCTCCTGCTTGTTTTCAAGGTTGGGACTTTTTTGCTTGATAATTTCAAGCGTTTTTTCAATCGAGGCATTCAAAACGTCCTCAAGGTAAACAGCATTGCCTTTGCGTGTGGAGAAAGTCATATCCTCCATGCTGACCATGCCGAAACTGACATGAACGCAATCCTTTGCCCAATCGTAGCCCATAAGCTCAAGCACCTTGAAAATCTGGCGGAAATGCAGGCTCTGCTGATAGGCAACAACGTACAGGGACTTATAGAAATCGTAAGTATTCTTGCGATATTCCGCAGCGGCAATGTCGCGGGTTGCATAAATGGTGCTTCCGTCGCTCTTAAGGATTATGCAGGGCGGCATATCATATTCGGAGAGATCGACAATGGTCATGCCGTTGTCGATTTTTGTAAGCCCCTTATCCTTAAGCTCCTGCACAACGGCTGGCATTTTGTCCTCGTAGAAGGCTTCGCCGTTATAGCTGTCGAATGTTACTCCCAAAAGGTCGTAGACCCGCGCAACATCCTTGAGCGTCAGCGTTTTGAACCACTGGAAAAGCTCCCATTCATGCGGTTCGTGCAGCTCGATGCGGCGGAATGCGGCACGTGCTTCATCCTCAAGAGAGGGGTCTTTTTCGGCCTCCTCATGGAATTTGACATAGAGTGCAACAAGTTCGCGGACGGAATTGCCGTTTTCGATTTTTTCTCTGTCGCCCCATTTGTCATATGCAACGATCATTTTTCCGAACTGCGTTCCCCAATCACCGAGGTGATTGATGCTGACGGTCTTGTAGCCCAAATGGTCAAAGATACGCCTGAGCGAATTTCCGAGAACCGTTGTTGTGATATGGTGGATGCCGAAGGGCTTTGCGATGTTTATGGAAGAATAATCCAAGCAGATATTCTTTCCGCTGCCTTCGGTTGAAGCACCGTAGCCGTCGCCTTCGGAAAGAACCCTTTGAATGACGGTTCGGGCGAATGCGGATTTGTCCGTAAAGAAGTTCAGATAGCCGCCGGCTGTCTCAATACGGGAAAAACCCTCAATTTCGCCGAGATTCCGGGCAAGCTCCGCGGCAATTGCCGGGGGAGCTTTTCTGAAAGTTTTTGCAAGCTTGAAGCAGGGCAGCGCAAAATCACCCATTGCGGGGTTCGGCGGAGTTTCAAGCATATCGCCGATCTGTTCGGCAGTCATGCCGCAGGCGTTGCTGAGAGCGGCGCAAAGGTTTTGTTTGAAGTCCATGTGGATACCTCTTGTCGGAAATACGCTGATGCATTAAACAGAACCAGCGTTCGTTTGTTGTGATGCAGCGCCCGCTGTGTCTGCACGCAGGCGGCATCCGTGCATTCGATCGGAGCAGATTGCGGCTGTTCGGTGAAAAAACTTTGAACTTTAAGCAAAAATAAGCCGAACCGCCGTCCCCGGATCAAAATTCCGTTATATTCCGTATTATACCATAAACAATTTCTGTTGCCAACACTAAAATTCTTTGATATAATAAAGGGGCTATGGATAAAAAGAAACGAAAAGTATATACTCCTGCCGAAAAAAGGCGCAGAAACCGCCGTCACAACGCCATTGTGACGTCAATCGCTGTTGTGCTGATGCTTGCGGGTATCATTATTATCGTGAGCGACACGACGTTTTTCTTTGACGATGCCGGGCGTTGGATACGCCGCAACATCTTCGGAGAAGTATTCGAAACGATTCCGCCTTTCCCGACAGGCAGCCCGAGCGACCCGAGTGATCCCGATGACCCGAACAATCCCAACATCGGGCCGCAGGGCAGTCTCGTTCCGCGTCCGACGTTTTCGCCGGACGAAACGCCCCTGCCCGAAAATGTTACGGAAGAACCGTTCATTTACGATTATGCGCCCGAATGCGTTTATTTTCCGCAATATGATATAACCTGCCCCGTGGATCCCGTCGGATACAATTGGCGCGGCGAAATGGCAACCGTACGTTCTCCGTTCCGTGCCGGATGGCTCAAATACAGCGGGGATCCCGTAACGGGCGGCAACGTTATCCTTGCGGGGCACAATCGATACAGCGGCAAACTCGGTTATTTTTCCGTCGTAAAGGATAAATTGCAGCCCGGGGATCAGGTCATTGTCAAAATGCAGAACGGCGAATACGCTTATTATATCGTTGAAAGCATTAACCAATACCACTATCAGCATGTTCCGTGGGAAGTCATGCAGCATGACGGCGAATCAAGATTGACGCTCATCACCTGTCTCGGCGACTTTAGCTCTTCCGCCGGAACAAGTATGCACCGCGTTGTTGCTGTATGCAGACCCTACACCGGTGAGTAACAGCGGCGGATACGTCAAAGCGGTTCGGTTCATCCGAAATCAAAAAGGCGATAAGCTGCCTTGAAAACTCGAGTGCGGCATTATCATAAAAATTTACCAAAATCAAAATCAAAACGGCGCAGCGAATAATGTGCGTCGGCGAAAAATTCAGGAGGTACACCTATGTCCGGACATTCCAAATGGGCAAACATTAAAAACAAAAAGGAGAAGACCGACTCTCAAAGAGGTAAGGTTTTCACAAAAATAGGCAGAGAAATTGCAATCGCCGTTAAAGAAGGCGGCAGCGACCCCGCAAACAACTCAAAACTCCGCGATGTTATTGCAAAAGCAAAGGCAAGCAACATGCCCAACGACAACATCTCCCGCTCCATCAAAAAGGCGGCAGGCGAACTCGGCTCCATTAACTACGAAAGCGGCACTTACGAGGGTTACGGCCCCGGCGGCGTTGCAGTCATTGTTGAAGTTCTGACTGACAACCGCAACCGTACCGCTGCGGAAATCCGCCACCTGTTCGACAAATACGGCAACGGCATGGGCAACTCCGGCTGCGTCGCCTGGATGTTCGACAAGAAGGGTCATATTGTCATTGAACGCAGCGCAAAAATCGATGAGGAAGAACTCATGATGGCTGCTCTCGATGCCGGCGCTGACGATTTCAATGCACAGGACGACTGCTTTGAAGTCTTCACTTCGCCCGCCGATTTTTCTGCCGTTCGCGAGGCTCTTGAAGCCGCGGGCTACACCTTCCTCTCCGCCGAACAGGATATGATCCCCTCCAACACCGTCGATGTCAACGATCCCGAAATGATCGCAAAAATCGAACGTATGCTCGATATGTTCGACGATAACGATGATGTCCAAGAGGTGTTCCATAACGCAATCCTCCCCGAGGAAGAGGACGAAGACTGAGCCTGACTGAGGATTCGGTCAATAATCAAACAGCTGCCGAACTGTTGTTCGGAACGTTAAAGAGCCGCGCCAAAGCGCGGCTCTTTTGATTAAGCGGGAGTTGAAAGGCACTGCGGTGTCCGATGCACGGGAGCGTGTTTTTAATTTACCGCATTATCTTCTTAATGCCTTTTTGACAAAATCATAATTTTTCTTATACACAATATCTCCCGTTGTGTTATATAAATCTTTCCATATGGACATCGCTTCTTTAAGGCATTCTTTCTGTTCGTCTGTTGCCTTTCGCTGCAATGGAAGTGCACCAAGTCTGTATAACGAACTTGCAAGAGCGTCTTCATCAAACGGTCGAGTCCCGAGCTTAACGTTAGTGCGGCAGATCTCAAGCGATTGTCTGTACAGCAATTCAGCTTCGCGATAATTGTGTTTAAGCTCTGCTATATGACCGATCTGTTCATAAGAAGCATACATATTCCACTTAAGTTTGCCGTCATCGGGCGAAGCTGAGAGAAGTTCTTCGGTTATCTGCATTGCCATTGTATAGCATTGCAATGCCTCGTCAAGTTTATCCATTTCCTCTTTCGCCGTGCCGAGTTTTGTGAGTGTGAATGCATATTCACGCTTGAACATCCCGTTCACATCGGCCATTTTATGAATAATCATACATTATTTAATCAGATTTGTTTTTGCAGATACACTGCGAAAAGTTGTGCCTGCATTCGTTTGTTAAAAACTCATTGTGTTCGCTTCCGAACACGGGATTGCTCAAGTTTTTTGCATTAACAGACCCGCAGCTGATTTTGGAGAAGTGCCGACTCAAGCTGTTTTTGCAAAAGATACAAAGTCAAGGCTCTTTACGAAAAAAGCTTAAAAAAGAACATTCAAATACAAATGTATTATAACATACTTAAGCGTTAAAAGCAAATACACGGATGATATATTCATAATGTTTGTTTCATCATCAGCTCTCGTCACCCGGTACTTACCTAATCGCGCCGCATATGGTATAATAAGCTGAAAACACTAATCAGACTGCGAAAGGACGCTTTCGGGCAGCCGAGAGCCACGGGTAACGGAATCATGCTTATGGATGCAAAAGGAATCATCAGGCGCACGGAGGATATTCTGCGCAGCGACTATCAGATAAACATAAACGAGGCGGATGCGAAGCAGCTGCACCGCGCACTTTCCGATGCGGTGATGTATGCCGTTGCAGATGATTGGCGCAGGAGCCGCCGCAATCGTGAAACGGGGCGGAGGGCATACTATCTTTCCGCCGAATATCTCACCGGGCGAATGATTTTCAACAATCTGTTCGTGTTGAATCTTTTGCCGGAAGTATCCCGTCTGCTTGCTCTGCGCGGAGTCGATATTAACATTATGGAATCCATCGAGGACTGCGCTCTCGGCAACGGAGGGTTGGGCAGGCTTGCGGCATGTTTTCTTGACAGCGCGGCGACTCACGACCTTCCGCTGGACGGATACGGCATCCGCTACAAATTCGGTTTGTTTAAGCAGAGTTTTTTGAACGGCTTTCAGGTTGAACGTGCTGACGATTGGCAAAAGCAGGGAGATCCGTGGAGCCGCAGACGCGACGATAAAACCATTGTTGTTGAATTCGCGGACAGGCGCGTTCTCGCCGTGCCCTATGACATGCCTGTAATCGGTTTCAACACTTCAACAATCGGCACTCTCCGCCTGTTTCAGAGCGAAGCGGAGGAGGAATTTGATTTTGCCGCGTTCAATTCGCAGGAATACGCGCTTTCCGTCCGCGAAAAGAATGCCGTTGAGGACATTACGCGTGTGCTTTATCCCAACGACAGCACATACGAGGGTAAACGCCTGCGCCTGAAGCAGCAGTATTTCCTTTCCGCCGCATCGCTCGGCGACATTCTCCGCCGTCACAAGCGCGTTTTCGGCACGGTTGATAATTTTGCGGAGATGAACGCAATACAGCTTAATGACACGCATCCGACGGTCAGCATTCCGGAGCTTGTCCGTCTGCTTATGAACGAGGGCAAAAGTTTTGACGACGCACTGGACATTGCGCGGCGCACATTCAGCTACACAAACCACACGCTCATGAGCGAGGCTCTCGAAACATGGGATTGTGAGCTTTTCCGCAGCGTTATTCCGAATATTCTCGATATCATCTTCCGCATTAACGATGCACTGCACCGCGAACTGACGTCCCGCGGGCTGCCGCAGGAAAAGATAAACTCAATGTACATCGTTGCCGACGGACGGATTCATATGGCAAGGCTTGCAACCTTTGTTTCCTCATACGTCAACGGCGTTGCGCAGATCCATTCCGGATTGCTGCGCACCGAAGTGCTTAAGGATTGGTACGATGTTTATCCCGAACGCTTCCAAAACAAAACAAACGGCGTGACCCAGCGCCGCTTCCTCGGGCTTTGCAATCCCGCACTTTCCACACTTATCGGGAGCCGCATCGGCTACGGCTTTATGACCGACCTGTACGAGCTTAAAAAGCTTGAACCCCTGATCGACGATGAACTGATTCGGGGTTTCATTGCCGTCAAACGCGAGGCAAAACACAAGCTCTCCGATATCATTCTTCAAAAGGAGGGTGTTGAAATTCCTCCGGAGTTCGTTTTTGATATTCAGGTGAAGCGCATGCATGAATACAAACGGCAGCTTATGAACGCACTGAGCATTGTGCATATCTATCGCGAGCTTAAGGAAGGACGGCTTTCCGACATGCCCCCCGCCGCATTCATCTTCGGTGCAAAGGCAGCTCCGGGTTACATAATGGCGAAGAACATCATTAAATACATCAACGAGCTTGCACGCTGCATCAACAGCGACCCGGCCGTTCGCGATAAACTGCGGGTTGTGTTCGTTTCAAACTACAATTGTTCCTATGCCGAGCATATCATTCCCGCCGCAGATATTTCGGAGCAGATCTCTGCTGCCGGAACCGAGGCAAGCGGCACGGGCAACATGAAGTTCATGATAAACGGTGCCGTAACTCTCGGAACATATGACGGCGCAAATATCGAAATCGTCGAGTGCGCCGGCGAGGAAAACAACTATATCTTCGGTGCAAGAGTCGAGGAGCTGACCCGCCTCCGCCCGCATTACAACCCCCGCACCGTTTACGAAAGCAGCTCCGTCGTGCGCCGCGCGGTTGATTCCCTTGTTGACGACAGCATTCTGAATGCCGTTTACACACTGCCGCAGGATTCCGGAGCAAAAGAAGAAGCGCGCCGCGTATTTACGGAAGTTTACAACTCCCTTTTGACGGGCGATTGGCGCAAACCGGACTATTACTTCAACCTGTATGACCTTGAAAGCTATATTGAAGCAAAGCTCCGTGCAATTTATGATACGGCGGATGAGCGGGCATTTGCGCGAAAATGCCTTATGAACACCGTAAACTCCGGCAAGTTCTCAAGCGACAGAACAATTCGGGAGTATTCCGAAGAACTCTGGCATATCCGTCCGATACCGACGGAAGAATAATGCAGCGCCGAAACAGTTTTTTCTCCGCCGCAGAAAGCCGCGAAAAATTATATCGGATTTTATTCGCATATAGGGCTTGAAACGCGGCGGGTTTTAACTATAATATTATTCAATGGACAGTTATTGTGTGCCGCAGCGGCGCGGAGTGTTCTCCGCATTCCTTCTGCGGTGCATTGACGATTTTATATTCAGGAGGAACACATGGACACCAAGCTGATTTTCGTTACCGGGGGCGTAGTTTCCTCGCTGGGCAAAGGCATCACCGCCGCCGCATTGGGCAGGCTGTTGAAAGCAAGGGGCTACAGCGTATCGATTATGAAGCTCGACCCCTATCTCAATGTTGACCCGGGAACGATGAACCCCTATCAGCACGGCGAAGTTTTCGTGACCGATGACGGAGCAGAGACCGATCTTGACATCGGCCATTACGAACGTTTTATTAACGAAGAGCTCACAAAGCTCAACAACACCACCACCGGACAGATTTATTCCGCAGTTCTCGACCGCGAACGCCGCGGCGGCTACCAGGGCGGCACGGTGCAGGTGATTCCGCATATCACGGACGAAATCAAGCTCCGCATCAAGAAGGCCATCAACGCAATCAAACCCGAGATCATGCTTGTTGAAATCGGCGGAACCGTCGGCGACATTGAATCCCAGCCCTTCCTTGAGGCTATTCGCCAGCTTAAAACTCAGCTTGCGCAGAATCAATGCTGCTTTATCCATGTTACGCTCATTCCGTACCTTTCGGCATCCGGTGAGCTGAAAACAAAGCCCACTCAGCATTCCGTCAAAGAACTGCAAAGTATCGGCATTCAGCCGGATGTCCTCGTTTGCCGCAGTGATTATCCGCTCGATCGCAGCATCCGTGCAAAGATCGGTCTGTTCTGCAACGTTGCGGAAGAATGCGTTATTGAAAACCTTAACGCCCGCTCCCTCTATGATGTTCCCCTCATGCTTGAAGAACGCGGCCTTTGTAGCGTTGTGCTCAAAAAGCTTGCGCTTGAACAGCGCGATCCCGACCTTGCGCATTGGCGTGCAATGGTTGAATCCGCCCTCAAGCCCACCAAGGAATGCAACATTGCTCTCGTCGGCAAATACGTTGAGCTGCACGATGCCTATCTTTCCGTTGCCGAAGCATTGGAACACAGCGGCATTGCAAACGATGCAAGAGTCAACATTAAGTGGATCGCGGCAGAAGAGCTTGAGCACAATGATCCGAACACAATCCTTGCGGATGTGGACGGCATTCTTGTTCCCGGCGGCTTCGGCGAACGCGGTGTTGAAGGCATGATGATAGCTTCCCGCTATGCACGGGAACACAACATACCTTATTTCGGTATCTGCCTCGGTATGCAAATCGCCGTAATCGAGTACGCACGCCACATTCTCGGCTGGAAAGATGCAAATTCCACCGAATTTGACTTCAACGCAAAGCACCCCGTTATTGCACTGATGGAAGATCAGGTCAACAACCTTGAACGCATCGGCGGCACTCTGCGCCTCGGCAGCTACACCTGCCGCCTTGAGCCCGGCAGCCTTGCAGCAAAGCACTACGGCAAGGAAGAGGTTCACGAACGCCACCGCCACCGCTACGAGTTCAACAACGAATACCTTCAGGATTTTGCCGATGCGGGCCTTCGCTTTACCGGCTGGAACCCCCGCCGCGGCCTGATGGAAATCGTTGAAGTTGCAAACCACCCGTGGTTCGTTGCGGTACAGTTCCACCCGGAATTCAAATCCCGCCCCGATAATGCACACCCGCTGTTTACAGGTTTTATCGAAGCTGCGGTTAAATACGCCTCAAAGGCCGAATAAAAACGTATTCTCGCACGCGGCGGCGAATATTTTTTCCCGCCCCTGCCGACAATAAAAATAATTTTGAACAGGAGATAACAATAATGGCTATCAACAAAAAGATGACTATCGAAGAAATTCTCAGAACCGATTACGGCATTGCAAATATCCTCATGGAGAGCGGTATGCATTGCCTCGGCTGCGTCATGGCAAGCGGCGAAGACCTTGAACAGGCCTGCGGCGTCCATGGTATCGACTGCGATGCTCTCGTTGAAAAAATTAACGAATACCTCGAAAACAAATAATCTTCCGAACAATCTTTCGGAGATTGCCTCAAATTTTTTCGATTATGCAAACTGTACACCCCCGCCTGCGAAAAGCAGGCAGGGGTGATGTTGAATGTCTTTCTCTATGTCTTTTGTTCGGCTATCGCTTCGAAACAATAAACAACGCGATAAGTCCCTTCTTCGTCAACAGTTGTTAATATTGCTATCTTACAATGGCAGAAATCATATATTCGACTCCGAATTCTATCAATCCCAGCAAAATGAACAGTGCTGCCGCCGCCGCCAACAAAGCTGAATATTCGCCTTGCTTTATCAACAGATATATCCATATTGTTATAACACAAACAACAATTGTTTTAAGTAAATTTCCGATAACCGTGCTGAATATTCTTATCAGCACCGCCCTGCCGAACGACACTCCGCCTTTCAAAAAACAGGCAAACAGAAATGAAAAAAACAGCGATTGTTGCAGCAGAAAGTGAAATCGAGGACAACACAGTACCTATGCTTTCTTCCAATGCATTTTTTGCGGCACCAACTCCAACACCCGTCAAATAAGCAACCGGAATTGCAGTCAAAACAAGCACAACCAACTCCTTTATACGATACGACATCGTTTCCATGTATGCCTCTTGATCGTAAACAGAACCTGCCGGAAGCTTAAGGAAAATGCGTGAAAGAATCCGTGCAATTGCAGGATGTATGCATGACATGATCAATACTTTTAATACGTCTGTAATCAAATCATTTGCCGAAAGCAGTTCCTCACCTTTGTCCAATTTCATAAGATTGCAAAGTACCTTTGAAATCGGGCCTGCAAAAGGCAGTTCCTCCATGGCCGTATCAAATGCGTCTTGATTTCCGTCTTCGGTTATCGCACCGCCCACTGCTGCAACCAGCAGCAGCGCGACTATTATCAATATCATTTTCGGTATCAGTTTGTTTAAACACCCGGACATATTTCCTCCCTCATACTACTTTACTGACAAATTCACTTTTTGCCATTGTTTTTTTCTCTTCCCGGCACAGTTCCTATACTCACATTACTAAACAGCCATGCCGACAGACACAGTATGCTTGTAATCGCATTCAAGTCCATCGGCAACGCCGTTCTGTAACATTCATAAGCATTCGCTGCTCAGCCTGTCATTTCATCAGAGTAGTCTTGCTTTCTTGCGTTGAATCGCCTCGGACAGCTCTGCGACGTACGGAATGGTCTCCTTCACCGCATGCCACAGATGGAACATCTGCCGCAGGGTGTGCCAAGCGTAATCGTAGTAGAAGTCAGCAGGCAGCTCTGACCCTATCGCGCTCCGATTATCTCCGTGCTGCATAAGGTCTACACGACTGACAACGCCGTTCTGTTCCAACTGATTCAGGCAGTACTCAAGGTTAAGATTGTCAAGACTGTTCGGAAGGCTATCCGTGATGTAGTCTTCGAACTCCGGTATCATCCATCTCTCAGTGACGGATCCGACATCCTGAGTTTTGTTAAGTCTGAAGATCGATTTGATCGGCTGATCGGGATAATTCGTGGAATCCATAACCATGCCGAGGGCAACGGCAGCATCGTAGTCCGCCTTTGCGGCTTCAAGATTCTTCTGCTCTCTGGGCCGATTTCCTCCGAAAACAAGGTTGGGAAGGTTGACCCAATTGTGGATGCCGCTTCCACATTGCTCAATATGAATCCCGGGGAAGTCGTTCCAATGAGCTTCATAGACGGGTTCGTTCTGCGCCGTAGTTTGGAAAGACAGTGCCGGCAGCCCCTGCAGCATAGTTATCATAAGCAATTCATCATCCGACTCTGACTTGTATGCCTTTACCCTTGCACCGCCGGCTTTCGCACATTTCTCAATCTCTTCGAACAGATGAGTGCACTTTTTCGGGACAGTGATAAACCTGCG
>ENA-OPBO01001747-OPBO01001747.1-human-gut-metagenome-genome-assembly--contig:-NODE-1747-length-14476-cov-2.294154_pt1 | contig 14476 bp, 21 predicted proteins | sample MGYA00241071_ERZ501458 | MGnify/ENA primary metagenome ERZ501458 (study PRJEB25962, sample SAMEA2042509) | human gut metagenome | biome: human gut; feature: human-associated habitat; material: faeces...
GCCACGGCTCCGGCCGCAGCGCTGTAATCATTCGCCATAAGCCCGAACTGGTAACTGATGGTGTATCCAAAGTTTGGATGTTCGCTGTCATAGTACGGGTCTGCCTTGTATTTCAGGAAATATCGGTATGGCAGGGTCCCTCCGGCAGCTTTTAACTGGCATGTCATCCAGGGATTGGTATCTCCTGTTGCATCCGGATTATAGTAAAGGTCTCCACTAATAACTCCGGTTCCCGTCTTCGGATTCGTCCTGGAAATCGTTTTCGAGGGACGCTTTAAAGTCCGTGAGGAATTTTTCGGTAAAACCGTAATTTTTCAGTTTTGCCACTTCCTCGACCGTGATAGAGTTTTTGTCCTCTACCTTGCTCCATTCCGACAGACCCAGCAGGGCCAGAATGTGAGCGGAAAAGCTCTTAAATTTCATATATACAAAATTTTAAAGTTAATACTATATGTTATACATCTCGTTTACTTTTCTGACGGTAGCCTGTGCCAGTACCCATTTTACCGCGTCTTCCAACGTACCGAACTGGTCGATATAGCCGTTTGCCACGGCTACGTCACCGGTGAATATCTGTCCCCGGAAAAGGGGAAGTTCCGGATCATAGGCAATACCCAGGTTCCGACTGATCGCATCGCAGAAAATGCGGTGCATGACGGCCAGACGTTGCTTTATAGGCTCTTCGTTGTTGTCATCTTCAATCGCGCGGGTTTCATAGTTTTTCAGATCGGCACTATCCGGATAGATTTCCCGGTAATCAATGCCCTGTTTCCTAAAATATTCCTTAAAAGATTGGTAAGTAAGCATGATCCCGACGGAACCGACTTCACACATAGGGGAAGCGATAAAGGTTCTACCGGCGGCGGTTCCCAGCCAGAAATGGGCACTTCCCATGGTACCAGCCACGTAGGTAGCTATAGGTTTGGAAGATTCGGCGATCATTTTAGCCGCCAGGTCCACATGTGCGACCATACCGCCCGGCCCATTGATCCAGAGTACCGCACCGCAAATCTTAGGATTATCGAAAACATCCCGGAGCTGCTTTTCCAGGCGGTAAGTCTCCCAGGAATACAAGGTGCCTTCCAGGATAATGACGGCCACACTGTCAGCCGGCAATGTCTCATCGTCCAGTTCCCACCGGTTGGCAAGGTAAGGCGTAGTAGCGTAGGCGGTTATTTTATTATTGTCGAGCCGTTTTTCGATCGCATCCAGGTTGCCGGCTGCAACACACGGCACAAGTAAGGAAAGCAACCGGTAATAATCATTATCAGCGATTGCCCAAGGTGCTGTAAAAATCTCCTGTATTTTGTCCACGTTCTCTTTTTTACGGCAAAGAAAACGCCTATATAATAGGTAGAGAAGGACTGAAAGGAACCTACAGGAACGCATCAACGCCCGGACCCGTACCGGACAGGGTGCAGTTATACAGGCCCCCGCCGATCTCAAAAGAAAAGGTAAGCGGGTAATCGGGAGAACCGGAAACACGGGTGTTACCCGTTTCGTCAGTATAGAGGGCGACAAAGGGCGTCGCTTTCAGGTTTTCCAGGTAAAGCGTCTTATTTTGCGACACGTCGGCAAGCTTGAAGGTATGTTTTTTAGTATAGACGTCTTCATTTTTGCTGTCACCCGGTTTTAAGGTTCCCGGTACGATCATAAGAATATCAGGTTTTCCGATAGAGCGGATAACGACTTTCGAGAGCACGACGCCAAAATGGATAATGTTGTAAACGGGAACCAGTTGCAGGCTATGGGCGGCGGATATTAACTTTCTTGACATAATTACAGATATAAAGCATTGATAATCAAACATTCAGCATTTTTCGGACGTTTTTCAGCCAAAAACCGGACAAAAAAGGACAAACAGATACAGTTGGTAGGTAAAAAATAACTTGCTTTTTTACACTTTTTTTCGGTTATACGCCCTTTTCTTCTTACGCCTGAAACTGTCCCGCCACCGCTGGTAGTTTTTCAGCAGCCCGTCTTCCTGAATGGAAGAGATATCATACTTTTTCAGGAAGGTAAAAACGGTTTCCTTAAACTCGATTCCGTGCAGGTGCTTGTTTTCGTCCATGAGTTCGTGCAGCTCGGCCCACATCAGGGCACGCAGACGCTTTTCAAGAATGGCGGTACCGCGTACGGAAATGTAATTGAACTGTTCCGGAGACTTGCCGCCGGCAAAATTGGCCTCCCGGCGGTCAGGCAGCATAAACTCCAGGTTGCCGCGGTCAGCCGGACAATTTACCGGCCGTTTCTCCATGAGATCGTAAACGGTCACATAGATATCGGACGAGGAAGGAAAACGGACGGTACCGACCGTTTCGTCGTAATATTTGCCCCGGACATACTCGGCCAGGTAGGATTCGATCTGTATTCGGGTGGTAATCATAGCAATAACATTCCTTTTTAAAGGCAAAGATATTCCTTTATCGGCTGTTGGTCTGCCATTTACGGGAAAATGTAGGCTTTCAGTCGTCATTTTGATAAATATACTCCGGGAGAATAATTATAATATGCCTTTTCCAGCCGCCACACACCCGACATTTTCTCTGCCAGGCTGTGCTAATATAATTCGGTACTAAATTTTTGTAATTTCGTAACCGGGCAACCGACAAAGGTAAAATCCTGTATCTTAGCAACTTAGTAACGTTACTAATTTCCGTTACAAAAAAATGGCCGGAAAACAGTTTGTAACCGGGCTTACCGGTAGAAGATAAAAAGGCCGGTGTTACAAACCGGAAAAATTCGTAACCGTTTTGTAACTGCAACTTCGTAACCTTTATTTCCTATTTATTTATTTGATTTTCAGACTTTTTTCTTTCAAGCAAACAAAGGTTACAAGGTTACTAAAATTTTGTATGAAATAGAGGTGGGGTATGGGGAGGGAAGCCGGGCGGGACGCATTTGTTTCCATACGAAAAGAGGGACCGACACATTCGTATCTGGTCCCTCTTTTCGTATTTTATACCGGCTCCGATCCGTCTTATACGCGATGTTTGCACCTGCTTAAAATCCATTTCTTTACGTCCGGGGGTATATAGCGGTGCACGACGGCCGTATAGTCCTCATTAAATTCATACTCCAGGGAGTTGTCGCCTTCCAGGATAAAAACACAGGCCGTTTTGATGATCCATTCGAGTTGCTCGCCCGAATAGCGTTCCAGTGCCAGGACGGTACCGGGTTTCATACGCTCCAAATAGCGGTATACCTGTCCGGCGAATTTCCGGAACCTCTCGCCGCTGTTCCAGAGCGCGGTAAACTCGGACATGCTGTTTAATTTCAAATGCGCGTTATTCATTCATCCGGTCGTTCATCAGGTACAAACATGAGTGTCGGATCGGCCGGTTCCGTTCCACCACCGGCAGCCGTTTCCGCCGTGCCGCATGAACGCAGATAGATCATGTCGGCGGCCTTGCCGTCGTTATCCTTACGTACAATACGCCCCTGGGAGTTGCAAAGGTCCTTCGGGTTGAGCTCGTCAATGTAAGGGCAAAGGGCCACAAAGCCTTTGAGGGCCTTTGTAAAACGCTGCATCGTGATTTTATTCACACCGGAAAAGCTTTTGTAATCAGCAAAAGCCTTTTCACGGACGATAAAGCTGTCCAGGTGCTCGCTGTCCGGAGAGAAATAAGAGTTCGCCCAGTCCTCAAAGTTATTGCCCATATCGGCCTTGTATTTACGCCTGATAATGTTTTCCATGGGCGGAAGCAATTTTATAGATTCCTCGCAAAGGGAAAGGTAAAAACGGCAGCACTGCAAGAAGAAATTTATATCGGCGTTCCACTCGTTCTCGCTGTAAGTCTTGGAAAACAAATCCTTACCGAAATCGTCCCGGATAGAACGCGTTTCCCGGTAGTCGTTATCTTCCGTACGCTGGTGGTAGTAGTCGGAGAATACCAGGTACAGCAAACGGGCTTCCGTAGACGGATCAAAATCAATAGGAACGTAATTAGTTGTAAATCCCAGCTTGGCCGATTCCTCGAAAGGTATAGTAAACGACTGGTTGTTCTTCGGGTTCACGGTCATATCTGATGTGATGATATCGTAAAACAGGCCCGTATTAAGATACCGGTCGCAATCATCCACCAGGATAAAGTCGGTATGCTGGTTTACCTGGTCGAACACATGCGGGTTATCCATTAACTTGGGATTACGGCCGGAAAGCTTGACGGTCTTCATAAAGTAGGAAAGGGCCTTGAACATGAACGATTTGCCCGAACGTCCGTTACATTCACCGTCTTCACCGATCTTGTTATCCATGGCCTGTGGTGCCCAGGCACGCGAAGGGGATTTATAACGGTGCAACATATAGCCGATAGTAAAGATCTTGTTGATAAGGTTCCTTTTCTGTTCGGCCACTTCTTCCGCCGTGAGGCCTTCCCCCTCGATATCGAATTTATGTTTTTCCCGGTAGGATTCCGCTTCCCCCACGCTCTTGTCGTCGAAATTATATTCCAGTTCCTTACGCCAGTAAACGCGGCTCGAATTGATTACATAGCCGAAAAAGTTAGACGGTACGGCATTTATCCGGACATCAAACACATCGTTGCCCTCTATGTCTTTTTTACGGGAAATGGTAAACATGTCTTCCATTAGACGGACTTTGTGTTTCAGGACGTTTTCTTCCCAAACGTAGTGGGACAATGTGCTGCCGTTGGCCGGATGCTCCTTTATACCGGTACCGCTTACCTCCATGCTGCAACCGGGAAAGAAGAACATCTGCGTATTATGGGTATAATTGGTAAAATCCAGTTCGATCTCCTGCAAGTTGTCCAGGGCCGTATCTGACAGTTTGGGGCTGTTCAGAATAAGATTCCTTATATCGCGGGATAAAAAGCTCTCTTGGGCCCACTCACGGATAAACTTCCGGATATCCTTTGCCTTTATCAGTTTTACGATATTGCCGGTAATACGGATGTATTTCGTTGAACTGGAATTTTCATCATGAAGCGAATAGAAACCGTTAAGACGTAAAAAGTAGTGAAGGCAGTCCGCGTCTATATTGTGATCCCATTGCCGGGATTTCTCGTTAAACTTGGAATACCAGAATTTGGCGGGCATGGCAAGCGTCATAAGGTTACGGAAATCTTCGTTCTTGCTTCTTAATTCCATGAAGTCCCGGAAGTCCTTACGCGGTTTGCCCCGCTGGTCCCGGTAAGTGGTAAGCCAGGCCGGTAGCCAGATCGTATGGATATCGATAAAGCGTAATGCAAGTTCCGTACCCTTCACCCTGCCCGTCGTGTCGATATCGGGTATGTTATACAGGACCTCAACGTATTTCATGATCTCTTTATAGTCCTGTTCGGAAAGTTTATACGTCTCCGAATTAAACCAGATCGGGGAAAAGCCCAGCGATTTAACACACAGGGCGTCGCGCTCTCCGGAACATATAAACGCCTCCTGCAGCTTCTGCTCCTTATAGGGCTTTTCCGCATTGGCCGGATTCTTTTTAAAGGCGGCTTCTTCCCTGGAATTAAACTCCCGGTATAAGGCTTTCAGTTCGGAAAGGCCGTTTATATAGTCTTTCGGCTTGACACCTTCCGGGGTGTAGGAAAAACGCCACTGCTTGTCCGGATTCAGGGGCTCGTATATTTTATAGAACTTCACTTCGGGCGTGTCACCCTCGGCCGGTTTTACCAGACATTCGCGCATAAAGATAGGGTATGTCGCAGTCGCGTATTTATAAGTTACCTCGCGATTTTTTACATACCCTATGTATTTGGCCGAATACCAGTGCAGGGCCTCGGCGTTCTCCTGGGTGACACGGGGGCCGAGTATGCGTAACTGCTCCGGGGTGAGATGATCGGCAAGCTCGAAAATTTTAGTACCGTCTTTCTGATCCTGGGAGGCCGGAACCTTACGGATATCCGGCTTGTTTACGTTACGGTTGAGTTCATCGGTTACGTTGTACATGGATGCAAGTTTAAGGATAGCCTCGTTAAACCGGAGGCCTTCCTCATACATGCAGATATCGACAGGGCTTTGAGCCGTTCCGGTATCGCCGAAATCCGTTACCTTATAAACCTGCTGGGAACCTTCCTTTCCGAACAATTTGATACAGGCCGACGCGTCGTCCTCTGACGGCCGGCGTTTGAAATGGCGGTTGGTTCCGACACAATCCCGGGCTTGCGGATAATAATGTAGAATTATATCCAGCCCGTTGTTGGTTACTTTGTAGATGTCTTCTGCCTTTATCATCGTTATAAAGTTACATAGTTACTTATTTTTCGTTGTTTTCCTCCTGCTTTGTTTTCAAGTCTCCCCAAGGTTGATACAGGAAAACGAATAATAACAGCCAAAGAAAAGCGGTTTTACCCGTATAATAAATGACAAAGGCAATCAGCCCCATAAAGGCAACCACGATGATAGCGTGGGCGATGTATTTTAAATTTTTATCTTTCATTGTTCAAACATGTTATACTGAATTGAAAAACCGAATTTGCTTAATCTCCTTTCCTGGAGAAGGGAACGTTTGTCATGTGAAGGCATAATGGCCACCAGGTTCTTTGTATCGAACTGGTAACCTTTCTTCCGCATCTGATAACGTAGGTTTCTTAGGCGTCTGTCTTCTTTCATGGCATTTCGTTAAGATCGTCTTAGTTTACAGAAGACATGGCACACTATCGCAAAGGATAGCGCTTAAATCCTCCTGTATAGTTTCCTGCTGCTCTCTGTTCAAGTGTACCAGGAAATAACCTTTTCCGCCGGAAAGATTCTTAATCTCCGCCAGATTATATTTCCGGTCCACCGCATCCACGAACGCAGGGGATTCCATGGGGCGGAAGCTACTGAATATTTTATAGGTTCCACTACTGCCTTCTATTCGTAGCGTGGTTAATTCATCGGGGGTGGTAATTGTTGATTTCATTTCTGATTTATTTTTAATTATTCGACTTGTTCCTCACCTTCACGTATTAGGGTAAAAGGTAGTTTGGTACCACAATTCACACAATAAGCTGTTTTACTCTTGTTTAAGGAAACTCCGTCGGAATATTCCCCACCGGAATATGTACCGTCAGAATTATGCACACTCGTGTAACTCATTCTAAACAGATCACTATACTGATAACCGTAAAAACCATTGCAATAAGGGCAAGGAAGCGGTTGTGCTTCAGTTACTTTTATGGAGATTTTTTTGCTCATTTCTGTTCTTGATTTGAATTATTTTTCACCACTTATTTTTAATTTTACCAATTCACCAATAGGATAGGTCGTATGTTTCGGTCTGTTTATTTTCACTTTATGAGAAGAAAGAAACAACGGAACAGATTCTATTCGATAGAAAGTGTAGTAAGCTTCTTTAGGAGCCGTTTTTACATATTTCTTTAAATATTCTTCTGCTTTATTTCTCGTATCAAATGCGGCAAGGATAGAAAACCAAACGCCGTCTTCTTCGTATTTTCCAGATTCCCTTTTAGTTACTATGTAAATTTTGCTCATTGTTGTTTATAGCTGTGCCGGAGGATAGCATCGAACTACCAATAACACCCGCTTTCGCCCTTCGGGGTTATCTCCACACTCCGGCGGTTATTATATGGAGCGGCAAAAGCCGCCCCGGTTATTTATTCACTTTTCTTTTCCGGAAGAAAAACAAAGTCCGCCCAAATATCAAGGAATTGTCGACCGCAATACGCTGCCAGTTCTGACGTTTTGAAGGCAAGCCGAACGCCGAAGGACGCATACGTGAGCGATGAATCGACATTCGCGTACGCATACGAAACACCGCCTAACGCGGACGCGTAGCTGTACGACCGACACACCACACGAGACTTTTCTTCCTCGTCCAACTTATTGTATTCTTCCCCTGTATAAAGAATAAACCAAGGATAATAACGGTATTCATCCTCTATAAATTGAGGTTCCCAGCCTTCATTTAAAGCCTTGACAATGATACGGAGTTTCAGGAAAGCCAGAACGTCAGGTTCAAGACCGAGGGATATTTTATCCCGGCTCCATGCTTCCGCATCAATGCCAATTTCACGGCAGGCGTCCTCAAACGTCTTAATACGTTCTTTTACGTCTTTCTCCGGTTCATCAATAAGAGTTAAGATGCCATTTCTCCAGACGGCCGTTTTACCTTCCGGAATTTCGATTTCTAATTTCTTTGATTTCATTTTTCTTTTATTTATTGGTTTTCACTATGGAAGATTTTTACGCCTGTTACTTCCTCGATCTTATCCTTGGCAAGTTCGGGAATACGACAACGACTACCTCGCCAATTACGAAAGGTATGTAATGGCACTTTACATGCTTCTGCCAATTTAAGGGACATTTCAGAAGATTCTTTTACCGGCAAATTCAAAAGGTACATTCTTAGTTTCTCGCCGTCATCATTCCTTTTTAATTTTTTTTTCGTCATACCTTTGTGATAAATATACTCATTATTATTAACTTTACATAGCAAAGGTATAATTATTTTCACCACAAGTGAATAAGAATTACGTTAATAAAAGTTATAACAAAGATATAATATGGCTAATTTCTTGTTAATAAGAGAATTATGTGAGTTAAAGAAAATCACTATACGAGAACTTGCATCACGTATAGGAAAAGAAGATAGTAGCATACAGGCTATTGTCAGGAATGGAACAACGAATACAAAAACCATTGAGGCAATAGCAAAGGTTCTGGAAGTTCCTGTAGGTGTATTCTTTGATAATATTCCCATACCTGGAATAAAATCAAATGAACTTGATAAGGATGCAAAAATAGCTGATTTAGAAAGGATAATTGAGGAGAAGGAACGTCTAATACAAGTCTTATTAAGTAAGAAATAACCTGTAATAGATAAGAAATGTAGGCATATTGTAGGCTATACAATTATACAAGCAATTAATAATCAAGCGATTAATAAACGTTACTTGAATCACGAAAGGAGATTACAGCAGTAATCTCCTTTTTTGTTGTATATCAGCCGTTTATATTATAAATTATTGGTTTTAAGCATGTTATGTTTGATGATTCAGTTGTAATATATGGTGTATATAAGAACATTAAAGGTCACTAAAGCGTTATATATTGATACCGTTATGATACCAATTATATTTTATGATACCATTTTTATGATACCAATTACTCATTAATAATATAAAGCTATGAAGTATCCAACACTACGTTTTGTGTTTGACCGGAAACACATTGCAACGGAAAAGAAAAAAGGGTTAGTCCAGATCGAAGTAACCAGTGAAGGTAAAAGAAAGTGGATAGGGACACAAGTAAAGGTTTACCCGAACCAATGGGACGACAGAAAAAAAGTGATAAGGTCTATGGAAAGCATACAATTAAATGCCATACTTGACTCTATGATGAATAATATTAATGAGTTTATCTCATCGCTGATAAAGAACAACCAACCTTTTGATTTTGAGAAGTTAAATTACTTTCTTGAGAAATCAAACAAATCCGTATCATATATTGATTTTGTTAGAATGAGGATTGAGGAAAGAACGGATATTGAAGAAAGCACAAGGAAGCAGCATAGGACATTGCTAAAATCATTAGAGGATTTTGGAAGGATAAACTACATTGACGATCTAACCAAGCAGAATATTATATTATATGATGACTTTTTGCACAAGCAAGGTATATCTCAGCCGACTGTATATAATTACCATAAGAGAAATAAAAGGTATATTCATGAGGCTATGAAGTTTGAGTTAATATCTGACGATCCATACAATGGCTTAACTTTTGAACGTGGTAAATTTGATAAAAGGAAATATCTAACTGAGCAGGAACTATACAAGATGGAAACATGCGAAATCAATTCTCAGCCGATAGATCGGGTAAGAGACTTATTTTTGTTTCAGTGTTATACCGGCTTTGCCTATTCCGATTTTGCTAAGTTTGATTTTGAGAGAGATGTTGAAAATAGAAATGGGAAATACATAATTGCAGATAGAAGAAAGAAAACAAATGAAGATTATTACATTGTTTTGTTGTCTCCTGCAATGAAGATACTAAAAAAATACAATTTTAAGCTTCCTATCATTAGTAATCAGCAATATAACATTATGTTGAAAATTGCTGCTCAATATGCCAAGATAAACAAAAGAATAACAACCCATGTGGCCCGGCATACTTTTGCTGTATTTGCCCTTAATAATGGTGTTTCGATGGAGGTTGTTGCCAAGATGCTTGGACATTCAAACATAAAGACTACTCAGATTTACGCAAAAGTCTTAAATAGGGAGGTGGAAAAAGGCTTTGATTTGCTTGAAAAAAAAATGAGATAATTCCAAATTCATCAAACAAACTTTACAAAATAAATAGGCTGATTCAACATATATTTGAATTCAGCCTATTTCTCAAAATCCAAGCATCGCAGCCGGAGGAATGTTTAATACCCGGCAAAGTAAACGAGCTATTTTTAAAGTTGGTTCAGAACGTCCAGATAAATAGTCATTCACTCGCGAAGGACTTACTCCAATTTCGCCAGCGAGTTGTTTTTGTGTCATTCCTTTTTCCTCTAAAGAAAGTTCTATTAATTCCGCAACTGTCGGTTTCTCTATTGGGTGATGCTCTTTTTCATAAGCGATGACTATATCAGACATAACAGTTAGTTCTACTGCATTTTTATCGTTTGCAGGGGTATTATCATCAACCAAAGGCAAAAGTTCTTCCACTCTTGCCAAAGCAAATTCATATTGTTCTTTTGTAACTCTATTCATACTATATATCTTAAATGGTTGAACAATCTATTTTATCATATTCTTTATGAGTACCTATCCAACGAATAAATACATATCCTATCGTAAACTTAACAACCACCACTAAACGATAATTGTTACCTCTGATATTGAATACATAGTGTTGGTTACCTACATAATCAACTGAAAGAAAATCCACTTTAATGTCTGATAGGTTTTTCCATTCAGCTTTTTCCGCTATATCATACCAACGTTCTAATGCTATACGTGAATCTTCATAACCTTTCGTCTCGTAGAACTCTTTCAATTTCTTATGTGATACAATTCTCATATCTCTTTTGTTTGATACAAAAATACAAATTAATTTTGAATTATAAAACTTTTACCGGAATATTGTTTTATAATCCGCAATATTAGCTATCTTTAATCCGTAATAAAAAAGAGGGATACAATAATATCCCTCTATAATATATATTTAAAAGTCATTGAAACGAACTATAATCTGACAGTCTATGCACTGAAAAGATTGATAATCCCCTTTCTGCCAATTCCTGTAATTTTTCTATGGTAGATAATATGCCCATTATCGGCAACTTCTTGTTTTATATCAAACCATCCAAGAGTAGAGTATTTGGTATACGGAACCCATGTCTGATTGATCTTATATTGTATACCAAGTTCTTTTAATCGGTTGTTAAGTTCAATTGCTGATTTAAACCCTAATTCTTTAGCAATTTCTGTACATGTATAAGTTTTATTGACATGAGTAAGAACTGCAACCTGTTTTTCCGCTTCAACACGTGCAGCGCGTTCTTCTTTTAGTTTAGTGAGAGCCGCTATCATGGCATCAGGATTATTTAGGGCTTCTTCTATAAAGTCAGATGTCGCAAAGATACCATGTTTACGTATTGAAGGTAATACCTCATCACACACCCAGTCTTGGAACTGTTCAGCATTTGGGAGGTTACTTCTCATTATAAGCCGATATACATCCTTCTCTGGAATATATACCATATTAGTACCACCGACACCATTAGCATGTTCGTGAAACACGATTTTGCCTGATTTACAATGTCTTGAAATAGCATCCGCTGTATTAGAATACCCTAATGCGGTCGCCACATCTTTCGCACAAAACAATGGTTCGTTACTTTCGTCAAGAGAAATTCTAACTTCTCCGAATTGTTCATTCTTGAAAATCTGAATATCATTCATACAATCTTCGTAGTGTGTCCTTTCACACACAGGAATATAAAAAAAACAGCACCGAACGCTTGAGGATCTTTCGGCACTGTTCATATATTCCCAACTCTATGGAAATACTTAATATCTTACATGCTTACCTCAGGCTGATCACAGATGCAAAATTATAAATAATTACCAAAATAACAAATAAAAAGAGGGACGCAATAGCATCCCTCTAACAAGATCATTTCAGATATCATACCTTCTCTTTTCTATCTTCATTGGAACAATCATGCATTTCTTTTTCTTCTCATGCTCAATTTCCTTTTTCAGTTCTTTCACTTCATCATAAAGTTTCAAGTATTCATCGGTCAACAAAACAATCCTTTTTAGTAATATACTATACATTTCCATAATTTTTTCCCTTTTAAATTGCGATTAGAATCATAAAAAATACCCGGGAAGAAGCATACTTCCCGGGACACCTCCTAAAGAGATGCTTGCCGACTGGAAGTCGCGTTGATAATTAAATATTATTTCTCAAACAACAGTTCCGGCTGGGATTTCCCAGCTTTCATCTTCCTGAATAAATTGATAAAATACTTCTGCCCATAGGGAGTGATCATTGAAATCGTATTAAAGGCTACCGTCCCTCTTGTCGTGTATGGTACTTCCACCAGTCTCATTAGGTTGTTCTTCATTGATTTTTGTGACGGGTGGTTGTATCTGATACCACGCTGGATTAAATATCCGTTATAACGTAGCCATCTGTAGAATGATATCTTGCCCTTGCCGAACAGATTGTTTTGATTCAAGATGTTCGCCATATCTCCGACTGATATGCAATCGGAGGATTTCATTATGCATTCTGCGAACTCGACTTTGGGAGCAACTTGCGTTATCTCTTTTCGCTGTTCTTCAACTACCATACGAAATTTTTCCTTCTCTTCACGCTCACTCTTTAACTGTGTGGCAAGGCTAATAACCAAGTCGGGATTGTTAATCATCTGTTCAATGGTAGGTTGTGTAGCGGTCATACCGTATCGCATTAACTCGTCAAGCTTCTCGGTACACCATAATTTTAAATCAATGTCTAACCATTGGCAGAAATCAACTACTATTAATCTGTGCATCCAAGTGCCACCTCCGTTATGTGAAGAACCTACTTTTGATATAACTAATTGATTCTCAGAAATACCATATTTTCTTGTAATTGCACTAATTAATTGATTTGTAGCAGGTAAGGATAAATAATCATTAGGACGCTTCCCATAGATTTTAGCAAGCTGTGTGGCATTAACCATAACGTCATCTTTGGTGTCAAAAAAGACATCATTCCCATTATAGGAAAAAGTTTTGCTCGTCTCGTGAGCGGACACAGTTTGTACGGTACTATTGTTCCCGTGCAAATAGATTTCATTTGTCTGTAGCATGAAATGAAATTATTTATTAGTAAATGAAAAAGAGAAGTCATATCCAATCTTGCTACAGACTATCATTCGCCAAAGGCTATGACACACGGATACAACTTCTCTATATATTTTTAGTATAGATGCTTTAAGGGCATAAAAAATGCCTTGGCCGTAATAAATAATAATCTGTAGCACTGCAAAGGTACAACAATTCAATAAATAGCCAAATAAGAAAAGAGATTTTTTTTGATTTAAAAGGATGTCATTTCCGTTCAAATAGGATTGTTTTAGGACTTGAATCGAAAGTGAACTCATTCTATCCGTATCGTGGATTAACGTCGCAACCAAATTACTATTATTTGTTTGGTCTTGAATGTTAGGACAATTGTTAAGCATAAACAATAAAAAAGGTATTACTATCCTTCCCGCTGCTTAACACATTCCTAACAAATGCTGGCATTCCATTACAGTTTGCCACGGGGGTATAGTAATACCTCAATATTTTAAAACAAGCATATAAAAAATGCTTGCACAAGTAATGCAAGCTTTGCTCGCATTTGTTAGGAGTTATATATGTTAAGCACTACAAATGTATACATTATTATTGAATAATGCAAGAAAAAAAGTTTTTTTTCCATTGTATAGCAGATAAATGTCCTTGTTTTTGCTTTTTACTTTAAAAATGTTTTAATTTGTAGATTATAAATAAAAAAAAATATGGTTGGATTATTCTTTAATATTGCAATAATTGTATTTGCTATAATACAATTGATAATGATTATCAAATTCTTCGAGATCGCAAATAATGTCAATAACATTAATAAAAATTTAGAACTACTAATAAAGGGAAAGGAAAATAAAAATACCGATACTACAGAAAAAGAGAAGGAGAAGGAGCCATATAAATATAGCGAATTGGAAACGCCAAAGTTTACTTGGCAATCTGGAGTTGCTCTAATTATAATATTGATTATAGTTACGTGTTATATATTTTTTTCTTAAGTCTTACTTTTGAGAACAATTTGATTTATATATAAAATAAGCTATGGTATTTTTTGATTCATTAAAGAGAATAGCTGATGCATTAGAAGTAGAAATTTCTGATTTATTTGAACGTAAAAAAAGAGGAAGAAAATACTATAATTTGTCCTAAATGCGGTTCAAAATTTAAATTATTAGAATAAAAAGAAAGCCCGCTGTAGGTGTGCGTGTCATCTACATGCTGGCATGATA
>ENA-OPBO01001749-OPBO01001749.1-human-gut-metagenome-genome-assembly--contig:-NODE-1749-length-14441-cov-3.005074_pt1 | contig 14441 bp, 8 predicted proteins | sample MGYA00241071_ERZ501458 | MGnify/ENA primary metagenome ERZ501458 (study PRJEB25962, sample SAMEA2042509) | human gut metagenome | biome: human gut; feature: human-associated habitat; material: faeces...
GGACGGCTACGACCCGCGGCTGGGCTTCGACAGCGGTATCCTGTATCTGGAAGACGAAATCACAAACCAAGATTATCCAACAGTAGTTCCCATCCGCCCTGACGGAAGTTTCCAATGCAAGTTTCTCGTATAGCATCCTATTTGGCAAAGCATTGTATTTAACGACAATTGGATACCCTTCTATGCTGAACCTAAAGATACTGTCACTCTCTACCTTAATTGGGAAGATATATTGGCTAAAAGTCGGGCGCGCGACCACAGTTACCCGCTCCCCCATACGGCCCATATGGGCAGAAGAGCCGACCTGTCGTACCTCGTCACTACACTGAATAGTTCTTTCGAATATCCGTACGACAAACTGAGCAAGGCGCAAAAGACACTGACACCAGCCCAGTTCCAGGAAGAATTGAATCCCATTGCAGACCAATGGAAGCAGCAGGCCGACTCGCTCTGCCGCCTCTATGCCCCCTCGCAGAAAGCCGTGTCGCTGATACGCAATCACATGAACCTCCAAAAAGGAGAGTACTTCCTCGATTTCCAAATGATGCGTGGTTTCTATGCCCAGCAAGACAGCACCAACCAGGCACTGAAGGTGCAGCCCGACGCTTCGTATTACCACTTCCTGAAAGAGATGCCTTTGGACGATCCGTCGGCATTCGCAGATCTGTCCATAAGCACCTTCATCAACCGCTTTGAATTCATGGAGCCTCTTTCCTTATCTATCAGTAAACAAGTAGAAATACAAAACGACCCAGCCTTTCAGGCTCTGCCCAACGACCAAAAGCCACTGCAACTTGAACTAAAGCTCTATGAGATAAAGGACAGCATCGCCAACAACCTATACACCAGGCCTTCGCCCTTGTTCTGGCAGGCAGCCTTTGTACGTCACCTGCGCTATATACTGTCCAATGCATTGAAGCGACGACAGGATGCCGAAACCTTCCTCAGCCGGACAGAGAAGACCCTTACCCATCCCTACCTTCGAGCTACGGCCCGAAACCTGCTGGAAGAATTGTGCCCCGAAACCCGACCTGCGACCTATCAGCTGCCCGAGGGAAAAGCGACCGACATCTTCCGCCGCATCATCGCTCCTCATGCGGGCAAGGTTTTGTTTGTCGACTTCTGGGCCACCACCTGCGGTCCGTGTCGGGGAGGCATACAAGCCACGGCCGACCTGCGCAAGCAATATCGCAACCATCCCGAGTTCCAGTTTGTCTACATCACCAACGAAACTGAGTCGCCCGAGAAATCCTATACGGATTATGTGGAGAAAAACCTGAAAGGCGAGGCCTGCTACCGCCTGACGGACACGGAATACAAGTACATGCGCCAGCTCTTCCAGTTCAACGGCATTCCGCATTACGTAGTGGTGGAGAAAGACGGCAGCATCTCTACCGAGGAAGTGGGTGCCCACAACCTGGCCGACTTCCTGAAACGGCGTTTTGAGAACAAACAATAAGCCGTTTCCACAGATGGCAACATCGTGAAAATCGAAACAAAACCTAAAAAACAGAATCGGAAGCACCGCAAATGCCTCCGATTTTCTATCTTTGCCCCGCAAAAATAAAATTGAGAACAACAGATATGGACGATTCCAATCCACGAACGTGTAACAACAGTATGAATCCCTAACCGCGGACGGAGACCTTCTGCATCGCCAGCCTCCGTACGCAACCTAAGAAAGGAGGCTATGACCGATGAGAAAGTATCTCTACAGCGAAAACGGCTTCATGGAGAAGCCTGTGTGGGCACCCAACTGCTGGGTAAACGTAGAATGCCCCGACCCTGACGATTTCCAATTCCTGACCCGCGAACTCAACGTACCCGAATCCTTCCTGGAAGACATTGCCGACGCCGACGAACGGCCCCGCACCGAGACCGAAGGCAACTGGCTGCTGACCATCCTGCGCATCCCCATGCAGAGCAGCGACCCGCAGATTCCCTTCATCACCGTGCCCATCGGCATCATCACCAACAACGACATCATCGTCTCCGTCTGCTACCACCGCACGGAGCTGCTGCCCGACTTCATCCAGCACACGCGCCGCAAGGGCATCACCGTGAACAACAAACTGGACCTCATCCTGCGCCTCATCTACTCCTCGGCCGTCTGGTTCCTGAAGTACCTGAAGCAGATCAACAACGAAGTGGCCAACGCCGAGAAAGAGTTGGAGAAGAGCATCCGCAACGAAGACCTGCTGCGACTGATGAAGCTGCAAAAGACGCTGGTTTACTTCGATACCTCCATCCGCGGCAACGAAGTGCTGATAGGCCGGCTGAAGAACATCTTCCAGAACACCGGCATGCTGGACATGGAGCTGCTGGACGACGCCGTCATCGAGCTGCGCCAGGCCTACAACACGGTGAACATCTACAGCGACATCCTGACCGGCACGATGGACGCCTTCGCCTCCATCATCTCGAACAACGTGAACGACATCATGAAACGCATGACGAGCCTCAGCATCACACTGATGATTCCCACCGTCATCGCCAGCTTCTATGGCATGAACGTGGACATCCATCTGGAAAGTTTTCCTCATGCATTCCTGCTCATCGTGCTCCTCTCGGCAGCCATCTCGGCAGGCACGTTTGTTTGGTTCAGAAAAATAAAATGGTTCTAGACGCTCACTTGAAGTCCAAAGAAAGCTGACCGTCACCCAATAAATTGAACGACAAACGGTGGTAGGGCGTGGTACCACGGGCGACAATAGCGGCACGGTGCTTCTTGGTAGGATAGCCTTTGTTGTGGTTCCAGTCGTAGTAAGGAAACTCTTCGTGCAGACGGTTCATGTAGTCGTCGCGGTAGGTCTTGGCCAAAATCGAGGCCGCAGCGATGGAGAGGTACTTGCCGTCACCCTTTACCACCGTGGTATGAGGGATGTCGGGATAGGGTTTGAAGCGGTTGCCGTCGATGAGCAGGTGCTGGGGACGTATCTTCAGCTGGGCGACGGCACGGTGCATGGCCAGGAAAGAGGCGTTGAGGATGTTGATTTCATCAATCTCCTGCGGAGTGACGACACCGACGGCCCAGGCCAAAGCCTCGCGTTCGATGACCTCGCGCAAGGCATAACGCTGGCGTTCGGTCAGCTGTTTGGAGTCGTTGAGCAGGTCGTTACGGAAATCCTGGGGCAGAATGACGGAAGCGGCATATACGGCTCCGGCCAGGCAACCGCGGCCTGCTTCGTCGCATCCGGCTTCGATGAGGTGGGGATTTAAATAAGGTAATAACATCTCAATATCTCTAATACGTTCTGTGTACAAAGGTACGCAATAATCCCACAAAATACATTCCTTTTTCACTTTATTGACAGATCAGATTTGCGATATTATCCGAAGAAGTCTATATTTGTCAGCCAATAAACATAAACAACAATCTAACAATCAAGATTTCATGAAAAAGACGAAAAGATTGCTGCTAATTGCCGGCGTTCTTGCAGGAAGCAGTTTTCTACCTGTCCTTGCCGAGTCCAAGGATACCTTGTCCGTGCGGCCGGACCATATCAACAATGCCGAAACGCCCTACTTCCCTCAAGTTTTCAACCAAGATGGCGGGTCATGCGGATCTGCTTCACGTATCGGATACATGTTCACTCACGAAATCAACGCATTCCGCGGTACCGACGCATCACTCCCCGAGAATATCTATCCCACTCACTTCACGTGGCTGTTGACCAACAGCCATTCCGGAAAAGAAGGTATGGCAATTGCTAACGGAGTACCCAATTCCATCGTCTATGGTGGCACGACTTATTCCAAACTGTTCGGTAACCAAGATTGTGCCAACCCCGATTTTGGATGGATGCAGGGTTACGACAAATGGTACTCTGCCATGTTCAACCGTATCTCCTGTAACTCATTTTCTCCTTTGGGCGTAGATACGGAAAAAGGAAGAGAATTCATTAAGAACTGGCTTTGGAACCACCAGGGAGATTCCGACTTCTATGCCGGCGGTATCTGTGGAATAGGCGTGGCCAGTGCCTGTAAACAAGCCCCAATAGAGAATGACCCGGATGGAAAGAATCAAACAGCCGGTGTTGTGGGAAAGAAATACGTAACCCGCTGGGGAGACGGTGTAGACCATGCCCTAACCATTGTAGGTTACGACGACCGTATCGTGTTCGACCTAGACAGCAACAAAGTCTATGGTGAAAAAGACAAAGATGAATGCGGCGCATGGATTATCGTTAATTCATGGGGTGACGGATGGGCCAACAACGGATTCATCTATTGTCCATATAAATACGGATTTCCTGTCCGCCAACAAGAAGGAGGCGCATGGAAACCTGAATTCTACCATGTACGCAAGAATTATCGCCCGCTCCGCACATTGAAAATACGTGTGGCCTATTCGCACCGGAGCGAATTGAAATTGACTGTAGGTATTTCGTCTGATTTGAATGCCACACAGCCGGATGTCCGTATCGAACTCGAACATTTCAAGTTTGCAGGAGACGGACGGTCAGACAAAGAGAAAAATGGAACAGAAGCTGCCACACCCATGCTGGGGAAATGGGCTGACGGTAAGTTGCATGCCGAGCCGATGGAATTCGGTTACGACTTAACGGACCTTTCTTCGGTTTTTGACACACGACGCCCCCTGAAATATTTCTTCTGCATTGAGCGGAAAAAGGGGAGCATCGGAAATGGAAAAATATATGCCTGTTCGGTCATCGACTACGAATTCGACCGCAAAGGCATCGAAACCCCGCTTACCGGACCTGCCGGACGAGATATCGACGGACAGGAAGAAATGACTTTTGTCGCTTCCGTCGTACAAGGCGAACCTCTGTTTGCACCCGCCAACCTGCATTATCTCCCGGACGAGACAGCCACACAAGGTATATTGGCGTGGAACACGCCCCAACGTTCACACTACCCAATCAAAGGCTATATCCTGTTTGAAAACGAAGTTCCGGCAGATACACTGCCCGCCGTACAAACCCGTTTCCCTATCCGGAACAAGAACGCGGACTATTCGATAGCCGCTCTCTACAGCTTCCAGGACACACTGTCGATTGTCTCTGCGCGAACTCCATCCGTACGTCCTTCCTTCGAACGCCCGTATCAGCCGCACAGTCTGTTGTTGAAAGAATGCGGATTCACGATTCCAGACATCTTTGAAGAGAACTGTATGCATGCCACCATCGAATATTGGCTGAAGCCTTATAGCTGGAGAAACTGGAACCAAAGTATCGGTCCCGGCTGGGGAAGCTTCCTCATTCATGCCAACGACGACGGTTCACTCAGTGCAGGATGGGACGGTGAGAACCGTATGGATACCCACAAAGGACTGATAAAAACCGACCAATGGCAACACTTCGCCTTTGTCATTGCACAAGATACACTGACGGCCTATATCAACGGAGTACCCGCAGATACCCTGATAAGCAACGGCAGGAAAGGCATAGGAGGCTTCAAACAATTCCCCTTCGGTACACATCAGGACGGAGCTCTCGACGGTGAAATGGCCGAAGTCCGTATCTGGAAAGAGGCACGTACACCCGAACAGATCAAAGAATTCATGTACGCCAGCTTCGAACCGGCCGGCATACCGCGTCCGCTTGCCGCCTATTACCGGGGAGAAACCATCGGGAAAGGACGCCAGCGGATGTGGCGAGACTTTGCAGGGCACTGCCATGCACCCATAGCAAACTACGGGCAATATGAGACATTGGACGAACTACCCGACAGCCTGTATATCCCTACAGAAGATACATTCCTAAGTTTCGAACTGCCTGATTCGGATATCCGTGCAGGAGAATCCTTCCGCGTTCTTCCCCAATGCTCGCCCGACATACAGACAATCTGCTGGGATGTACCAGGCGCAGGGGTGAAGAAGCTTCCGGTAAAGGTACCTACCCTGCTGTTTCCAAAGCCCGGCAAGCAGAAAATCACCCTGACCGGACTGACGACAACCGGTGAAAAAGTAAAAGCAGTCCGCAAGGTAAACGTGCTTCCCGCACCGCTTCCCGATGCCGGATTCCAGCCCATACGCAATGAAATCCTGGCAGGAGAACGCATCAGCTTCCAGCCTCTCCACCCCATAGCCGGATACCGCTATGAATGGAATCTGGAACGAAGTGACAATCCGCAGGTGACTACGCAGAATGCAGCCGCCACTTATGAAACAAGCGGTGACTATACCGTCAGCCTGAAAGTCAGCAATCCATGGACTGGAGAGTCGGCACAAGCGACCCGTTCCATCCATGTAAAGAATGTAGCTCCCGACGTTGCTTTCGACGTCACGCCGATGATTGTCCGGAAAGGAGAAACAGTTGACTTGGCAGACCGCAGCCGCTATATGCCCACCCAGTGGAAGTGGCAGCTGGACAGCCGGCGTTTCACGACCTTTGCCCGAGGGGCAAAGGCCCGTCTGAAGATGGACGTACCCGGTGTTTACGATATTACACTGACCGCTTCGAACGAGGAAGGGCAAGGTACTCTCTGCCGGAAAGAGGTACTGACAGTATGCAATGCAGACAGCAAAAACGGGCTGAACTTCTCCAACCCGTCGGCTGCAGTCACCACACAAAGCGCACTCTGGCAGGGACCAACCCGGGAGATGACGATAGACTGGTGGATGAATCCGGGGGCAAAAGCCCGGCTGGCAGGCATCGGACACGAAGCTTCTACCTGGCAGATTACCGCCGACAAGCACGGACGCATGACGGTTTACATAGACAGCCTCCCGGCCCGTTCGGACAACGGATTCGTCATTTCCGGCCAATGGCACCACTATGCGGTGGCCTTCGGCAACGGGCAAGTGCGGTTCATGCGGGATGGAGAGACCTGCAAGACGGTGCAGCTGAAAGACAAAAAAGGCAGGGCGGCACAAGTTCCCGCATTCCCCCATGTACGTCTCGGCGGGGAAGAAACGCCCATGAACGCCACCATTGACGAGTTCCGTATCTGGAAAAAGGATCTGAAGGACAGCCTCATGCAGCAGTATTGCAATGCCCCCATCGATGACGTGGCAAGGGCAGAGCGGGCAGACAAGCTGGTTCTCTACTACTCATTCAACCAGAACGGGGGCGATGTACGCGACCTGACCTCCCACAACCACACCGGAAAGCGCACCTCCTTCGGTCCCGACGGTGATGCCTGGGGGTACTCTGCCGGTGTATTCTGCCTGAATTTCGAAACACCTTTCGAGGACATTTCGGAGAAGGTACTGCCTCCTTCGCGCCGGCCGTTTGCGACAGACGGACGCAGCGTCAACCATAAAGACAGCCTCCGTTTCCAGGCTTTCGACTACCAAAGCACGGGCTGGCAGGTGGAAAACGCACTCGAGACGGACAGCATAAGCACAGGCCTGTATGTAGACCGTAACAAAGAGAATGCCTTGTGCGTATACACTTCGTGGGACGGATTTGCCCCAAGGCTCGCCAACCACAAGCTTTACTGCACCGTAAAGCTGCCCGCAGGCAAGTACGAACTGGAAGTCATCCCCTACCAAGGCTTCCCGGCAGGCAGTTCGCGCCTGCTTGTTGCCGGCGGAAAAGGCTTGCCCGACCTGCCGGAAGCCGACACCGCCCTCGCATCGGCCCCGCTTTCGGAGCGTCGTTTGCCGTTCATTCTGACCCGCGAAACCGAAGTTTCGCTGGGCATCCTCTTCGACCTGCAGGGGCATAGCGGCATTGCCATCGACCGGATTGTGCTGCACAAGGCCACCACAGGCGGCGAGTAAGCTCCGCCTCTCCCCTACAGACAGCCGCAAGGAACGGTGAAGATGCGGAAAAGAGCGTTTCTCTTTCCGCAACTTTTCCCTATCTTTGCGGCTGTTTTTCATCCAACAATCAGAAAGAATGTTCACAGTTATCGGACTCATGCTGGCGGGAATGCTGGCGGGATATGTATTGCGAAGGAAACGTCTGGCCATGATCCAGCCGGCCATCACCGTGCTTATCTGGTCGTTGCTGTACCTGCTTGGCGTGGAAGTGGGCGGCAATGAGGCCATCATAAACAGCCTGCACACCCTGGGAATGGAGGCGGCAGTGATGACCATAGGCGGCACACTGGGCAGCGTCACGGCGGCCCTGCTGCTGTGGAAGGCACTGGCACGCGGGCGGAAAGCCCGGACAACGGGGGGAACCGTCCCTGCCGGCGGCGGGAGCATGCTGCGGGCTTTGCGGGGAAGCCTCGTCATTGTGGGGTTCTTCGCGCTGGGCGTAGCGAGCAGCCTCGCGGGACTGGTGCCGGGACACGTGGGGGCGCGTGTGAGCTTCTACGCGCTCTGTGCGCTGATGACTTGCGTAGGAATGGGGGTGGGAAACGACCCCGAGACACTGAAAAACTTCCGTTCGCTGAACCCGCGCCTTGTCTTTCTGCCCGCAATGACCATCGTCGGTACGCTGGCGGGCACGGCTTTGGTGAGCCTGATACTGACGCACCGCAGCCTTTCGGACTGCCTTGCGGTGGGTTCAGGCTTCGGTTACTATTCGCTTTCGAGCATCTTCATCACCGAATACCGCGGGGCGGAGCTGGGCACCGTCGCGCTGCTGGCCAACATCAGCCGTGAACTTCTGACCCTGCTCACTGCCCCTTTGCTGGTCCGATGGTTTGGACCTTTGGCACCGATATCCGCCGGAGGGGCCACTACAGCCGATACTACCCTGCCCGTCATCACGCGGGGTTCGGGGCAGGAATTCGCCGTTTTGTCCATCTTCCACGGGTTTGTGACGGACTTCAGCGTGCCGTTCCTCGTCACGCTGTTCTGCTCGTTGTGAGGCTTGTGTGGCGGGAAAGTGTTACCTTCCGACAGACTCACTGATTGAAAAACGATATGCAGACGCCCCTGAAAGCAGGGGGCTGAAAAAAAAGCACCACAGATTACTCAGATTGACACAGATTTTTAGAGGAATCTCCCGCACGAGGAAAATGAATAATCTGTGTAAATCTGTGTAATCCGTGGTGCCTTTTTAATCATCTCCCCGCACGAGGAAAATGAATAATCTGTGCTAATCTGTGTAATCCGTGGTGCCTTATTTAGGCGGCTCCACCCTGAATCATCCCTACTTCCTGTCATTCTGAGCGGAGCGAAGAATGCCGGAAACACAGGCTTGTGCAGGGAGATCCTTCACTTCGTTCAGGATGACAGGAGGGCGGGGACAGTAGGGGAAGGGAGCAGAAACAGGATGACAGAGGGGTGAAAACAGGATAACAGAGAGATGGGAACAGCATAAAAAAAGCAAAGGAGCAAGGTGTCAGAAGCGCGGAAACAGCACATCCCGCAGCAGGGAAGCGCCTTTCCTTGTCCTGACAAACACAAATACATGCCGGGCGTTTGTTTTCTACAGAATTTTCCGTTCCTTTGTGTGGTTTAAAATCTGATCAAATGAAACAATTAGTATGGCCGTTGCTTGCCTGCCTGCTGCTGTCGGGGTGCAAGGGAGGGGCCAAAACCGAAAAGACAGCCTTGAACGATACCACGTTCCACACCATCCAGTTTGTCCCGAAGGCAGAGGACATGAAGCAGCAAATGCCCGTTTCGCGCATCGCCACGCGGGTGGAATACATTCCGCTGGAGACTTCAGACAGCGTTCTGATAGGCGATATAGAGAAGCTGGTCGTATGGAAAGACCGCTTTTATTTCTATGACAGGAAGGGTGAAGCCATCTTCTGCTTCGGTACCGACGGCCGTTTTCTCCACCGCATAGGCCGGCAAGGTGAAGGTCCCAAAGAGTATACATTCTGCAATACGTTTGACATTGACCCGGCAAACGGCGATATCTACATCAACGACTCACGGGCGCGAAGGGTCTGTGTCTATACTGCTGACGGGCAATTCAAGACCCGATATGAAGTTCCCTTCTCGTTCAATTGCCTGGCCCGGCAGGGCAAACATATACATTATTATACGGGTCGAGCTACCAACAGCCGCTTTCAGCAGGCAACGTATCCTACCGAGTACCGCCTTGCCACGACGGAAGATGGTAAGGAATGGAACCGCCAGCTGCCCTTTACCTTCGACCCGAGCTATATGGAAGTGCCCATGTCGGCCTCCAACTTCTCCTTTTACGGGGATACACTCCTGCTGACCGAAGGCCTTTCCGGCGAAGTCTTTACCGTCTGTCCCGACGGAAACGTGCAGCCCCGCTACCGGATTGAGTTCCCTGAAAACGCCTATAACTCATCATTCCGGGAGCCTCTTGACCTGGAAGCCCGGAAGAATGCAAGGCTGGCAGGCAAACGGACAGACCTGTTCGGCATGGTCTATGAAACCGACCGGTATGTTCTTTTCAACCATTCACAGCAGGCCATCGGTCTGGCCTGCCTGGACAAGCAGACCCAGAAGGTAGAGAATCTGGGATATATGCCGATGGATGACTACAACAACATCCGCCTCTCGCCTACGATGGACTATGTGGACGGGAAGCACATCTACCAGATAGAAGGCGTCGGCATCCTGCTTAACCCATACTACAAACCGACTTCTGCCGAGCTGAAGGAAAAGGCAAGCCGCCTGAATCCCGACGACAATCCGGTCATTGTCAAGATTACCCTGAAGGGAAAACAAGATTAACCCATCATTATACCGTTATGAACAGCAAATGGATGTACGCAGCAGCCGCAGCCTGCATGCTGGCTGCCTGCCGTCCCGCCGCCGAGAAAGCCGACGGGACACTGACCGTAATCGATGTGGCGGGTGCCGCCGCACAGCAAACCGAGTTGAAGATTTCCGACCTGGGAACGCGGATACGCTATGTGCCGCTGGAGACAAACGACAGCTGCCTCATAGGGAGAAACCCGCAAATCATGGTCCTGAAGGGACAGATACTGGTACAGTCGGGGACGGATGTCTACAGCTTTGACAAGGAAACAGGGCGCTTCCTCAACGCTATAGGCCACGCGGGAGAGGACCCCAAGGGTTATTCCATACACGCCGGACGCCCCTATTACAATGAGCGCAACGGCCTTATGTACTTTGTACGCCGGCCCAATGCACTGCAAAAGTACGACCTCGGGGGTACCTATCAGGGGAAGGCCGTCATCCCTACCCCGCCTGCCATGCCGGACAGCTACGGCTTTGTGGACACTCTGGTCGTGGGCTACTATAACAACATCGCCCAACAAAACACCCACAAACGCATGCTGGGACTCTTCACGGAGGCAGGCTTGCTGAGGGACAGCATAGTAAGTCCGCAACCCGCATTGCCGCCGATGAAGATGGAAGACATCGCCTCCATCAGTGTCTTGCGCCTGGGCATTGCGCAGGCTTTATACACCCGATTCGGGGACGGAACGTCGTCTTACAGCATCGCCTCGCCCACTACCTTGTGGAACTACGACGGAGAACTGCGCTTCAAGGACACCTTCAACGACACCGTCTACAACGTTTCGGCAGCAGGAGAACTTACTCCGGCCTATGTCTTCGGCACGGGCGAACGGCGGTTGGAGCCGAAGGAACGCTGGAGCGACGACGAGGCAAAGGGCACGCTCCTGCCCGTTTTTGTGCTCGAAACCTCGCGGAACATCTTCTTCCAGTGCGCTGAAGGGCTGGAGAAAGCACTGAACGGCGTCTACGACAAGCAGGCCGGCACGACGCGCATGTATGCAGAAGAGAAAGGTCTGACCGACGATGTGAACGGCTTCCTCTCCTTCCGTCCCAGTACTTGCAGCGCACAAGGCGAGTATGCGCAACTGGTTGAAGCGGCCGATGTCGTGGACTTTCTCGACGAGAACCCCGAGGCCAAGGACAACTCCGCACTGGCTCCGCTGCTCGGGGTTGGCGAGGAAGACAACCCTGTCGTCGTACTTGTGTATTGAAAAACGGCACGCAGAAAGAGGTGTGCCGAACGGGAAACCGGATTTTTTCAGGCGCGGATTACGCGGATTACACGGATGAACAATCTTTCTTGTTCCGTGTTTATCCGTGTAATCCGCGCCTGAAAGATAATCGGAAGTCGGGATTTCAGCCGTTCGGCACACCTTATTATAAAGCTTCCATCAGAAGAGACTCCACGCCACCGTAAGCCCCGCCATGACAATGGCCACCATCGACATCAGCTTGATGAGGATGTTCAGGCTAGGGCCCGACGTGTCTTTGAACGGGTCGCCCACCGTGTCGCCCACCACCGTCGCCTTGTGAACGTCACTTCCCTTGCCGCCGAAGTTACCTTCCTCGACGTATTTCTTGGCATTGTCCCAGGCACCGCCGGCGTTTGCCATAAAGATAGCCAGCACAAACCCACTGCTCAGGCCCCCGATAAGCAGGCCTAAAACACCGGGAACACCGAAGACAAGCCCCGTCACGATGGGCGCAATGATGGCGATGAGCGACGGGACGACCATCTCTCGCTGCGCGCCTTTGGTCGAGATGGCCACGCACCGTGCATAGTCCGGTTCGGCCTCTCCGGTGAGGATGCCCTTGATTTCGCGGAACTGACGGCGCACTTCGTCCACCATCTTCGCGGCGGCACGGCCCACGGCATTCATCGTCAAGCCGCAGAAAAGGAAGGCTATCATGGAGCCTATGAACATACCTGACAGCACTTTGGGGTTCATTAAGGTGACATCGTAGTGGTGCATGAAGTCGAAGAAGGTAGCGTCCTGCAGCGGCACGGCACGGTCTCCTACCCAGATTTCCGTAGTGCCCAGACGGGTCAGTCCGATGCGGATTTCCTCAACATACGACGCCAAGAGGGCCAAACCCGTGAGCGCCGCCGAGCCGATGGCAAAGCCCTTGCCCGTGGCAGCCGTGGTGTTGCCAAGCGAATCGAGGGCATCCGTGCGGCGGCGCACGTCACTTCCCAGCCCGGACATCTCGGCATTGCCCCCGGCATTGTCGGCTATCGGGCCGTAAGCATCCGTGGCAAGCGTGATGCCCAGCGTGGAGAGCATGCCCACGGCGGCGATGCCGATGCCGTAGAGGCCGAGGCCCACGTTGTTGAAGTCGAAGCCCGAGGCAAACAGATAGGAGGCTATGATGCCTACGACCACGGCGACAACGGGCACGGCGGTAGAGAGCATGCCCAGCCCGATGCCGGAGATGATGACCGTTGCAGGCCCCGTTTGCCCGCTTTCGCTCAGGCGGCGGGTGGGCTTATAGGATTGGGAAGTGTAGTATTCCGTGGACCTTCCGATGACGATGCCCACGAGCAGACCCACCACGACGGAGCACGAAATCCACATCCAGTTGTCCAACTGCAGCATCCACATAATAAGAAAGGTGGCCAAAACGATGAGCACAGAGCTGAGGTTCGTGCCGAAAGACAGCGCTCCGAGCAGGTCTTTCATGGTGGCATTCTCGCGGGTTCGCACCGCGAAGATGCCGAGGACGGAGAGCAGAATGCCCACGGCGGCGATGAGCATCGGCGCGATGACGGCCTTGTACTGCATCAGCGTGTCGCCGCTGTGTATAAAGGCTGCCGCGCCCAGTGCGGCCGTAGCGAGGATGGAACCGCAGTAGCTTTCGTACAGGTCGGCACCCATTCCGGCCACGTCGCCCACGTTGTCGCCCACATTGTCGGCGATGGTGGCGGGGTTACGCGGGTCGTCTTCGGGGATGCCCGCCTCGACTTTGCCCACAAGGTCGGCGCCCACGTCGGCCGCTTTCGTATAGATGCCGCCGCCCACACGGGCGAAAAGCGCCTGCGTACTGGCACCCATGCCGAACGTAAGCATGGTGGTTGTGATGACACATAATTTAGCAGAAGGGTTCAAGGCGTCTGTGGGAATGCAATAGTCCAATAATATATACCAGAAAGAAATATCGAGTAGTCCCAAGCCGACAACGACCAACCCCATAACAGCTCCGCTACGGAAAGCTACACGCAGTCCTTTGTTCAGGGAGTGTTCGGCGGCATTGGCGGTACGTGCAGAAGCGTATGTAGCCGTTTTCATTCCTAAAAAGCCGGACAGTCCGGAGAAGAAACCGCCGGTAAGAAAAGCAATGGGCACCCACGGATTTTGTAAGTTGAAGCCGTATGCCATGATAGAAAACAGAATAACTAATCCCAGAAATACCAGCCCTACCACCTTGTATTGTTGTTTCAGATAGGACATGGCGCCCTGGCGCACATAAGAAGCGATTTTCTCCATCGTCGGAGTTCCTTCGCTTTCAAGCATCATTTGTTTGTAGAAATACCATGCAAGTACCAATGCCAAGAGGGAGGCAATGGGCACAATCCAGAATAGATACGTTTCCATACGCAGTATTGATTTAAAAGTTGGTTTTGCCCAAAGATAGCAAAAAATAAATGATATTCAATAGGATAGGCAATATTTTTATCAATTAATATTTGCGGTACTTTTCTAATTAAGTTTAGGGGGGAATAAATATCAATATCTGTAACTTGGAACACATGTACCTGTTCCTGTGTTTCGTCAAAACACGATGAAAGGTAAACAAGACGTTAAAAAACAGTTTCACCACAGATCAAATCTGTATAATCTGTGGTGAATTTAAAACTCAGGCTTTGAATTTACCATACAGCTTA
>ENA-OPBO01001756-OPBO01001756.1-human-gut-metagenome-genome-assembly--contig:-NODE-1756-length-14396-cov-4.720312_pt1 | contig 14396 bp, 10 predicted proteins | sample MGYA00241071_ERZ501458 | MGnify/ENA primary metagenome ERZ501458 (study PRJEB25962, sample SAMEA2042509) | human gut metagenome | biome: human gut; feature: human-associated habitat; material: faeces...
GGCAGCCGAGCTCCGCGCCGCCGCGGGAATCGAAGCGGTAGAGGACGACCTCGCCGATGAGCGCGCCGTCGAGCCGGACGGCAAAGTTCACGGCGCGGGAGCGGGCGTAGTCCTCCCGCGCGACGGCGAGAAAGTAGTCCTCGTAGGGCGTGCCGTCGTAGTCCTTGCGGAAGTCGTAGCCCCACCAGCGGTTGCGGTCGTCGTCGAGGCAGAGGGCGGCGTAGGCGGTTTTGTCCGCATCGGTGAGCGCGTCGAGCGTCAGGCGGGCGGTGGTAAGCGTGGGGATCTCGGTGATGTTGACCAGCTCGTTGAGCACGTCGAAGCGCAGCTTCGCGCCGAGGTGGTCGGGCAGGTACTGGAGCTTCGAAGTACGCAGGCCCTTGTCGCCGGCGTCGTCCTCGCGGTTGAGCCAGCGCACACCGTCCACGGCAAATTCCTGCGCGAACGCCTGCACGGTGGCGGGATAGACGCCCTCATAGCCGTAGAGGGCTTTTTCGATATGAATTTGCAGCGTGTCGCCGCAGCGCTCCGCCATGGCGACGGAGAGGAGCCTGCCGTCCAGCTCCATGCCGCCGACGAGGAAGTGCGGGCTGCCGGTCATGCGGAGCATTTTCTCGGCGCAGCGCAGCTCGTTTTTCGCCGAGTCGGACGCCTTGGTGAAGACGCCCTCGTAGTCGCGGAAGAACTGCGTAATGAGCGGCAGGTCGCTCTTCCCGAGCGGGCGGAAGGCGGCGTCGGGATAGAGCTTGCGGAACTTGTTGATGTGGTTGCGCTGCCCGGAGTAGCGGCGTCCGGCAAAGTCGCACAGATCCTCGGCGGCGTAGATATAGTCGCGCCAGACGCGCGGGGAGGAAAAGCGGAAGTAGGGGTAGCGCGCGGCAAGGCGCTCCGCCTTGTCCTGCGGGACGACGGAGAGGACGAGGGGAATATCCCGCTCGCGGCAGTCGTCCTCGATGAGCGCGAGCGCCGCGTCCTCATCGCCGTCGGGGCCGGGAACGGGGTAGTCGAAGCAATACTGACCGTCGATGAAATTGCGGACGATCAGGCAGCCCGCGCCCTCCGCCCACGAGGGGTGCAGGTGGCCGCGCCACATGAGCTTGACGAGGGCAGAGTATTCGCAGAGCTGATATTCGCAGCTTTTATAGTAGCGGCGCAGGCGGGCAATGTCCCGCTGCGTGACAGGAGTAAAGGTGAGCATAGGGTGTTCCTTTTCTTTCGCGTTGTTTTCTCTGCGCCCGCGGGTCGGCGGGCTTCCTTATTATAACCGCTTCGGCGGTGATTACAAGTGGCTTTTGCAACGGCTCAGGGCTGCATTTCCGCGACGACGCGCTTCGTGCAGTCGATGAAGTGACGCAGGCCGTCGCTCGCGGCGTCGAGCGAGCGGACGGCAAGGCCAAGCTCGCGCGAGGACGCCGGCTCGACCGGCAGGAGCTTCACGCCGTCCGTGCGGCCGCGGACGGTTAGCTCGGTCATCATGCTCACGCCGAGGCCGTGGCTGACCATGCTGATGACGGTGGGATCGTCCACCCAGGTCGGCAGGATGTGCGGCTTGACGCCGATGCGGTTGAAGATGCGCATGATGTCCTTATCGAAGCCTTGCGAGGGCATGATGAAGTCGCGCGCCTCGAAGGCGGCAAGCGGGAAGGCGGTCATGCCCTGCGTGTCGAAATCGCGGGGCAGAACGGCGAACATGGGATCGTCGGCGAGATGCACCCACTCGTACTGGCCCTCGTCCTGCGGGGAGACGAGGATGGCGTCCATCTTGCCCTGCGCGAGCAGCTCGTAGGGGACGTCGACGTGGTCGGCCATGCGGATATCCACGTCCACGTCGGGGCACTCCTCGCGGAAGCGCTGGATGATGCCCGGCAGCCAGTGCATGGCGATGCTGGCGTAGGCGCTGACACGGATGATCTCCGTGCGCGAGGAGGCGACCTGCTCGATCACGCTGTCGAGCCGGGCGTTGGCCTGCAGAAATTCGCGCACGGCGGGCGCGATGCGCTCGCCCTCCTCCGTGAGGCGCACGCCGCTGCGTCCGCGCTCGAGCAGCGTGAAGCCGACCTCCTTTTCCAGCGAGTTCATCATGTGCGTCAGGCCCGACTGCGTGTAGCCGAGGACCTCTGCCGCCTTGGTAAAGCTGCCGAGATCGACTGCCATGAGCAGGGCCTCTAATTTCTTGCTTTCCATAGAAGTATTTCCTTTCTATTAGGATCGCTCATATTTTTATTATAATACGTCGCTTTACTTTTGGCAAGAAAGACGGTATCATTTGACTAATTTCTGTTTAATTTATACATCTCATTAAAATATATGAGGACGAATTTGACGGAAAACGGAGAGAGAAACGTAGTTAAAGGAGAAAATCACATGGAAAACAATCGTGCCCAATGGGGAAGCAAGATCGGCTTCATACTGGCGGCGGCGGGCAGCGCCGTCGGCCTCGGCAACATCTGGAAGTTCCCCGGCAAGGCTTTTGAGGGAGGCGGAGGCGCCTACATCCTCATTTATCTGGCCATCGTCGTTCTCATCGGCTTCCCCGTCATGCTCTCGGAGCTGACCATCGGCCGCGCCGCGCAGGCGAACGCCATCGACAGCTTCCACAAGCTCGGCTACCGCGGCTTCAAGTGGGTCGGCGTCACGGGTGTTGCGGTGGCGTTCATCGTCACCTCCTATTACTGCCACGTCGGCGGCTGGGTGCTGCGCTACGTTGTGTCCTATATTACGGAGGCGCAGACGGTCTATGCCGATCCGCTCGGCTATTTCTACGGCCTGCTCGGCTACAACGCCGCGACGGGTGAGACATGGTTCCCGCTGACCGCCATTCTCTTTGCCGCGGTCTTTATGGCAGTCAACGCCGTCATCATCATCAAGGGCGTTGAGGGCGGCATCGAGAAGTTCAACAAGGTCGGTATGCCCGCGCTGTTCATCATTCTCATTGTACTGCTCGCGCGCACCATCACGCTCGACGGCGCGCAGGTCGGCTTCGCCTATATGCTCAGCTGCGACTGGAGCAAGGTCGGCTTCAACACCTTCCTCTCCGCGCTGGGGCAGGCGTTCTTCTCCCTGTCGCTGGGCATGGCCATCATGATCACCTACGGCTCGTATCTGCCCAAGCATGAGAACCTCGGCAAGAACACGGCGCTCATCTGCACGATGGATACGCTCGTGGCGCTCATCGCCGGCTTCATCATCGTGCCCGCGGTGTTTGCGACGCTCGGCTCCGAGAACGTCGGCAAGGGCGGCGGCTTCGCCTTCGCGTCCCTCGCGGGCGTGTTCGAGCACATGGCGGGCGGCGCGTTTTTCGGCGTGCTGTTCTATATGCTGCTCCTGTTCGCCGCGCTGACGAGCAGCATATCCCTCATCGAGGGCGTGGTGGCGTTCCTGACCGAGCGCTTCGGCTGGAAGCGCAAGCCCACCACCATCATCGTCTGCACGCTGATGTTCCTCATCGGCTGTCTGTACACCATGTCGCAGGCCGCGTTCAACATCAAGGGCATCTGGTTTGACTTCGCCAACGGCGTGAGCTTCCCCATCTTCGGCGACTTCATGGAGTTCCTCACCGACCGTCTGATGATCCCTCTGTGCGCGCTCGGCGTGTGCATTTTCACCGGCTGGATCTGGAAGCCCGCGAATGCCGTGCATGAGATCGAGCTGGACGGCAAGCCGTTCAAGCTGGCAAAGGTCTACAGCGTGCTGGTCAAGTACGTTGCGCCCATCTCCATCCTGCTCATCATCGTGGCGAGCTTCGTCACCGGCACGACGCTGAGCTGAGAAAACAAAAAAGCGACGAGAAGCCCTCCGCTCACCGAGCGGAGGGCTTCCTTGTGCGTTATTCCGCCGTGTACAGGCGGCCGCCTTTCCGATAGACGATGCGGACCTCGGGCGTGTTGGTGAGGTAGACGAGCGAGCCGTAGCTCACGCCGAAGTCCAGCACGTCGCCGAGCCGGACGGGGACGGCGGCGTCCTCCACGTCAAGAATGGTGTGGTCCGAGGACGCGCCGAGGACCTCCACGCCCGCGAGTCGCGGCGTGAGGTCGAAGGGATCGCCGTAATCGACGCGGCCCGCGGCGCAGAGCGCGCGGCGGCGGATGCCGCGGTCGGTGTATTCGCGCGTTTTGCCGAAGGCGTCTACGGTCAGCTCGCCGACGGGATAGCTGGGCTTCGGCTTGCACTCCACGACCTCCATGCGGAGGGTGAACACGTCACGGCGCAGAAAGTCGGGATAGCAGCCGTAGATGCCGCCGAGGAGGGCGAACTCGCCGATGCGCAGATGGTTGACGCGCGCGGGCAGCGTGCCGTCAAGCACCATGTGGACGGAGGTGGACGCGCCGCCGGAGATATATTGCAGCTCGCGGCCAATGGCGCGCTCCACCGCCTCGGCGGCGGAGACCAGCTCGCGCAGCTTCTCCGGCGTGGCGGCGACCGAGCCGTAGCAGCCGAGATTCGTGCCGACGCCCGCCAGCTCCAGATGGTCGAGCTTATACTCGACCTCAAGCGCGGCGTCGACCAGTTCCTCGCGGCTCCAGAAGCCCTCGCGCAGATCGCCGAGGTCAGCCATCAGGATCACCCTGTGGCGCGTTCCGCGCTTCGCGCAGACCGCGTTGAGGGCGCGGAGCGTTTCAAGCTCGCTTTGGAGACTCATGTCCGCGACCTCCGCGACCTCCGGAAGCTCGGAGAGCATGGGAATGCGGATGAGAACGCGCTCGCAGGCAACGCCCGCGCCGCGCAGGGCGCGCAGCTGACTGAGACGGGACGAGGCAAGGCTCCGCACACCGCATTCCGTATAGACCCCGGCGGCCTCCGGCAGCGCCGAAAAGCCCTTGACCACGCCCGTGACCTCGACAGAAAGGCTCTGGCAGCGCTCGATGAGCGCTGCCAGATTTGCTTTCAGCTTGTCAAGGTCGATCTCTAAAAGAGGGTATCGTGCCGTTCCTCTGTTCATAGACCGTTCCTTTGCCGTTTTGATTTATTCCGCCTTAGCCGCAGCCTTGGACTTCTTATAGGGCTTGCCGGCAAGATCCTTGACCGTCCAGCCGATGAGGGCGCACAGCCAGTTGATGAGCGGCATCAGCCAGTTGAACAGAGCCCACGGGCCGTAGCCGCCCGCGCCCCACGCGTTGATATCAAGGGTGCTGGAGATAAACACGCCGCAGGTGTTCCACGGAATGAGGGCGGAGGTGACGGTACCGGCGCTTTCCAGCGTACCGGAGAGGAGAGCCGGGTGCAGACCCTTCTCTCTGTATTCCTCGGCATACATACGGCCGGGAACGACGATGGAGATGTACTGCTCGGGCATGACGGCGTTGGAGAGAACGCAGGTGCACTCGGTGAGAAGCACGAGACCCGCGGGGCCCTTCGCCAGCTTCTTGAGGGAGTTGACGATGACCTCGAGCTGGTGGGTGTCCTCCATAATGCCGCCGAACATCATGGCGATGATCGTCATGGCGACGGAGGACATCATGCCGAGGATACCGCCGCTTTCAAGCAGACGGGTCATGGTGTAGCTGGTCTCGGGAGAGAGGGTCTCCTCGAACATGGCGAGCACTTCGTCGCTGAAGTAGTAGCCGTTCATGCCGAAATCAAACACGGTACCCATGTTGCACTCGGGCTGGAAGATCATGCCCATGATCGCGCCGGAAATGATGCCGAGCGTGATACCAGGGATGGCGGGCATCTTCATGGCAACCGCCACGATAACGATGACCGGGGGCAAGAGCAGCGCAGGGTTGATATTGAACACGGCCTCGAGCGCGCCGGAGAACTCCGTCACGAGGCTCATGTCGGCATCGCCGCCGTGATACTGCATGGCGCCGAGAATACCGAAGCCGATGAGGGTGATGACATAGGTGATGCCGGTGGGCAGGATCATGGCCTTCACGTGGGTCATAACGTCCGTGCCTGCCATAGCGGGCGCAAGGTTCGTGGTATCGGACAGCGGGGACATCTTGTCGCCGAAGTAGGCGCCGGAGAGGACCGCACCGGCGGTCATGCCGGGGCTCATGCCGAGACCGAAGCCAATGCCCATGAGGGCGACGCCCATCGTACCCATCGTGCCCCAGGAGGTACCGGTGGCAAGAGAGGTGATGGAGCAGATGAGAACAGACGCAATGAAGAAGATCGCGGGCTTGAGGACCTTCAGACCGTAGAAGATCATTGTGGGAACGACACCGGCGTTGATCCAAACGCCGATGAGGATACCGACGATGACGAGGATACAGACAGACTGGAGGGCTTTATAAATACCGTCCATCATGGACTTTTCGATGGCCTCCCACTTGTAGCCGAGGTAGAGCGCCATCAGCGCGGCGCCCATAACGCCGATGAACATGGGGACATGCGGGTCTGTTTCATACTTGACGATGCCGAGCGCCAATGCGCCGACCAAGATCAGCATGGTGACCAGAGCTTCCCACAGCTTTGGCATACGCGGGGTCCTGGCTTTCTTTTCTTCACTCACTTGATTGTACCAACCTTTCTCTAAATACATGGTGCGCATAGGGCGGGAACGCTCCCGTCCGCGCAGCTTCGTAGATGGTGAACACTGTTTTACGGTATTTGCGAGGGTCTGTGCGCCCGCAGACCGGCAGATGAGACCGGCGGCAGGAAGACGTGATCTTGACGGTATTCCCCCTTTATTCGGTGATTTTTCCCTCCTTGAATGATCAGGAAACGATTTGCTGCGGTCTCCCCGTCCTCCCTCGCCCCCCTGCGAAGGGGAGGACGGGGAAATTGCATGTAAGGCTGATACGGGAAGCGTGCGGCGTACCGATTAAATATGCGGATATTTTAGCATATTTTATGCACGGTGGCAAGTGCCGCGCGCTTGCCGGATATCACAAAATTTACCCCTTGGGCTTGGCGATAACGCTGTTGCGTTTTACCAACCGAGCTTGGTCATGGCGTCGTCGACCGCCTTGATGCACAGGTCGATCTCTTCCTTGCCGGTGATCAGCGGCGGAACGAAGCGCAGGACGTTGCCGTTGGTGTTGTTGATGAGGACGTTGGCATCCTTGAAGCACAGGTCGACGACGGGCTGGCCGCTGGGATGGTTGAGCTGGATGCCGTTGATCATGCCGAGGCCGCGGATCTCGTTGACCGCCTTGGGATGGTTCTTCTCGATGACCTTGTGCATCTGATCGCGGAAATACTCGCCCATGACGCGGGCGTTCTCGATGACGCCCTCGTTGATCATGACGTCGAGCGTGGTGGCAGCCAGAGCGCAGGCGAGAGGACCGCCGGCGAAGGTGGAGCCGTGGGTGCCGGGGGTGAGGGTCTTGGCCGCGTCGCCGCGGGCGCAGACCGCGCCGATGGGCACGCCGGAGCCGAGCGCCTTCGCCATGGAGCAGGTATCGGGCTCCACGCCGTAGTTCTGATGCGCGAAGAGCTTGCCGGTGCGGCCGGAGCCGACCTGGACCTCGTCGAACATGAGGAGGATGCCCTTCTCGTCGCACAGGTCACGCAGGCCCTGCAGGAACTCCTGAGAGGCGGGACGCACGCCGCCCTCGCCCTGGACGGGCTCGGTCAGGATGGCGCAGACGTATTCATCCATGATGTCCTTGACGGACTGGAGGTTGTTGAACTCGGCATAGCGGAAGCCGGAGGGCAGGGGCTCGAAGTAGCGGTGGACGGCATACTGGCCGGTGGCGGTGCAGGTGGCGAGGGTGCGGCCGTGGAAGGAGTTCTTCATCGTGATGACGACGAAGCGCTCGGGATGGCCGTGATCCTTGGCGTACTTGCGGGCGAGCTTGATCTGGCCTTCGTTGGCCTCGGCGCCGGAGTTGGCAAAGAGGACCTTATCAAAGCAGCTGTTCTCGACGATGAGCTTCGCGGTCTGGACGGCGGGCTCATTGTAGAAGTAGTTGGAGCAGTGGAGGATGGTCTCCGCACGCTCCTGCAGGCACTTGACGATGGCGGGATGGCAGTGGCCGAGACCGTTGACGGCGATGCCGCCGACGAAATCGAGGTACTTGTTGCCGTCCTTGTCGAAGACGTAGACGCCCTCGCCGCGCTCCATGGAGATGGGCATACGGACATGGTTGCCGTAGAGGTACTTGTCACCGTTTTCGATGACTTCCGCATTGGTCTTGAACTTTTCGATCATGGTAGAGTCCTCCTGTTAAAATTTTATGTATTTTTTACCATTTGATGCCAACGCTCGGCTGTGCGGTGCCGATCGTGGTGCCGGTGCCTTCGGTGGTGAAGGCCTCGTAGAGTACGGAGTGGGGCTTGCGGCCGTCGATGATGTGGACGCTGGTGACGCCCTCCTCGATGGCCTCGACGCAGCAGTCGACCTTGGGGATCATGCCGCCGGCGATGGTGCCCTTGTCCTTGAGCGCCTTGACGTCCTGAATGTTGAGGTAGCTGATGACATCGCGCACCTTGATGTCGTTGCACAGACCCTCGATGTCGGTGAGGATGACGAGCTTTTCCGCGCCGAGCGCGCTGGCGAGCTTGCCCGCGGCGGTGTCGCCGTTGATGTTGTAGGTGTTGCCCTGCCCGTCGGTGCCGACGGGGGCGATGACGGGGATGAAGCCCGCGTCGAGCATGGCGTTGATGGCGTCGGCGTTGACGTAGTCGATGTCGCCGACGAAGCCGAGCTCTTCGCTGCGCTTGTGGCAGTGATAGATGTCGCCGCTCACGCCGGAGAGGCCGACGGCCTTGCCGCCGATCTGGTTGATCCTGCCGACCAGCTCGGTGTTGACCTGACCGACGAGGACCATCTCGACCACGCGCATGATGTCCTCGGACGTGTAGCGCAGACCGTTGATGAACTGCACGGGAATGTTGAGCTTCTCGAGCATCTTGTTGATGCCGGGGCCGCCGCCGTGGCTGAGCACGGGCTTGAGGCCGAGGAGCTTGAGCATCACGACGTCGTGGAGCACGGCGTCCTTGAGCTCGTCGTTGATCATGGCGTTGCCGCCGTACTTGATGACGATGACCTTGCCCTGATATTTTTCAAGGTAGGGCATGGCCTCCATCAGGGTCTCTACCTTCTTCGCAACGTCGCTCATGGGTGGCCCTCCTTAGGTGCGGTAGTCGCCGTTGATCTTGACGTACTCGTAGGTGAGGTCGCAGCCGTAGGCGACCGCCTTGCCGTCGCCGCTGTGGAAGTCGACGATGACGGTGATGTCATGCTCGGTGAGCACGGCCTTGGCCAGCTCCTCGCTGAAGTCGGTGCCGAAGCCGTCCTTCATGACCTGCACCTCGCCGGCGCTGCTCTTGATGATGCAGTCGGCCTTGGTGGGATCGACGTCCGCGCCGGAGTAGCCGGCGGCGGCCATGATGCGGCCCCAGTTCGCGTCGCGGCCGAACACGGCGGCCTTGAACAGGGTGGAGCCGGCGATGGCCTTGGCGACCAGACGGGCGTCATGCTCGGTGGGCAGGCCGTAGGACTCGACGACGATCAGATGGGTCGCGCCCTCGCCGTCGGAGGCGATGCGGCGGGCCATGTCGATGCAGATGTGCTCGATGAGACCGACGAGAGCCGCCTTGTCCTCCTCGGTCTTGACCTCGACGCCGGAGGCGCCGTTGGCGAGCAGGATCATGGTGTCGTTGGTGGAGGTGTCGCCGTCGACGGTGCACATATTGAAGCTCTTGTCGATGGCGTTGTGCAGCATCTTCTGCAGGTCGGCGGAGTCGCACTTGGCGTCGGTGGTGACGTAGGCGAGGGTGGTGGCCATGTTGGGGTGGATCATGCCGGAGCCCTTGGCCATCGCGCCGATGCGGATGGTGCCGGAGGAGAGCTCGAGCTCGTAGGCGGATTCCTTGCGGACGGTGTCGGTGGTCATGATGGCATAGGCCGCATCGGAGCCGTTGTCCTTGTCGAGCTTGGCGGGGATGATCTGACGGACGCCGTCGAGGACCTTCTCGACGGGCAGCTTCTGGCCGATGACGCCGGTAGAGCAGACGAAGACCTCGTTCTCGCCTACGCCGAGGAGCTTCTCGGCCTCGCGCTCGACGGTCCGGGCGTCCTCGATGCCCTGCGTGCCGGTGGCGGCGTTGGCGTTGCCGGAGTTGATAACGATGGCGCGGGCCTTGCCGTTCTTGAGGATCTCACGGTCGAGAATGACGGGAGCGGCGCAGAACTTATTGGTAGTGAACACTGCGGCGCAGGACGCCTCGGTCTCGGAGTAGAGGACGGCCACATCGGGCTTCTGGGACTTGCGGCTCTTCACGCCGACGTACACAGCGCCCGCGGTAAAGCCCTTCGGGGAGGTGATGCCGCCGCCTTCGATCACTTTGTATTCCATAGTGTTGTTCTCCTTTTCTTATTCTTACTTTATATAAAATCAGTTCCTTACGGATACATCGGGGGCATCATGAGGCCGGTGGTCTCGGGCAGGCCCATGATAAGGTTCATGTTCTGAATGGCCTGGCCGGCGGCGCCCTTGCCGATGTTGTCGATGACGGAGGAGACGATCAGGCGGTGGGTGCGGGAATCGAAGGTCGGGGTCATCTCGACGAAGTTGGTGCCGTAGGCCCACTTGGTCTGCACGGGCATATTGGACGGGAAGACCTTGACGAAGGGTTCGTCCTTGTAGAAGTCCTTGTACAGCTCGTAGACCTCCTCGTTGGTGAAGTCCTTATCGCAGGTGGCGTAGATGGTGACCTCGATGCCGCGGACCTGCGGGAGGAGGTGCGGCTGGAAGTTGATGTACTGCCAGGTCTCGGGCTTCATCAGATCCTTGCCGGTGATGTAGGCGATGTTCTGCTCGATCTCGGGGGTGTGGCGGTGACCGCCGCCGAGGGCGTAGGCACAGAAGTTGTTCTCCGCCTCGGTGAGGAGCTTGTTGAGGGCGGGACGGCGGCCCGCGCCGGTGTAGCCGCTCTTGGCGTCGATCACGATGGTGTTCTCAACGATGTGGCCGGTCTTGAGCATGGGCTGGAGGCCGAGGGTGGAGGCGGTGGGATAGCAGCCGGGGTTGGCGATGAGCTTCTTGCCCTTGGCCAGCTCGCGGTTCATCTCGGGCATACTGTAGACGGCGTCATGGGTCATCTGGGGATTGGTGTGCTTGTCGCCGTACCACTTCTCCCAGACCTTCACGTCGCGGAAGCGAATGTCCGCGCCGATGTCGATGATGCGGGAGCCTTCGGCGAGAACGATCTCCGCCCACTTGGCGACCGCGCCGGAGGGGACCTGGATCATCACGACGTCGCTCTTGCGGGCGGTCTCGCGCACGTTCTCCTCGGTCAGATCCAGGATGGTCTGATCATAGAAGCCGCGCAGGGCGGGATGATGGGTGGAGATGGCGTCGCCCACGCCGTAGGTATCGAGAACGTTGACGAGCTCGCCGTCGGGATGGTTGACCATCATGCGCAGCACTTCGCCGCAGACACAGCCGGTCGCACCGATGCAGGAATAATGGATCATGGTGATAGCCTCCTCAAAAATTTTCTGCGATTTGCAACAACGCCGTCGTGGGCCTGCAAACCGCTTCGCGATAGTGTTTAATTATCTACGCATACAGTATATAGTTTTAATGCGGAATGCACAAGAAAAACCTTGTTCTGCTGAACATTCCAAAATGGAATACTTGACAGATGATTCACATTCGGCTATCATGGCCTTAATGCCGATGCAAGCAAGGAGATGAGCGCATGATCCACAAATATCTGGCCTACCTCAAGACCATCGAGACCGGTAGCATCACACAGGCCGCCGCGGAGCTGGGCTACACGCAGTCTGCCGTGAGCCGCATGATCGCGGACCTGGAGGAGCATTGGGACGTCCCGCTGCTCACGCGCAATCGCTCGGGCATCGAGATCAGCTCGGAGGGGACGCAGTTGCTGCCCATCCTTCAATCCATCGTCAAGGGGCAGGAGGAGCTCAGCTTTGCCGTCGGCGAGCTGCACGGATTGCAAAACGGCCTCATTCGCGTGGGCGCGTTCACCAGCATGGCGACCGGCTGGATGCCGCTGATGATCAAGTCCTTCCACGAAAAATACCCCAATATCCGCTTTCAGATCTTCAACGGCGAGTACAACCAGATCGCGACCTGGCTGCGCCGCGGGCAGATCGACTGCGGCTTTCTCGCCCTCCCCTGCGCCAAGGAGTTCGACACGACCTTCCTGCTGCGCGACTCGCTGACGGTCATCCTGCCGCCGAACCACCCGCTGCGCGACGCGGAATGCTTCCCCGTCAGCCGGCTGTCGGACGAGGATTTCATCAGCCTCATGGAGGAGCAGGACTACGAGATCAATTTGTTCCTCGAGCACCTCAGGCAGTCCCCGCGCATCAAGTTTGAGGTCAGCAGCGACTTCGCCATCCTCGCGATGGTCGAGTGCGGGCTGGGCATCAGCGTGGTGCACGATCTGATCCTGCACCCCAACCGCCACGGCATCATCAAAAAGCCGCTCGACGAGCCGTACTACCGCGACATTGCCATCGCCACGAGCGCGGCGGCGCAGCCGTCCACCATCACGCGGATGTTCTGCGAGCACGCGCTCGAGTGGGCGAGGGATACCAGCTCCGTCATCGCCCCCGCCACGGCGGAGGCCCCGGAGTATGCGGAGCTGGCAAAGTAAAGAGATGGGAAAAAGGGACCGTTCTCTGCGGAGGAGAACGGTCCCTTTTGCTGTAAAGGCGGCGTTATGCAGCTTCTCCGGGCAGCGCCCGCGTTTTTTGCGCCTGCTTTCCACCCGGGCGTAAAATCTCCTGTTGACATCCGTGCCGCGGCGTGTACTATGGAGATAACAGATCAAACGGAAGCGAGGAAACGTATGGAATACAGGATAGAGCGGGACTCGATGGGAGAGGTCCGCGTTCCGGCGGACCGCTACTGGGGCGCGCAGACGCAGCGCTCGCATGAGAATTTCCCCATCGGCGTCGGGATCGAAACGATGCCCGCGGAAATCATCCGGGCATTTGCCGTGCTGAAAAAGGCGGCGGCCATCGCCAACCGCGAGCTGCTGCCCGCACGGATGAGCGCGGAAAAATGCGCCCTGATCGGCCGCGTCTGCGACGAGATCCTTGCCGGCGAGCTGGACGGGCATTTCCCGCTCGTTGTGTGGCAGACGGGCTCGGGCACGCAGTCGAACATGAACGTCAACGAGGTGATCGCCAACCGCGGCAACGAGCTGGCGGGGAAAAAGCTCCTGCACCCAAACGACGACGTCAATATGTCGCAGTCCTCGAACGACACCTTTCCCACGGCGATGCATATTGCCGCCTGTCTCGCGGTGGAGGACCGCCTTCTCCCCGCTGTTTCCGCGTTGGAGCAGACCCTTCTGCATCTGGAGGCGGAGAACGCCGACGTGCTGAAATCCGGGCGGACGCATTTGCAGGACGCGACGCCCATCACCTTCGCGCAGGAGATCTCCGGCTGGCGGACGAGCCTCGCACGGGACCGTGAGCTGCTCACCGCCGCGCTGCCTCCCCTGCGGGAGCTGGCGCTCGGCGGCACGGCGGTCGGCACGGGACTCAACGCCCCCGATGGCTTTGACCGGGCGGTCGCCGCGGCCGTCGCGGATCTGACCGGAAAGCCCTTTGTCACCGCGCCAAACAAGTTCCACGCGCTTACGTCGAGGGACGAGCTGGTGTTCGCGCACGGCGCGGTCAAGGCGCTCGCGTGCGACATGATGAAGCTCGCGAACGATGTGCGCTGGCTCGCCTCGGGTCCGCGCACGGGGCTGGGGGAGATCACCATTCCAGCCAACGAGCCCGGCTCATCCATCATGCCCGGCAAGGTCAACCCCACGCAGTGCGAGGCGGTGACGATGGTGGCGGTGCAGGTCATGGGCAACGACGCAGCCGTCGGCATAGCGGCGTCGCAGGGGAACTTTGAGCTGAACGTCTTTATGCCCGTGTGCGCCTATAACTTTCTGCAGTCCGTCCGTCTGCTGAGCGAGGCCATCGCTTCGTTTGACAAAAACTGCGCGTCCGGCATCCGCGCAAATCGGGAGAGGATGGACGAGAACGTGCGCCGCTCGCTGATGCTCGTCACGGCGCTCAACCCGCACATCGGCTATGAAAACGCCGCGAAGATCGCAAAGAAGGCATACGCGGAGAATCTGACGCTGCGCGAGGCCTGCGCCGCGCTGGAGCTTCTGCCGCCGGAGGAATTTGACCGCATCGTCCGCCCCGAGCGGATGGTTTGAAAGCCTGCCAATAAAAAGGAGAACGCTATGGATTACGCAAAGGAATCGCTCCGCCTGCACGGCGAGTGGAAGGGCAAGATCGAAATGGTGACCCGCGTGCCGGTCAAGACGAAGGATGACCTGTCCCTCGCCTACACCCCAGGCGTGGCGCAGCCGTGCCTGGAAATTCAAAAAGACATCAACAAGAGCTACGAACTCACGCGCCGCTGGAACATGGCGGCAGTTATTACCGACGGCAGCGCCGTTCTGGGCCTCGGCGACATCGGCCCCGAGGCCGGTATGCCCGTCATGGAGGGCAAGTG
>ENA-OPBO01001758-OPBO01001758.1-human-gut-metagenome-genome-assembly--contig:-NODE-1758-length-14392-cov-2.262956_pt1 | contig 14392 bp, 19 predicted proteins | sample MGYA00241071_ERZ501458 | MGnify/ENA primary metagenome ERZ501458 (study PRJEB25962, sample SAMEA2042509) | human gut metagenome | biome: human gut; feature: human-associated habitat; material: faeces...
GTTCAGGTCGAGTCGTCCGGACAAGCCGCTGAGACTGCCGTTGGACGTGTATTGCCTCATCACCTCGCCGCGCGCTCCGATGTTCCACGGGGCGGTCTGATAGCCGGTGACCATGTTCGTGGCGTACTGGGCGATCCAGATGCCGCAGTTCAGCTCGGTCTCCATGCCGGCGACCTGCCAGTAGCCGGAGTCCATCGTGTAGATGATGGGTTCACGCCCGTCAGTCGCTTGACCTCGCGCGCCCACCTGCGTGGCCACTGCTTGTCGCCCCAGGCGGCGTTGTCCTGCGCCTCCCAGTCGAGGATCAGTACGCTCTTGTGCACGTATCCGCGCACATTGTCGACGAAGAACCGGGCTTCGGTCTCGGGGTTGCCGCCGCGCGCGTAATGGTAGACGCCGGTCTCCTTACCACTGTTGATGGCTCCGGCGAGTTGTCGGTTCGCGTCGGTGTTGACGCCGTTGGACAGGCAACCACCGTATACGCCGCCGGATCCCCATGTGGTGCCGACGATGACGAAATCTGCCGGCACGGTCGCGGTGTCGATGCCGCACTGCCAGTTCGAGATGTCGTATCCGTTCATGTCGGCCATCGCGGCCGGCGCGACAGCCATGGAGATGGCGACCGTGAGCGCGGTCAGTAGCTTGCGCCATTGTCGGCGTGGATTCATGTGCTTGTGTTTCGGTTTGCCTTTGTTGAGGATGTTCAATTCCTCTCCTTTCCTTTGTCCGTACCGTCCGCCTTGTACGGACGGTGTGGAAATCTTTTGAATCTTTCAATCTGTGTTCGCGATATGCGCGTCACGTATGTCTTGGATCATCGAGGTTCCGGTTCCATTGCCGCCCAGACCGTGGTAAGCGGCATATATTCGTTCCGCGCTTTGCTTCAACGGAATGCTCGCAACACCACCTGCATCGACCATCTGATGGTGCAGAGCCTCGAGTTTGCAGAACAACAGTTCCCTGACGCCCTCATGCAGTGGATCGTGACGTTGGTCGACCTTGCTCAGAATCCAGGTGACGAACACGCCGCTGCCTCCGCTGCCGATGATGGCGATAACGATTGCGACGATGGTTTCCTGGCTCATTGGGAATCCTTCCGAAAGGAAAATCCCACACGTGGCTACCGTTGGAAGCCGCGATAACCACGTGTGGGATTTTGGAGGTTGAAATGTTGTTGGGAACGTTTGTGAATGAGGTCTGGTGGCCCTCCTGCGGGAAGCTCCGCGAGTGCACGAGGGTGGGCTACGAGTCGGCCTACCGCTGCCACATCCAGCCGAAATGGGCTGACGTCGACATGGAGTCGATCACCGCGAACGACATCGAGGAGTGGCTCGGCTCGTTCAATCAGGCCGGCGCCGCGCGCAAGGCGTGGGCCGTGCTGCGGGCGATACTCCGACTCGCCTATCGCAAGGGAGTCACCGACAATGACGTGACACGTCGTGAAATCAGACTGCCGCACCTGCGGCGGTATGAGCCGCGCGTGCTCGACGCCAGACAGGTAAGACGGCTGCTCAAAGGCTTCTACGGTCACGCGTTGGAAGCCTGGTTATTGGTCTCCGTCTGCGCGGGACTGCGCCGATGCGAGTCCGTCGGCATTGAATGGGCCGACTTGGATTTACGCCGGGGAACCGTGACCGTCAAAAGGTCAGTGCAATGGGTCGCTGGACATGAAACGGTCACCGACCCGAAGACCGACCAGAGCCGACGGACGGTCGCACTACCACGGTTCGCAGTCAAACGGCTCGCGCAATTGCGCCACGGCAGAACCGGCAGGCTGGTCGGCGATCTGAACGCCAACCAGGTGGCAGCTCATTACACGTCATGGTGCCAACGCATGAAACTCCCCTGCGTGCCGCCAAGGAACCTCAGGCACACCTTCGGCACTCTGGCAATCGCTGCGGGAGCCGATATCTCAGTGGTCGCACGACAACTCGGTCACAGCGACATCAAGACAACCGCCCGCTACTATCTCCGCCCCGATTTGTCCGTGCTGAGAAGTCTGCAGCGGGCATGGGAGCGGCTCATTATCGGGGTCGCATAGCTTTCCGTAACCCAGACTTTGATTAAATCGCAGTATGGCACCGTGACCGGCGTGAAGTCTGGCAAGATCGCGCAGATTAGCATCAACTGGAAAAGCGCGAGCACTGACTCGTGGGGCAGTGGACAGTTCGGTACAATTCCGGAGGGTTGGAGGCCTGCGGTCGTCACGCATGGTACGTGGTCGGGGCGTGATGGTGGCAGCCAGCGTGATTTCATTCTGGAAACGAATGGCAATTTCCGTTATGCCAATCGTGGCGCGGGGCAGGACAGCGGCACGTTCTCCGGGACGATGACCTACATTCTCGCCTGAATAGCTTTCCGTAACCCTCCCATTTGGCAACGGCAACGGCAACAGTAATGGCGGAATATACCCAATCGGTAGAGTGTCTAACCCGAATGCGATCAAGTCCTTGAATGGCAGAGCCACACTGTCGTCCGGAACGACAGTGGCGATTCCATTCATCCACCCGTCATACCTGCAGCGTTCGGTCCAAGTATCGATTGCACCGGATGGGACGGTCAATCTGCTCGTTGGTCCTGAAATTACTGTCACAGGTGGAATCGTGGAAATCCATTTTTAATAGCATTCCGTAACCCAGCTATGGAAGCCGCCGTATACGAACGACAGACTCACTCTGTGTCGGGTCGGACGCGTCGTCACGGTCAACGGCAACGTCAAGTTCGACGGCAGTGGACAGCAGAACTACTCGACGGCGAATGAGACCATCCCAGAAGCGTTCCGTCCACTCGCCGATATGAGCATCATCGCGTTCCTGTCCTGCGGCTTCAGCCTGCTTGTCGAGCGTGGCGGGAAGGTGCGGATGCTAGGCGACCCGAAAGCCGCCTACTCCACGGCGCACGGCTGTTGGATGACGGAATAGTTTTCCGTAACCCTGTACCAGGATTCCAATTGGATCATCATGCGTAACGGCAGGATGATTTTGATCAAGTTCAGTGGGAAAATCGGTTCGGGCAGTTGGGATGCTGTTGAATGTCCGGTAAAGCTCGCGTCCTGCTATCGTCCCATCGTTGACTTGTCGACTGTCTGCCTTGTATCAAATGGGCAAACGGCGCGAAGCCTCACGGCCAGAGCTGATGGAACTATCCGAGTGGCGAACATGGGAAACGCTGGCAGCAATCAGGATTGCGTCGGCACGCTTTGTTTCCCAATCCCATGATTTCTAGCTTTCCGTAACCCTTGAACGGCAGATCTGGCATGGGCCATACGGCATGACGGTACATCTCGCCAAAGTCGGCATGATGGCGTTCGCTTTTGGCAACACGTCCTTCACATCCGACATCAATTCCAACGGCCTGATCGTGAATGAGACGATGGCTGCCGGTTTCCTGCCGGAAGGTGAAGGCGCGATACTGCTGGAAGGTGTGAACGAGCAGCATGGAGCCTTGTCATTCGACTCTGACGGCAAGGTCACGATCAGCGGCAGCATGAACAGCGGATACTATTTCCGCGTCTGCGGCTGCTGGCCGGTGAAATAGCATTCCGTAACCCCGATTCATTTCACGAAAGTGACCACCGACCCGGAATTCGCAATCAGTGGATACGTCGTCAATGGTTTGGCGACCGTCTACTGCCGGTGGGTCAACAAAGGCCAATTCCAGAAGAAGGTGTGGGATGGTGTGCCTTTGGCAAGCATGGATGTGCGGGCCGTAATGGAAGGTTTCGGCGTGTTCGTGGACAGTCAGCAGGGCAGTCAAATGCAGAATCGGCTGCTTTATGTGGTCGGCAGCATCGTGTATTTCCGTCCCGCGTATGATGCGACCATTCCCGCAAACACATGGCATGCCGGCAGCGTATCGTTTCCCGTCGCGACGGTTTAGGCAACGATATAGGTCATCGTCGTGGTAAAAAAGCCGCCGTTCTGGCTACCACCGTAAGGCGATAAGCGTCTGCGGTTGCGGAATCCCAATTATGCATATTCCACATCGCATGGTTGCTGGCTGGCGGCCTAGACGAATTCCACACCATCGGGCACCGGAATGATCTTCGAAAAGCATTGGACGATATCGGACGAACCCACGCCTCCGATAAGCGTCACCGACCCGTCCGTGTTCCAGGTCGCCTGTTTTCCGTACGTGGTGCCGTTCACGTTCGCGACGCACCCAAGACCGATCGTTTTGGATGGCTTCACGCCCGCTTTGAACAGCCAGACAGTGAAGTTGCCGACGTTCACGGTGCTTCGGAACGAAGACAGGTCCACGAAAATCAAACCATCCCTGACCGTGATGGTGTTCGAAGCGCCGTAAGCCGCCGGAACGAACGAGCCGGTGGACTGCCATTGCAATTGGCACGTCTGGGTTACGGAATCCCACAGCTGGCTCATCGGAGGCAACTGCTTGACAAGCATGACAGGAGTTCCGGCGGTGATGCCACTGATCGGAATGCGGGCGATCGGAATCCACACGGTACCGGAATTGTTCAGGATACTACCCGACGGAACCGTGGGATCAGCCGCCGTGCCACTGGTGGCGGTGCCCTTCAACACAGCGAGCGCGATCGTTTCGATGTTGTTCGAGTCTCGCGTGTATTTCACGCAGATTAGGTCGTTGCGGTTCCGTCCTGTGACTCCGCTTTCGATGGTGACGGTTTCCGCCGCGGTGACGCGTGCGTATCGTCCTTCGATCACAAGGTTGAGGACCGGGATGAGCGCTTTGTTTGCTGACTGCATGGTCACGGCGGGGAATTTGCCGTCGCTGCCTTGCAGCAGGTAGTTGCCGTTTCCGACCAGTCCGGCCTGCATGGCTCCTTGGTCGCTGGATGTGATGTGCGGAGCGCCGGCCTTGCCGGTGATGAGATTCATGGTCATGGTCATTCCTTCCTATCTGTTGTGTTGTTGAGGTATGCGGCGTAGGCGGCGTCTTGCGTGGCTGCCAGCGCTTTGAACGTCTGCCAGCATGCGGTACAGACGAGCGCGCCCTGTGCGACTCCGTCGACGGTGGTGTGGGTGATGTCGTGCCAGTCGCTGGAGGTGCGTGGGTCACCGTCGGCGAGGTATGCGGAGGCGTGGCATCGGTCGCAGGTGTATCTGGTGATGTTCGTGGTTCGTGCCATTGATGTTCCTTTCTCTTTCAGGCTGTGCGCTGGTAGATGTGTCCTGGAAGGATGGTGTTGCATTCCTTCCAAGTGCCGCCGTAGGTGGTTCCCGGATTTGTTGTGGCGGTGGTCCAGTAGAGGGAGCCGACCGGGTGGGCGGCGATGAACGCCTGGCTTGCGCTCATGCCCGTCTCGCCCTTGTCGCCCTTCGGTCCGACGAGGCTTGTGTTGGAAACCGGTTTGAACGTCACGTTTTTCCCGGTGGCTGTGATCTGCGCGTACATCAGGTTCTTGCCGCCATTGGTCATGGCGAAGAAGTATTCGCCTACGACCGGGGCACGGTTGAAACTGAGTGCCCGCCAGCCAAAATCCGAGCATGCGGACGTCCAGTATCCGGATAGTATGTGTGTGATGATCAAGGCAGGCAACCCGGTCTCGCCGCGTTGGCCGGCCTCTCCTTTCGCTCCGGTGGCCCCGGTCGCGCCAGTGGCGCCGGCAGGGCCCTGCGGTCCTTGCACTCCCTGCTTGCCTTGCGGTCCGGTGTCGCCTTTGGGGCCTTTGACGTTGCCGAGCAGAATCTTCGTCATATGCGCTCCTTACTTTCCGTCATTGATCATGTAGTACAGGTCGCCCGTCGCCGGATCGTAGGAGACGGGAGCCGCCGACGCGGTGGTCGTATCCGCGTACACGGCGTACAGGTCTCCGTTCGGGTCGACCTGCAGTGTGAAGAATCCGGAAGTTGGCGCCGTCACGCCGCTGGCACCCTGCGGTCCTGTCGGTCCCTGTGGGCCCTGCAGTCCCTGCGCACCTTGTATTCCCTGCTTGCCTTGCGGCCCGGTGGGGCCTGTTGCTCCGGTAGGTCCGGCAGGGCCGGTGTCGCCTTTCGGACCTTGCGGGCCGGTAGGGCCTCCTTCTCCGGCGGGTCCGACATCGCCTTTATCACCCTTGTCACCTTTCAGCCCTTCAGGACCTTGCGGGCCGGTAGGGCCGGCAGCTCCAGTGGCTCCTTTAGGCCCGGTCTCGCCGGTATCGCCCTTCACGCCTTGTGGGCCGACGTCACCTTTTGGACCTTGCGGTCCGGCAGGGCCTTGCGTTCCGATGATGGATTGACGGGAAATCGTCTTTCCCGTGAATAGGCTGCCGGACTGTGAAACGCACTGCCAGACGATGCTGTATTTTCCGCCACCTGACAATGCGGTCGAATATTCGTTGGCGAGTGGTGTTCGGTTCAACCATTCGCTCACGTTCCCCGTGAAAGTGGATCCCACCGGATATTCGCCGACGAGGGATTTCTTCATCACGAGCGCCGGAAGGCCGACGTCGCCTTTAGCTCCCTGAACGCCCTGCGCTCCTTGCTTGCCTTGCGGGCCGGTGGCCCCGGTATCGCCCTTGTCGCCTTTGGGGCCTTTGATGTTGCCGATCAATAGTCGCGCCATGTGTCACCTTTCCGGGATGTCCACGTACAGGTTCCCGCTCTCGGAGTCCCAGACGAACGAGGGTGGGTTCGTGTTGTCCGGATAGTTCACGTACAGGTCGCCGTCGCCTTCCATGCTGAGCGTGAAGAAGCCGTTCGAGGGGGCGGATACGCCGCTGTCGCCCTTGTCACCCTTCTCCCCTTGCGGGCCCTGGATGCCTTGGGAACCTTGGATGCCTTGTCTGCCCTGGGGGCCGGTCGCTCCCTGTGGACCCGTGGGACCCTGCGGACCTGTGGAACCCGTCGGGCCTTGCGGTCCCGCCGCGCCGATCGCGCCGGCATCACCCTTATCGCCTTTCTCGCCGCGTATCCCCTGCAGTCCCTGCGGGCCTTCGGGACCGGCGACGCCTTGCGGCCCTCGCTCCCCGGTCGCTCCTTTCTCTCCCCGAGGACCGGTGGGTCCGGTCGCTCCGGTGGCCCCCTGTGGTCCTGTGTCGCCCTTGTCGCCCTTCTCCCCTTGCGGACCCTGGTCGCCTTTCGGAAGCCCCAAATTCAAGGTTTTGTCGCTGCCGGCGCCCGTGAGCGACGCGCTTGCCTGTGCGCCGGGGGCGAGCGTGTCCACCGAACCGATTTTCAGGCCGGTGATGTAGTCGCCTTTCGGCTGTTTACCCGACAATGCGTTGTTGAGCGAGTCGATGTCGTTTCTGGTCACGTCGGCGCTGAACGTCCAGGCGTCGAGTTTGAGGCCGGCTCCAGCGTAGTAGGCGTGGCCACCATCCCCGATGGAGGATTCTCCGCTGTTGCCGCCGGCGCTGGCGCCTCCGGATTCGTAGGTGACGGTGAGCACGCCTCCCGAAACCTTGACGATCTTCTTGGAGATCTCGGCAGTGACGACGAGGCCCGTGTTGTTGTCACGGCCCGTGACCAGGTCGCCGACGTCCGCGTCGATGCCGTCGGGAATGTCCACGTCGATGGTGCTGGTGTTCCGAAGTTCCTGGAATTTCTGCCTGCCCTTGTCCTCGAGCTCGTCGGCTTCGGCGTTGGACAACTCGTATGTGGCGGTGCGTTCGTCAAGGCCTTTGAGGGTCTGCGTGTGGCTGAACGTGCCGTTCGCGTCGGCGTACCAGTGGATGACGGTACGGTCCTTGAGTTCGCCCTTGCCCAGGCAGATGAGATGGTTGATCGGGTGCGCCGCCTGTTTGGCGGTGAAGTCGATGAGGTCCGAGTCGATGCTGTCGCCGATCGTGCGGACGGGCATGGCGCTCATGGATACCTTGTCGCCGTCATTACGCAACCGGAGTTTGAGTCCGCTTGCCCTGAGCATCTTGACCAGACCGCTGTACAGGTCCACGTACCGGTCGAACTGGCAGGTGGTCTTGTGGTCGGCGCTTTCGTCGGTGACGGTGAACAGGCCTTGCAATCCCGCACGGCTGACGAGTGTGCGCATGATGACGGGAATCGTGCCGGACAGGGTGAGGTAATCGTTGTTCCTGTCCGGTTCGATGATCTTCGAGGCGAGTACTCCATGCCAGTCGCGGCCATGCCATGTGACGGTGGACAGGCCTCCGTCCACGTCGACATCCGTGTCGTCGATGATGCCGCCGTACTCGGTGCCGTCGATCATGATGCGGCTCCCCGCCTTGAGCGCGGCGTCTTCGACCTGCAGGTCGAAGTCGTTCTCCCCGCTACCGAACGCGAGGTCGAGCGTGTATGAGGCGTGGCTCGCCACGGGTTTGCCTGTGGCGTCGGTGACGATCAGGTCCATGGCGGTTCGCTCCTTTCCTCGTAGACCGTCAAGTCGAATTGGAATCCTCCCGGCCAGCTGATCGGCTGTGTTCCGGGCGCGAGTGGTTGGAACACGTACCGGCCGGAATCCTTGCCCGACCCTCGCACGGCCTGCGCGAAGCAGTTTGTGGCGAGACCTGTGCCGCTGACCATGGTGACGGTCCTGACATCGCCGGTGCCGTCGATTTCCAGACGCGAGCCGGATGGCACGGTCACGTCGACCTCGTACCGGTTGTTTCCGATGATGACGTACGGTTGCGCGCATGGTCCGAATATCGTGAGCTTGACCGGCTGCGGGATGGACGTGTCGTTGACGATCTCGGCACCCAATGCCATGCCGGCGAAATCATGCGGATAATCATATGGATAGTCAAGGTCGGAATCGTATCGCGGCGTGAAATGCGTCATGGTCGGACGGCGCCACACGCCATCGGCCAGCACGATGGTCAACTGCGTCTCGACCATCGTGGGCGTGATGGATTGCGGTTCGCTTTTCGTGATCCACGCTTTGGCTTCCCATTCGCCGTCGGCGATGAGCGTGCCCGGGTTCCCGGATGCCATGTCGGCGTCCGCGAGGCGGCGCAGTAGGTCGAGCGTGGCTGGAGAATCGTGGATCTTCACGGTGACTGTCGCCTCGCGTGCCTTGCGGGTGATGCCCGTCATGCCACGTGAGGCGAGGCTGTAGTCCCAGACGCGGGCTCGCAGTCCCGTGAGCGTCTCGCCGTACAGCGGCCCCTCGAAGCCGATGCGCTCACCTGTGGCGGCGCACACGTATTCAAGCGATTGCACTTCTCACCTTCCTTGCGAAGTCGCGGTCCCCTATCGTCGGCGTGTATCGGGCGATGATCGATCCGAGGTCGTCGTGCAGCGATTCGACGGCCGTGATGAGTTCCCGCAGATCGCCGTCGCCGGCATTGGCGCCGGTGCCGGCCGTGACGTTCAGCCTGCCGGTCTTCGACCAGTCCGCGTCGGAGAGGCTCATCGTGGAGACGAGCGAATCCATGGAACGGCTGACCACATGCGCGGAATCGTCGATGCCCAATGCCATGCCACGTCCGACCATCACGCCGACCTCGTCGCGGAACACACGCGACGGGGAATGGATGCCCAAAGCGTTCTTGGCCTTGTCCACCAAGCCCGACAACGCGTTGGTGATGCTGGAATACAACGAGCCGACCATTCCTGTGATGCCGTTGATCAATCCCTGGATGATGTTGCGTCCCGCGCTGACGAGCCAGCTTCCCGCGCCGGACACCGCGCTCCGGACGGTTCCGCCGATCCCGCTCACGACGCTCCCGACACGGCCAACCATGTTGCTTACGGTGCCGACGATGCCGCCCCAGACGCTCGACACAATGCTTCCGACGCCATTCCACAACGCGGCCCACACGCTCCGGATTGTCGAGCATGCGGCGGATACCACTCCGCTGACCATGCCGATGCCGGCGGAGACGACGCCTTGGATGCCGCCCCACACTGCCGACACGATGCCCTGGATGGCCGACCACGCGGCGCTCCAGTTCCCGTTGACGACCGCGAGCGCCAGTTGGATGATGCCTTGGATGACGGCGAGTGCGGTGCTGATGACTGTGGCGATGATGGTCCATGCGCCTTGTACGACGGTGGATATGGTGTTCCATAGTCCGTTCCAGACCGTGCTGATGATGGTGGCGGCGGTTTGGAAGATGGTTTGGATGTTCTGTATTCCGGCTTGCAGGAGTGGTGTGATGGTGGTGATGAATGTTTGGATGCCGGTGATGATCGCGGTGAGCGCGGTCATGATGATGGGGCCGATCGTGTTCCAGACGTTTTGGAGGACGGTGGTGATGAGTGTCCATCCGGTTTGCCAGATTTGTTGGATTTGGCTCATGGTCTGGGTGATGAATATGGCGATGGCTTGCAGGATTGGCTGGCATGCGGTGCTGATCTGGTTCCAGATTCCCATGAACCATGTGGCGAAGCTGTTCCAGAGTCGTTTGCCCGTTTCGGTTTGGGTGAAGAACCATGTCAGCGCGGCCACGACCGCGCCGATGGCCACGACAAGCATGCCGATCGGATTCGCATCCAAGGCAGCGCTGAATGCCAGCTGCACGGCGGTAGCAGCCTTGGTCACCGCGCTCCACGCCGATTGAGCTGCCTTGACAATATTGAACGAGCCGGCGAGTTGCTTCAGTGTTCCAGCCGCGCTTCCCGCGTCGGAGATCTTGCCAATCAAATCGAACGTGGCCGTGGCGGTCTTCTCCACGCCGGAGGCGGTCGCGGAGATGGCTTTCAGTCCGCCGGAAACTGTCTTCAGCCCGGTCGAGACGATGTCCCAGCCTTTGACCGCGAGCAATGCAATGGTGATGGCTTTCAACGCGCCGGATACCAGTGCGCCGTTCTGCTGCGCCCACTGTCCGACCGACTGCAGCCAGCCTCCCACCGTCATGAGCACGCCGGTCAAAGTGTTCAACAGTCCGGCGAAGCTCTGCGCCGCGGAACTGGCGGTGCGCGCGCTGTCGTTGAAGCCGAAGGCCTGCGAGACCGCGGCCGCCAATCCGGAAACCAGCGAGCCCAATCCGGAGATGACGCCGGTCAGGCTTTCAAGGAACGGCTGCAACGCGCCCGTCTCGATGAACGTGTTGACGAACGTCTTCGCCCATCCCGCCGCGTTCGACAACGCCTGCGCGACCGAAGCGACCACTCCCGCGAGCGCGCCGGCGGTTGTGGAGAACATTGTGGCGGCCGCCATTGTTGAGTCCGCCTATGAGTGATGTGATTGCGTTCCAGAGGCCAGTGAGTTGGCTTTTGAGGCTGGCCGTCGCCGAGGCGAGCATCTGGAAGCCGGGGATGTTGGAGATCGTGTCGCCAAGGTTTTTGAGTTTCGCCTGTGTGGCGGGTATCGCGTTCTCGAGACCTTGTTGGAGTGCCGCTCCGACTTTTTGCAGGGTTGGTGTGACGGCTGCGGTGAATGTGTCGATGAGTGGGATGGCTTGGTTGAACAGGCCGCGTAAGCCGTCGAGGACTGGTGTGGCGGCTGTTTCTCCGAGTCGGCTCAACGCGGCTTTCACGTTGGCCAGGGCGCCGGTGAATGTGGTGCCTGCGGATAGTGCGGGGCCGCCTAGGCCTTCCTGCATGGCGTCGGCGAAGGTTTGGAAGTCGATTTTGCCGTCCGAGACCATGTCGGACACTTCGGCGCTGGTCTTGTTCAGATGCTTGCCGAGCATTTGGAGGACTGGGATGCCGCTCGACATGAGCTGGAGCATGTCGTCGCCCTGGAGTTTGCCTCGGGCGGCGACGGAACCGAAGATCATGCCGATGTCGGTGAGGCTTCTGCCGCTGATCTGCGCGGTGTCGGCCACGGTCTTGAGGATCTTGGTGAGCTGGTCGCCTTCCTTGATGCCGGATGCTGACAGGCTGGCCGCGACGGTCGCGGCGTCGCCCAATCCGAACGCGGTGCCTTTGACGGAGGCGAGCGCGTCGTTCATGATTTCGGTGACGCTCGCGCTGTCGTGGCCGAGGCCTTTGAGTTTGGCTTGCGCGTTCTCGATGTTGAGGGCGCGGGTGAAGCCGCCTTTGGCGGCCAATGCGGTGATGCCGCCGGCGAGGGTGGCGATCGCGCCTGTGCCGACCTTGCCGATTTTGCCGAATGCTCCGCCGATCTTCGAGATGAGGGTGCTGGAGCTTTTCTTGGAGGCTTTGTTGACGGCGTCGCCGATGTCGCCTTCGATGCTTTTGCCGAATCCTTTGCCGGATGGTTCGACGTGGACGTATGCGACGCCTATGTCCTGTGCTGCCATCGTGTTTCCTTATTCGTAGGTTGGGATTCCGATGGCGGTCGGAGTCAGAGGTCGTCGTTGATGTGGAAGTAGGCTTTGAGCCGTTCCCTGTCCTCGCGTTGACGGCGGGTGAGGTTGTGCGTCGGGGTTGGCGGGCGGAGCGGGTCGTGCTCGTGGTCGAACCATGGGCGTTTGCGTTGTCCGGACAGCGTCCAGACCGCCTGTTCGGCTCCGTCGGGCGCGTAGACGGCGTTCTGCAACGCCATCCACGAGTGGCTCGTATGGTCTTTGAGGATTTCGCGGGTCAACGCCCAGGCGAGTCCCCAATCGACTCGTGGACGTTGGCCTTCAACCCATTCCCGGAAGCGTACGGGCCTGTAGATCTGCCCGTACGCTCGGATCCAGTCGTAGGCTAGTGCCGCGCGATTGTTGTTCCAGAGGTGGGCGAGGTAGACGCTTTTGGGTCCAGTCCGGATTCCTCGGCCCACGCCTTGATGGTCGCGGTGAGGTAGGCCATCGGACGTTTGGTCTTGCGCAGCACGTTCCAGAAGTTCGGCTGCATCGTCTGGAAGTAGGCGAGGAACGTGCTCACGCAGGCCGTGGTTTCCTCGTCGGACAATGCGGGCTTGCTTTTGATCAGGAGGATGGCCTGGACGAGTTCGATGGGCAGTTCCGCGTTGTTGAGGTTCGGCAGGTCGAGTTTGACGCCGGCGACCTCGAGGTGCACGTCGGGTTTGAGCTCTTCCGCTTCGGTCAGGTCTACGTCCACGACATGGTATTCTTTGTCGCTCATGTTGGCTCCGTTCTAATGGTTGGCGGTTGAATGGGTGTCCCGTGCGGCCGACCGCCATCGGCCGCACGGGAAGAATCAATGGGTCACTTGGCGTCTTCAGTGACGAGGCCCCATGCGTGGAACTGTTCGCCGTTGGTGCCCTTGAGCATCTTGAACGTCATGCTGAAGTTCATGATCTCGCTGGATTTCAGGCTCACGTCGTCACGGTCGCTCACCTTCGCGTTGGTGCCGTACAGGAGGAACGGACGGTCCTGCTGGTCGAGCGCGACCAGCACGAGGATCCACTCCTTCTTCAATCCGGCGCCCTTGATGCTGATGCCGCCGTCCGAATCGACGTCCACGTCGAAGTAGGCCGACACCACATCCTTGCGGCCCTCCATGGCGGCGAGCTGCAGGGTCCAGTAGCCCGGATCCGTGTCGGACAGCACGATGTCGCCGTTGTGGGCCTTGTAGTCGGTGCTGTCGCCCGGTTCCGGATGCAGTACGGCGCCGTCCTCCGTGGAGTAGCCGATCGGCTTCTTGCTGGCCGGCGGGGTCCAGGCCACTCCGGTCGGAGCCACGAACGTGCTGTCGCCCTTGGGGAACAGGAACAGCGCGTAGTTCTTGATCAGGCGCACGTTGCCTGCGGTGTTGCCGCTGGACACGTACCCGTAGTCGGTCGCGCCCTGCGCGGCGACGGTGGTTTTTTCGTTGTTGTCAGACATTCGTCTGCACCTTTCCGTTCTTCGCGTGTGGCGGCACGTTGTCTTTGGTTGTGTTTCAGTTGACGGTGACCTCGAGCAGGAGCACTCCGTACGCGCACACCAGCCTCTTGTCCTCGTCAGTCATGCGTACCGGCCCGGATTCGAGTGACGCGTCGATGAGCGGCGCGACGGTTCCGAGCCCGATGATCTCCCTCGCGATGTCGGCCCACAGGCGTGCGGCCTTGTCCCAGTCGCCCGTATGGTCCTCTCTCATGCAGCGCACGCTCAGCCGCAGCCGCACGTACTGCGAGATTGGGGTGCTCATGCCTTGCATGGAGTCGGCCAGCGTGGCTTCGGTGAAGGGAGGTTCGAGGTCGCTTCGTTCGATGGTGTCGAACGTCACGTCCGGGAACAGTGTCCTCAGTTTGGGCAGGAGCAGGGGTTCCGTGCGCCGGGGAGTGACCGGGATGCTCATACGCGCATCCTTCCGAGCGTGTCCTCTAGCGTGCCGTGCGCCTTCTCCACCGGTGCCGGGCAGATGATCGCCACGCCGCTGCGGTTCTTGCCGTCATGGTCGCGGACCATGCAACGGTCATCCTCTACGGCGGCTTCGGCCGCGTCCCTCATGCGCGAGCGCAATGTCTCGTTTTTGAGGACCTGTTGGCTGAACGCCTTGCGGTTGAATACGAATCTGCATCGTTTGGCCATGCTTATCCTTCCCGTTCGCCCACGGTGATGACGTCGCCGATGTGGCGTCCGTGGAGGTTGTTCCACACTTGCGGTTTTCCTTTGACGGGCAGGAGGATGCCTCTGACTTTGATCAGGTCGGTGGCTTGGATGCCGGTCGGTTGGCTACCGCGGATGTGG
>ENA-OPBO01001765-OPBO01001765.1-human-gut-metagenome-genome-assembly--contig:-NODE-1765-length-14320-cov-8.315107_pt1 | contig 14320 bp, 9 predicted proteins | sample MGYA00241071_ERZ501458 | MGnify/ENA primary metagenome ERZ501458 (study PRJEB25962, sample SAMEA2042509) | human gut metagenome | biome: human gut; feature: human-associated habitat; material: faeces...
CGGTGTCGAGGCTGATGAAGAGGTCGCCGTTCAGGCGGTTGCCCTCGCAGTAGTCGAAGGTGATGATGTCCGTATAGTAATCGTGTTGCAGGTACTGGCGGTTCACCTCCAGTATCTTCTCGTCCGAGCAGAAGATATAGGCGATTTCACCGATTTTCTTTCCGTAGGAAGCAGCTACGGCCTTGATCCAGGCCGTGGTCTCGCGTTTCTGTATGTCGGGCATGTCTACGCCCTCAGTCTGGTAAGTAATCATATGCGTTTCGAATAATCCATGTCAATGAAAGAACAGGTAGCTGATGAAGATGCCTGCCACGATGCCCGAGAGGTCGGCCAGCAGTCCGCAGGTCACGGCATTGCGCGTACGGGTGACACCCACGCTGCCGAAGTAGACGGCCAGGATGTAGAACGTGGTGTCCGAAGCACCGCGCACCACGCAGCTCATGCGGCCCACGAACGAATCGGCGCCATACTGGTTCATCGCGTCAATCATCAGTCCGTTGGCCCCGCTGCCGCTGAGCGACTTCATCAGGGCCGTGGGCAGCGCGCCCACAAAGCTCGTGTCCACGCCGAACCATCCCACCACGGTACCGATGCCCTCGACCAGCAGGTCCATCGCTCCCGACGCACGGAAGACGGCGATGCCCACCAGGAAAGCCACCAGGTAGGGAATGATGCGTACGGCCGTAGTGAAGCCTTCCTTGGCCCCCTCGATGAAGGCGTCGTAGACATTCGTCCGCTTCCACACGCCCCACAGGATGAAGAACAGCATGATGGAGAACAGGATGATGTTGGCCGTCAGCGTGGAGTAGGTGCCCATCTGGTCGCGCCCCAGGCGGACGGAGAGGTAAATCAGGCCTGCGAAGAACAGCGCGATGCCTCCCACCAGCATCAGGATGGGCTTGCAAAGCAGGTTGATGCGCTGGCTGATGCTGACCACCGCCACGCCCACGAAGGTCGACACGGTGGTGGTGAGCAGCGTCGGGATGAAGATGTCCGTAGGCTGGGCGGCCCCCATCTGCGCACGGTAGACCATGATGCTGACGGGTATCAGGATGAGCCCCGAGGTGTTGATGACCAGGAACATGATCATCGGGTTGGTGGCCGTATCCTTGTGCGGGTTCAGCTCCTGCAGCTCCTTCATCGCCTTCAGGCCCATGGGCGTGGCCGCATTGTCCAGCCCCAGCATGTTGGCCGAGAGGTTCATGAAGATGCTGCCCATGGCCGGATGGCCTTTGGGGATGTCGGGGAAGAGGCGGCAGAACACAGGGCTGAGCCAGCGTGACAGGGCACCTATCAGGCCGCTCTGTTCGCCTATCTTCATGAGGCCCAGCCAGAGGGCGAGGATGCCCGTCAGGCCCAGCGATATCTCGAAGGCGCTTTTCGACGAGTCGAACGTGGCGTTCACCAGTTCGGTGAAGATGTCCATGTCGCCCGCGAAGACGAGCTTGCCCAGCGCGACGATGAAGGCAATGACGAAAAAGGCGACCCAGATGTAGTTCAGTACCATGGCGCAGTGTTAATAGTTGGCTTCATTGGCCAGGTTCCACACGTTGAGGAACGAAGCCTTGGTGATGTCCACCACCTTCTCCCAGTTCAGGCGGTCGGCGTGGTCCGAGGGCTGGTGGTAGTCGGGATGTCCGTCTGTGTGATACCAGATGATGGGGATGTCCCGCACGGCGAACGAGGCATTGTCGCTGCCACCCACAGGGCGGTCCCATGCGCGGTAGTCGGGCTCCAGCGCGAGGCCATAGCGGGCGATGTCGTCCTTGAGCCATTGGCCGAAGGCCGGATGGGCGGCGGTGTAGAAGTAGACCACGTGGCGCGGACGGTCGGGCTTGTTGTTGCGCCCTATCATGTCGAAGTTCAGATATCCCTTGACCTTCCCGATGAAATCGCAGCTTTGGACGAAATGCTTCGAGCCCAGCAGCCCTTTCTCCTCACCGTCCCAGAAGGCGATGATGACGTTGCGCAACGGTTTCTGTCCGCTGGCCTGGAAGGCGCGGGCTATCTGCAGCACGGCCGATACGCCCGAGGCGTTGTCGTCCGCTCCGTTGTAGATGGCATCGTCGGCCAGTGTCTCGTCTATGCCTAAGTGATCGAAGTGGGCACCCACGATGACATACTCGTCCGTCCGCTGGCCGGGGATGACGCCCAGCACGTTGGCCATGCGCAGCACGCGGTGCGTGCCCTGCTTCAGGCGGGCGATGGAGTCGGGGTGCACCTGCCAGCGCGCCCCTTTCTGCTGTCTCTCCTTGGCACAGGCTTCGAAGGGCTGGAAGTAGCTGTCGCCGCAGAGCGGACGGATGCCTGCCTCCCGCAGATTGGCGGCCAGATAGCGTGCGGCCACCCGCGAGCCGTGCATACCCGCTTCGCGACCTTGCAACTCATCATCGGCCAGGAAGCCCACGATGGCCTCGGCCGAAGCACGGTTGATACTCTTCAGACCCCGCTCGACGGCGGTCTGTGCGTGGACGAGGGACGCGCCGTTCAGGCAGACGGCCCCCATCATCAGGAGGGAAATGACTGTTCTTTTCATACGTAGGGGCAAAAATACGGATAACTTTCCACAATTTGTCAAATTTTGCCGTATTTTTGCCTCCCGCTAACCGTTAATCGCTAACCGCTAACCCCTCAGTCTCATGACCAAGCCCGAAGAAATACAGGCCGAACTGGAGGCCTATATCGACCCTGTGAAGCGCGAATACCTGCCCAAGTTCTTCAAGACGGGGCAGGGAGAGTATGGCGAAGGCGACCGCTTCCTGGGCGTCGTCGTTCCCAACGTGCGCCTCGTGGCCCGCCGCCACAAGGACGAACCCGCCGAAGTGGCCGCCGCGCTGCTCCGTAGCCCCTGGCACGAGTGCCGCCTCTGCGCCCTGCTGATGCTGGTGGAGCGCTTCAGGAAGAGCGATGAAATGGGGCGGAAAGCCATCTTCGACTTCTACCTGACGCAGACGGCCCGCATCAACAACTGGGACCTGGTGGACCTCTCGGCTCCCTACATCGTGGGCGGATACCTGAAGGACAAGCCCCGCGACGTGCTCCACCGCCTGGCCACCGACCCGCTGCTGTGGAACCAGCGCATCGCCGTCGTGGCCACGATGCCGCTCATCAAAAACGGCGATTTCATCGACATCCTGACCCTCGTTCCACACTTTTTCCACACGCCCCACGACCTGATGCGGAAGGCCTGCGGATGGATGTTGCGCGAGGTGGGCAAGAAGGACAAGGCTGTACTCGTCCGCTTCCTGGAGGAACATTGCCGGGTGATGCCCCGCACCATGCTGCGCTACGCCATCGAGAAGTTTGCCGACGACGAACGCCGCCGCTTCATGGCGCGCGGATGAGGAAGGGGAAAGGCGGCTATGTTCTGCATCGGAAAAAGCAATGTTTTCGGGGGAAAGAAGCATTGTTTTCCGTCAAAGAAAGCAATGCTTTCCGGAAGGCGCTCCAGCCTTCTTCATGCTTCGGAAGCTATACATCACAGATTGCGCAGATGTACACGGATGCTTCCTGATTTGTTTCTCTGTGTTAATCTGCGCAATCTGTGGTGCTTTCTGATGCGCCGCTCTTTGTACTTCCCTCGGTTTGCACTATCTTTGTCTCATCAGAATAAATACATCAATATCCCTTAAAAAAATGAAGAAACTGACATGTTCCCTGCTGTTGGGCCTCACGGCCGCGGCTTCGGTCTGGGCCGGAACCCCGCTCTGGATGCGCGACGTGCGCATCTCGCCCGACGGCACGCAGATCGCCTTCTGCTACAAGGGCGACCTCTACAAAGTGAATGCACAGGGAGGCGAAGCCGTGCGGCTCACCTCACAAAGCTCTTACGAATCATCGCCCGTATGGTCGCCCGACGGCAAGCAAATCGCCTTTGCCAGCGACCGCTATGGCAATATGGATGTATTCGTAATGCCCGCCGACGGCGGAAGTGCCAAACGACTGACCTATAACTCGGCTTCCGAAGTACCCACCGCCTTCTCGCCCGACGGCAAGAAAGTCTACTTCAACGCCGCCCTTCAGGACCCAGCTTCGAGTGCCCTCTTCCCCACCTCGGCCATGACCGAACTTTATGCCGTTCCCGCAGCAGGCGGACGTACCGAACAGATACTGGGCACGCCTGCCGAAATGATCAACTTCCTGCCACAGGCCGACGGTTCCTTCCTCTACCAGGACCGCAAAGGCTTTGAAGACGAATGGCGCAAGCACCATACATCGTCCGTCACCCGCGACATCTGGCGCTACGATGCCGCCACCGGACGTCACACCAACCTGACCAATCGCCCCGGCGAAGACCGTAATCCTATTCTGGCCGACAATGGCAGCGACGTCTTCTTCCTGAGCGAACGCAACGGCGGCAGCTTCAACGTATGGCGCATGAAGCTGGACAACCCGCAAGAAGCTCAACCCGTCACCACCTTCAAGACTCACCCCGTACGCTTCCTTTCGCAAGCCAAGGGTACCCTCTGCTACACTTACGACGGCGAAATCTACACACAGACTCCCGACGGCCGGCCGCAGAAGGTGAAAATCAATCTGACCGGTGATGACACCGACGCCGTGGCACGCCTCAACTTCAGCAGCGGAGCCACCTCGGCCACGCCTTCGACCGATGGCGAACAAGTGGCCTTCCTGATACGCGGTGAAGTGTTTGTCACTTCGGCCGACTATGCCACTACCAAGCAGATTACCCACACCGCTGCCGCCGAAGCCGACGTCTGCTTCGCTCCCGACGGTCGCACCCTGGCCTATGCCAGCGAGCGTAGCGGTAACTGGCAACTCTACCTGGCCAAGATAGCCCGTAAGGAAGACCCCAACTTTGCCAACGCCACCCTGATCGACGAAGAAGTGCTACTGCCCTCCACCACCGTAGAGCGCACCATGCCTACCTTCTCGCCCGACGGCAAGGAACTGGCCTTCATCGAAGACCGCAATCGCCTGATGGTTCTTAACCTCGACACCAAAAAGGTACGCCAGATTACCGACGGCTCTACATGGTACAACACTTCCGGCGGATTCAACTACCAGTGGTCGCCCGACGGAAAATGGTTCGCCCTCGAATTCATCGGCAACGGGCACGACCCCTATACCGACATAGGTCTGGTGAGTGCCGACGGCAAGGGAGAAATCTTCAACCTGACTGGCAGCGGCTACTTCAGCTCGTCACCCCGCTGGGTAATGGACGGTAATGCCATTCTCTTCAGCACCGAACGCTATGGTATGCGCAACCACGCTTCGTGGGGTTCGCTCGAAGATGCCATGCTAATATTCCTCAACCAGGACGCCTACGACAAGTTCCGCCTCAGCAAGGAGGACTACGAACTTCAGAAGAAAGAGCAGGAAGAAGCCGATAAAGACAAGAAGAAAGAAGGCAAAGAAGCCGATAAGGACAAAAAAGACAAGAAAGAAGCCGACAAGAAGGAAGAAACGAAACTCATCACAGTGGAACTGGACGGCATCGAGGACCGTATCGTGCGCCTCACGCCCAACTCTTCAAACCTGGGTGATGCCATCCTTTCGGCCGACGGCGAAAGCCTTTACTACATGTCGGCCTTCGAAGGCGGTTACGACCTTTGGAAGATGGACCTGCGCAAGCGCGATACCAAACTGCTGAAGAAGATGGACGCAGGTTGGGCATCGCTCACACTGGATAAGAAGGGCGACAACCTCTTCATCCTGAGCGGACGCAGCATGCAGAAGATGAACACCAAGAACGATAAACTGGAATCCATCACCTACCGCGCCGAAATGAAGATGAACCTGGCCGACGAACGTACCTACATGTTCGACCACGTTTATAAGCAGGAAAAGAAACGCTTCTACAACCTGAACATGCACGGTGTAGACTGGGATAAGATGGCAGAAGACTACCGCAAATTCCTGCCCCACATCAGCAACAACTACGACTTTGCCGAGCTGCTGAGCGAATGGCTGGGCGAACTGAACGTATCGCACACGGGCGGACGCTACTATCCGTCGCTCGCTACCGACGCTACTGCCAACCTGGGTCTGCTCTATAGCTGGACCGACCGTGGCGAAGGCCTACTGATAGACGAAGTAGTGGAAAAAGGTCCCTTTGATACCGCCAAGTCCAAAGTAAAAGCAGGCGACCGCATCGAGAAGATAGACGGACAGACGCTCGACGCCAACACCGACATCAGCCAGTTGCTGAACGGCAAGGCCGGTCGCAAGACACTTGTATCCTTCTACAGCCCCGCTACAGGCGAACGCTGGGACGAGGTGGTGAAACCCATCACCAGTGGCTCACTGAACAGCCTGCTCTATCGCCGCTGGGTAAAACAGCGTGCAGCCGACGTAGAACGCTGGTCGGGCGGACGTCTGGGCTACGTACACATCCAGTCGATGGACGACGGCAGTTTCCGCAACATCTATTCGGACATCCTGGGTAAGTATAACAAGTGCGAAGGCATCGTCATCGACACCCGCTTCAACGGCGGCGGACGTCTGCACGAAGACATCGAAGTGTTGTTCAGCGGACAGAAATACTTCACACAGGTGGTACGCGGACGCGAAGCCTGCGACATGCCCAGCCGCCGCTGGAACAAGCCCAGCATCATGCTGCAGTGCGAGGCCAACTACTCCAACGCTCACGGTACGCCCTGGGTGTACAGCCACCGGAAACTGGGTAAACTGGTAGGCGCTCCCGTACCGGGTACCATGACCAGTGTGTCGTGGGAAACGCTTCAGGACCGTTCGCTGGTATTCGGTATCCCCGTTGTAGGCTATCGCCTGCCCGACGGCTCCTATCTGGAAAACTCCCAGTTGGAACCCGACATTCTGGTACTGAATGCTCCCGAAACCATCGTCAAAGGTGAAGACACGCAGCTGAAAGCCGCCGTGGACGAACTGCTGAAGGAAATAGGAAAATAAACCGGCACATCCGTTGCCAGACATACTATTATAAGAAAAGAGGCTGCACCCCGCCGGGATGCAGCCTCTTTTGTATTTCCAAAGAACCGGTTATCAGCGTCCTTTCCGAAACTTATAAAGCAGTACACCATGAGCCGGAACTTCCAGTTCCAATGCTTCTTCTGATGTATTGAGTTCTTTAATATCCTTCTGTCTCCAAAGGTCGCGAACCGTCTGCTTGCCCGATATGCCTAACTTGTCGAAGTCGCGGAAAGAAAGACTGGCCTTCTCGCGGTCGAAGTTGCAGAAGCCGACGGCTTTTCCGCCATCCTCCAAATCCTTCACATAAATGCGCAGGTCGCCGATGGAGTGTACGCAAGTGGCCTGTTTGCCCAATGGATCCTGATTGACGGCAATCACTTCGTTATTGGTCAGCAGGCTGTAAGTAAAGTCATCCAGCTTCTCCAGGTCGCAACCTATCAGCAACGGAGCCGAGAACAGACTCCACAGACTGATGTGCAGATACTGTTCATCGGGTTTCAGCTTTGTCGGATGAGCATTTCCCCATCCTACAATGCCTACTACCAGCATATCGGGGTCGTTCCAACTGCCGGGCTTTGCCCAAGCTGCCGCACGGTCTTGCGACAAAGCTATGCCTTTGACGCTTTCCCACGTATCGGTAATGTCATTGGTAGTACGCCAGCATTGTCCGCCAACGGCATTTCCCCACTTCCAGACATCGCCCATACCATATTGGCACAGGTTGTAAACGATGTCCCGAGGCTGCTGACGCAAGTAGTCGCCCATAATCTTGAACGGTTTTCTTCCCAGAATCGAGTCGCCACCTCCCTGAAACTCCAGCGAACCTACGCTATAGGGATCTTTATCCAAATCACGGTCGAGCACACCGCCGTAACTGCACCAGTCGTACTTCAGGTAATCGATACCCCACTTGGCATACATCTCGGCGTCCTGTTTCTCGTATCCGTAACTGCCAGCACAGCCGCCACAAGTCCACGGGCCGGGCGAAGAGTATATACCGGTCTTCAGTCCCAGCGAATGAACGTAATCGGTCAGCTCCTTCATGTCGGGGAACTTGGCATTGGGCAAGATGTATCCATTGTCGTCGCGCAACTTGCCGCCTCTGGTCGGGTCGTTGGGATCGCGGTGGTGCTGCCACGAATCATCTATGTTGATGTAAGTCCACCCGTAGTTGATCAGTCCGCTTTCTACCATGGCTCTTGCAGCCTTTTTAATCTTCTCGGCAGAAACTTCGTGACCGAAGCAATTCCAGCTGTTCCAGCCCATCGGGGGAGTCAGCGCAATCCGGTTGCCGCACTCGATGCGGAACTTCTTCTTATCCGTTCCTTTTTTGTTTTTTGCTTTCAAGGTTACTTCATACGTACCGGGCTTTGTCAGCTTGCCGGTTATCAGTCCTGTCTCCGGATTGATTTCCAGTCCATCAGGCAGTCCGGATGCCGAAAACTTCATCGGCCGGTCGCCCGTAGTGGCCACCAGGAACTGAAAGGGTGAACCGGGACGTACGCCGAACACTGCCGCACAATTTATTCTCGGAGTGGCAGGAGCAGGAGGGGTCAATATGTAAGGCTCCGTTGCAATGAATTTCAAGGTAGGGAAACTATCTGCTCCCTTCGACAAAATCTTTGCATCGGCCCAGTCGGCATGGTCGTAATGCGGACCGTCACCGCCTTCCTTCACCAACAGTTCCAGCCGTTTTACGCCGTCCAGCGAAACAGAACATTCTTTTGGAGCATCGCCTACCTTAACTATTCCACTGGTCCACAACTGTGCACCGTCGCCTATCACGATGAACTCGGCCGCATTCTTGCGCTCCAGTACTTCATCGTCCAAACCTACCTGGGCGATAAAGCGGGTTGCCCCACCATCCAGCTGGATAGCCACCTCGCTGACAGAGTGAGTTCCCACTCCACGTTCAAAGGTTTGCCCACCAATGGTAAGTTTCCGCCCGTCAATCGACTTGTTCTTCATCGGCATGCCATATCCCTGAGTCATAGCTGTCAGATCCAAATCGTCCAGCCATACAGTCTTCGACTGGGCACAGGCAGCCATCGTATTTACCAATACCAGACTGGCAACAATCAAAAGTCTTTTAGTCTTCATACGCTTGGCCATGTATCGGTAAGTTATTTCTGTGCTTGAAACATCCAGTAGTCGAAATACATCAGACGACCGGGCTTCTTACCTTTGCAAACAAAGTAGAGGTCGTGTACACCACTCACCTTGGCCACGTCCGAAGACACCAGTGCCCAGCGGTTATCGCCTCCCGTCATAGGAACATTTACAGTAGCCAGCAAGTCACCCTGCGGACTATCCAGACGAACTTCCATCGTAACGCCTCCATTGTGAGTTGTTCCTACGCGGGCCATAAACTTCGACGCCCCCTCTTTACGGAAGTCAACGCCTTTTACCTTAATATACGCTCCGTCGTTCATGGCATTGACAAATACACCTACTTCTTTATTCTGGCCAGCCTTCATGCCTTCCGAGAAAGCCATGGTCTCAGCCTCAGTCTTCCGATAGGGATTCAAGTTTTCTAGTCCCTTCTCTATGCCCGCCGTCATCTTCATGGGTACCAACGTACCATCCTTATTGAACTCAGCTTTCTGTACACAAACAGAACGGGTAAAACCTCCACCGCCCGGCAGTGCACCGTTGTGATAGAACAGATAGGTAGAACCTTTATAATCAACAATACCCGGATGGTTGGTAAAACTGCCACCCTCGGTAGGCATCAGCGTACCACCATACTTCCAGGGACCAACAGGACTCTTGCTCATCGAATATCCCAAGTGCTCGGGAATGGGGCCTCCTGCCCAAAGCAAGTAATACCAATCATTGTGTTTGTACAACCAGGGACCTTCTTCGTACAGCGTCGGGCGTTCGGCCACGTTTCCTTCCCGCTTGCCGAAAGACTCTTCGGTCATCGGCACCCGGACAATGTCGCCCGAATACGAAATCATGTCCTCATTCAGTTTCACATAGTAACAGAAAGGATTACCCCAATACAGATAAGCCTGCCCGTCATCATCAATCATGACCGTAGGGTCAATGTCTCCCTTTCCGCTGCTTACCAACGGTTTGCCCAACGCATCGTAGAAAGGTCCGTATGGGCTGTCTGCCACAGCCACACCGATGGCGCCTCCTCCTTTGTTCATCGTGACAGGTACATAAGCATAGAACTTTCCGTCACGCTCCACGCATTGCATGGCCCAGGCATCGCCCTTTGCCCAACTGAAAGTCTTGTACGAAAGTACTGCTCCGTGATCGGTCCAGTTCACCATGTCGGTGGTAGTGTACAGTTTCCAGTCATTCATCACAAACCATGTGGAAGCATCTTCGTCATGGCTGGTATAAAGATATAACGTACCGTCGTATGCCATTGGTGCAGGGTCGGCCGTGTAGTGTGTTTGCACAATCGGATTCTGGGCATAAGTTGACGCAGCCAGCAGTCCGATGGATAAAAATAAAAATCCTTTTTTCATCATAGCTTAATGGATAATATAAAGTTTAACATATGGATTCTCTCTAAGATGATTCAGAAATAAGGGAAACAATTATTGATTGAATAAATAGCTTTAAAAAGAATGACTACTAATATTAAAGGTTGCATTTAAGCGTTTATCGCCGTGTTTCTGTGGCTAAAGTTACACAGATTTATGATATTAGTGGCAAAAAAACACTAAAAAATAAACTTGCACCATGAAAATTGTATCTCAGCCATATTATATCCCTTGATTAAGACGAATAACCCAACCTGTTCCCACCATATATAATATCCATTAGCAACCTGTAAAAACATAAAAAACCGCCATTGAGGAATCTGTCCTCAATGGCGGTTCATCTTTTCTATAAAGGATCTTATAGGTTTACTTTGCAATAATCAGGTAATAGTTCTTCTTACCACGTTGAACCAACAGATATTTATCATCCAACAGATCGGCAGTAGTAATTACCTGGTCAAAAGCAGTCAGTTTCTCCTTATTCAGCGAAACGCCACCACCTTGTACCAGCTTACGCATCTCACCCTTCGAAGAGAATACTGCTGCATTCTCAACAAACAAATCAACAGCTTTCACGCCGGCAGCCAAAGCATCGCGGGATACCTCAAACTGAGGAACACCTTCGAATACAGAAAGAAGCGTCTGCTCGTCCAGTTTCTTCAAAGCCTCCGACGTACCACCACCGAACAGGATATTCGAAGCTTCAACTGCTGCATTGTAGTCTTCTTCAGAGTGTACCATGATTGTCACTTCCTTAGCCAGACGCTTCTGCAAAGCACGCAGATGCGGAGCTTGCTGATGCTCGGCTATAAGGGCTTCTATTTCCTCTTTACCTATCGAAGTGAAGATCTTAATATATTTCTCAGCATCCACATCACTGACATTCAGCCAGAACTGATAGAACTTATAGGGAGAAGTATAACGAGGATCAAGCCAGATATTACCACTTTCAGTTTTACCAAACTTACCTCCGTCGGCTTTTGTAATCAAAGGACAGGTCAAAGCATACACTTCACCACCATTCGTACGACGTATCAGTTCGGCACCGGTTGTAATGTTTCCCCACTGATCACTTCCACCCATCTGAAGCTTGCAGTTCTTGGTTTCGTACAAGTGCAGAAAGTCGTAACCTTGCAACAGCTGGTAAGTGAACTCCGTAAACGAAAGTCCGTCACGTGCCTCACCATTCAGTCGTTTCTGTACCGACTCCTTTGCCATCATATAGTTCACAGTAATGTGTTTTCCTACTTCACGGGCAAAGTCAAGGAATGTAAAGTCCTTCATCCAGTCATAATTGTTCACCAATTCGGCATGATTGGGAGCATCAGAATCAAAATCCAAAAACTTGGAAAGCTGCTTTTTGATACATTCCTGATTATGACGCAATGTCTCCTCATCGAGCAGATTACGTTCCTGCGATTTACCCGAGGGATCGCCAATCATTCCCGTAGCACCTCCAATCAGTGCCAGCGGCTTGTGTCCACAACGCTGGAAATGACGCAGTATCATCACACCGCACAAGTGTCCGATGTGCAGAGAATCGGCTGTAGGGTCGATGCCCAAATAAGCCGTAACCATTTCTTTTGATAATAACTCTTCCGTACCCGGCATCATTGTGTGGAGCATGCCACGCCATCTTAATTCTTCTACAAAATTCATCGAATGATTGATTGTTTAATGATTTGATTTATAGTTATACTTTTCGCAAAAGTACGACCTTTCTTCGAAGTAACAAAACTTAATGTCCAAAAAAGACACGATGTATATTACAAGAAACAGCTTCCCGAAGTTCGCTACAGGACAGGCCTCGCAGGCGAGCAGCCTCTTCGTACAGGCTGGCAATGGAAACTTCGCTTTCGTCCGTCTCCAAAAACAACCGGTCAAGAGGTATCTGCCTCAAGGTTTCTTCCTGGTACCTGGCACCGAACGAAAGGTACAGACCGTGGCGAACCAAATCCTGGGCCAGCTGTACTTTCCCACGGAAGCCATGAATAATCCAAGGCACACGAGGCTTCAGCTCGCGCTTCAGCTGTATCAGTTCGGCCTGTGCCTTCACTGCATGAATGACCAGCGGTTTGCATACTGCTTCGGCCACACCAACCTGATAACGGAAAATATCCGTCTGGCAGTCGAGTGCTACGCGAGACAAATGGTCGATACCGGCCTCGCCCACAGCCAAAACACGCGGGTGAGATGCCATCTCCTCAAAACTGCAACGGAAAGAATCAGTCTGCCACTCACATTCGTCTGCATACCAAGGATGAACGCCTACCGAATACCACTCATCCTGTAATGGTGCAAACGTATGGGGCTGACAACTGACAATGGCCTGTCCCGCTTCAGCCGGAAGTTTATGGGTATGTATGTCTATAGGAAGTATCATGGCAGAACTGAAAAGACATCCCTCCTCCTAAGGCACAGGATCATAGCCTGATCCTCCCCAGGGATGGCAACGCAAAATACGCCGTATCGCCAAGTACAACCCCTTAAAAGGGCCATGCTTCTTGATAGCCTCTACTGCATATTGCGAACAGGTAGGAGTAAAACGGCACGAAGGAGACAGCATAGGCGATATGCACCGCTGATAAAAATAAATAGGAAGTAACAATAACCAAGACAAAAGCCTTTTCATAACTTCTCGGCTATACGCGACAAGGCTATCTTCATACGTTCTTCAATGACCGAAGACGGAACCAGCTCGTCCGACAAATAGATAAACGCAACCGCCAAACGGGTCTGACTGCCAGATAATGCGTCGGACAGCAAGTGTTTGTTCAACCGATAGGCCTCACGGATCTGACGTTTCACCCGGTTACGCTTCACAGCCCGTTTGAAACGACGTTTCGATACGCTAACGAGTATGGAAACCGGGACATCCAGTTCCTCGACAGGCAGGTACACCACACGCAACGGGAAGACGGAAAACGAACGAGAACCGCCCGCAAACATCTTCTCTATGACCTTTTTCCGGTCCAGCCGTTCCGATTTATGTAATGTATTAGCCAATGAAAAACTGATTTACAAAATTCTTATTCAACCCGATAAAAAAGAAAATCCATTAAAACCATCAGAAAAACAGAGAAGGTAAAGTCTAAAATTTGCCCCTCCAAAAGCATCACAGTTTTTTCAGACCTTACCTTCTCCGATTTCGATATCGGGCTTAACCTATTATTTTCCCTTGTTATTCTCCTTAATGAACATATCGAGTGCAGCAGTCATCGAAGGAGCTTGTACGCTCGGAGCTTCCAGATCCAAACGAAGTCCGGCATCGCGCACAGCCTGGGCAGTAGTCGAACCGAAAGTACCAATCTTTATATCTTTCTGCTCGAAGTTGGGGAAATTCTTCTTCAGTGAAGAAACACCTGCCGGGCTGAAGAATACCAGCATATCATAATCGAATGCCTCATCGGGAGTAAAGTCATTGCTCACCGTACGGTACATTATTGCTTCAGTATGCTGTATCTTGTTTTTGTCGAGTGCATTCTTTATCTCATCGGTGTGCACATCAGACATCGGAACCAGATATTTCTCGGTCTTGTGCTTAATGATAGCAGGCAGCAAATCATCAAACTTACCAGTATTTCCAAAGAATATCTTACGCTTACGATACTGCACATATTTCTGGATGTACAATGCAATAGATTCCGTCACGCAGAAGTACTTCATCGTTTCGGGTATGGTAACACGCAACTCTGTACACAAATGGAAAAAGTGGTCGATGGCATGGCGCGAAGTAAATACCACAGCTGTATGGTCCAGAATAGAAACTTTCTGTTGTCTGAATTCCTTCGCTGAAAGGCTTTCTACCTTAATGAACGGACGAAAATCGATTTTTACGCCGTATTTCTCTGCTATGTCGTAGTAAGGAGATTTCTCTGATGCCGGTTTCGGCTGCGACACAAGTACTT
>ENA-OPBO01001766-OPBO01001766.1-human-gut-metagenome-genome-assembly--contig:-NODE-1766-length-14309-cov-7.121019_pt1 | contig 14309 bp, 13 predicted proteins | sample MGYA00241071_ERZ501458 | MGnify/ENA primary metagenome ERZ501458 (study PRJEB25962, sample SAMEA2042509) | human gut metagenome | biome: human gut; feature: human-associated habitat; material: faeces...
GGTGCAGGGTGCGGCCGGTGCCGCCGCCGGAGGCGACGGAGAAGTACTTCTTGCCCTGCTCGATGCACTCCTTCTTATAGGTGCCGGCGACGGGATGCTGGAAGCGGGTCGGGTTGGTGGAGTTGCCGGTGATGGAAACGTCCACGCCCTCGGCGTGCATGATGGCCACGCCCTCGCGCACGTCGTCCGCGCCGTAGCAGCGCACGTTCGCGCGCTCGCCCTCGCTGTAGCGGATCTCACGCACGACGTTCAGCTTGCCGGTGAAGTAGTCGAACTGGGTCTGAACGTAGGTGAAGCCGTTGATGCGGCTGATGATCTGAGCAGCGTCCTTGCCGAGACCGTTGAGGATGACGCGCAGAGGCTCCTTGCGGGCCTTGTTGGCGTTCTTGACGATGCCGATGGCGCCCTCTGCGGCGGCGAAGGACTCGTGACCGGCGAGGAAGGCAAAGCACTTCGACTCGTCGGAGAGCAGCATCGCGCCGAGATTGCCGTGACCGAGACCGACCTTGCGGTCCTCGGCGACGGAGCCGTCGATGCAGAAGGACTGAAGGCCGACGCCGATCATCTTGGCGGCCTCAGCGGCAGACTTCACGCCCGCCTTGAGCGCGATGGCCGCGCCCACGGTGTACGCCCAGCAGGCGTTTTCAAAGCAGATGGGCTGGATGCCCTTGACGATCTCGTAGGGATCAAAGCCCTTGGACTGGCAGAGCTCGCGGCACTCCTCCACGGAGGAGATGCCATACTGCGCGAGGACGCCGTTGATCTTGTCGATTCTTCTCTCGTAATTTTCAAACAGAGCCATTGTTTCGTCCTCCCTTCCTTATTCCTGACGCGGGTCGATGTACTTCGCCGCGCTGTCCCACTGACCGTAATGGCCCTTGGCCTTTTCGAGCGCGGTGTTGGCGTCGTCGCCCTTCTTGATGAAGTCCATCATCTTGCCGAGGTTGACGAACTCATAGCCGATGATCTCGTCCTGCGCGTTGAGCGCCATTCTGGTGCAGTAGCCCTCGGCCATTTCGAGGTAGCGCGGGCCCTTGGCGACGGTGCCGAACATCGTGCCGATCTGGCTGCGCAGACCCTTGCCGAGGTCCTCGAGGGACGCGCCGACGGCGAGGCCGTCCTCAGAGAAGGCGGACTGGGTGCGGCCGTAGACGATCTGCAGGAACAGCTCGCGCATGGCGGTGTTGATGGCATCGCACACGAGGTCGGTGTTGAGCGCCTCAAGAATGGTCTTGCCGATGAGGATCTCGGACGCCATCGCGGCGGAGTGGGTCATGCCGGAGCAGCCGATGGTCTCCACCAGCGCCTCCTCAATGATGCCGTTTTTGATGTTCAGCGTCAGCTTGCAGGCACCCTGCTGGGGAGCGCACCAGCCGATGCCGTGGGTAAACCCGGAAATATCGGAAATCTCCTTGGCCTGGACCCACTTGCCCTCCTCGGGAATGGGAGCCGGACCGTGATAAGCGCCCTTGGCAACGGGACACATATGCTGTACCTCGGTGGTATAGATCATAGCGAATTCCTTCCTTCTAAATAATGAGGGATGTCCTCTTGTACCCCATTATAGCAAGTCTTCCGTGAATTTGCAAGTAATATTCCGAACGTTCCATGCAGCGAAAAAGCGGGCATCCACGCTCCGGATGCCCGCTTTGGCCTAAAAGGGCGTTATTCCGTTGTGTGCTTCTCCTTGCCGAAGTGCAGCTCGCGCATACCCTCCACCTCGTCGCAGATGGGCTTGAGGTTGCAGGAGCCGCAGTCGGTGGGCATACCCTCCAGGATCTTGCTGAGACTCATGGTGATGTCCCGGACCGTTTTGGCTTCCTGCTCCAGAGCGGCATAGTCCGCGTCCGGGGCGGTGATGAAAATCAGCTTCACTGCCAGGATGTTGGGATTCTGCTTATACTGGCGGATGAAATCGTTGCCCACGGCCCGGAAGCTGATGCCCTTTTTCAGGGCGGCGCTGCTCAGGCGCACCTGCTCCCGGTTGGACTCGGAGGAGGTGCGGATCATGTATCCCTTGGGGAACACATGGTATTTCACGAAGTCCATGTCTTGGATGGCCCGGAAGGCCTGCTCCGTGTCGTCCTCGTCGTCGGACTCGATGTCCCCCACCCGCAGCAGGGCGATGCGGGCATAGGCGCTGTCGCCCCGGAGCTCCGTGAGGTCGGGGCCGAAAACCAGAATTTCGTCCTGCTCCACCAGCTGGGCGCTGGTGGTGACGCAGATGAAATTCACGGCGGGCTTGCTGCTGCCGCCCAGCTCATAGGCGGCGTCCCGCAGCATCACCAGCTCAAAGGAGCCGGTGTCCTCCCAGGCCCCCTGGGGGTCATAGGGGCAACGCCGGGGGGTGGAGGAGCCCGCCAGCTCCTCCACCTTGCGGATGATCGAATTATACAGCTCCATCAGAACTTGATGTCTACTTTCTTCCGGTCAAAGATCTTGTTCACCTGCACATAGGCCCAGCCCAGCAGCTTCTGGTCCAGGTTCCAGAAGTACACCACGAACAGGACGCCGATGATGGCGGAGAAAATGGCCGCGATCTTGCCCAATACCTTCAAAAACTTACACATAGTTGTCTCCTTTCCTCTGCCGCCTGCGGCAGATGAGGCCTAATTCCCTCAGCGGGCCATGCCCTTCTGGCGGGCGTACTCGGCGGCGCCCAGAGCGCCCATCAGCTGGGGGTCGGTCTTCAGGTCGATGACCTTCAGCTTCAGCACCCGCTCGATGGCCTGCTTCAGACCGGCGTTCTTGGCGCAGCCGCCGGTGAGGGTGATGGCGTCGGTGGCGCCGGCCTTCTTGGCCATGACGAAGCAGCGCTTGGCCACGGCCATCTGGATGCCCGCGGCGATCTCGTCCATGGGCTTGCCCTCGCCCACCAGGGTGATGACCTCGGACTCGGCGAACACCGTGCACTGGGCGGTGATGGGGATCACGTTCCTGGCCGTCAGGGACAGGTTGGAGAACTCCGGCAGGCTCATTTCAAAGCTGCGGGCCATGGCCTCGTAGAAGCGGCCGGTACCGGCGGCGCACTTGTCGTTCATGGCGAAGTTTTTCACGGTGCCGTCGGTGTCGATGGAGATGCCCTTGACGTCCTGGCCGCCGATGTCGATGATGGCCTTGACGCCGGGGTCGGTGACGTGGACGCCCATGGCGTGGCAGGAGATCTCGGAGATGTTCTCGTCGGCGAAGGGCACCTTATTGCGGCCGTAGCCGGTGCCGATCAGGTAAGCCAGGTCCTGGGAGGACTTCAGGCCCACCTTGTTCAGGACCTCCTCCATGGCCAGCTTTGCGGAGGTTTCGGAATTGATCTTGCTGCGGATGGTGGTATCGGCGCAGATTTTGCCGGTTTCGTCCAGGATCACTGCCTTGGTGTAGGTGGACCCTACGTCGCAGCCGCCGTAATATTTCATAGTCAATTACTCCTTATTTATGTAGTATGGTCCGAAATTACATACAAATTTCGTCATCAAAGTCCAGCAGGGTGGGGTCCACAGGCTCGGCCCGCATCACCGTGCGCATATACTCGTTGACCTTGTCGCGCATGGTCTTGCGGGAGACGGTGCGGGGATCCATCAGATCGTGCTCGATCCAGATCAGGTGATAGCCCCGCTCGCGGCCCTGCTCATCCAGGATGCCCTGGACGGTGGCCATGTTCTTGCAGGCCACGTTCTGATACATGATGATGATGTTGGCGTTCCACGCCTCGCACTGACGCCACAGCTCGTCCACCACGTTCTGGTAGCCGCCGTTGGTGTGACGGCGCATGACCATGCGCTCGTACAGACGGGCCAGATCCAGCAGGGCCAGCTCGGGATCCTCGGTCTCCAGGGGCTTGGTGAAGTTCAGACTTTCCATCTCCACCAGGATGTTGATGCCCCAGCAGTTAGCCAGCCAGTTGGAGAAGTTGGCATAGTAGTGGGCCGGGCAGGACCACACGATGCCGCGATAGCGCATCTTGCCCACCCACGCCTCGTCGCGGCGCTCGTAGGCCTGGAGCAGGAGCTTGTTGACCTTCTTGCAGGTCTTCATGACACGGGGATCAATACCGCCGTCCATCTCATAGTTCCACTTGCGGAACAGCTCGTAGCAGGGACCCAGCAGCTGAGGATAGGCGGTCTTGTTGACCTCCCACTTCTCCAGCTCGTACTTGGTCTCCTCGTTGAAGCGCTTCATGGCGGAGAAGTAGGCGTCCCAGCTCCACTGGGCGCCGGTCTTTTCCTCGATGAACTTGATGCAGGCCCGGATGTCCTCCGCGCCCATCTTCAGCGTGGCCTCGTCCTCATACCGGACGGGGAAGCACAGATGGAACACCGGCAGGTCGGGGAACCGGCGGGCCATATAGGACGAGGCCATGGTGGACCCGTCGCAGGGCATGGAGGAGGAGATGAAGCAGTTGCCCATATGAGGCAGAGCGTCGATGACCAGAGCGCCGCACTCGGAGGAGGGCACGGGGCAGGTATCGGCGGGCAGGCCGAAGGATTCCACCGCGTCAATATACGGCACGCAGGTCAGCTGGTCGATCTCGGACACCAGGAATACGGGCATCAGCTGATAGGGGATGCCCAGCAGATCCGGGAAGCCCGCCATGATCTGGCCCATGGTCATCTCGTCGAACAGGACCACCTTCTTGTTCAGCTCGGCGCTGTTGCCGTTCTTCTTGTCGCACTTGGCCAGGAACACCAGGTTCTCGGCCACATAGCGGAAGATATCGTAGATCAGCAGATGGCTCATCTTCAGGGCGTTGCTCCGCTGGCCCATGGTGTTCTTGTCCATGAAGCTGACGCAGCACACATAGGAGATCATCCACCGGTAATAGAACGTCATGTTCAGGGCCGGGACCAGGTCCTTGGAGAAGGTGCCCAGCAGCATGCCCCACGTCCGCAGCCACTCCTTGAAGTCATAGGCGGTGTCGGCCACGCCGCGCCACTCGCGGCGCACGGTGACCATGTCGCCCTTGCGGTACAGGGTGCCCAGGTGCTTTTCACCGGTTTTCAGCAGGTCCAGCCGTTCGGCGGGGGTCATGGCGGCGATGGTCTTGGCCTCGCGGACCACCCGGCGGACATTGTCCTGGACGTTGGCCTTCTGCTTGGCGGCGAAGGCCTTCCAGTCGGTCTCCTTCAGCATATCCCAGATGATGCCGCCCACTTCCTGCAGGTTCCGGCCCTGTGCCTTCCAGTCCACGTTGTCCTTGGCCCGGAAGAACTTGGGGTTGGGGAATTTCATCTTTGCCATTACTTGGTCCCTCCGTTCTTTTGGATGCGCTTGATCTCCAGGGATTCCACAAAGGCCTGGACGCGGGTGCGCAGCTGGCCGGAATTGCCGTTGTTGTACAGGCGGTCGATGGACAGCACCGGCCAGTTGTATTCCTCGTGCATGATGTAGCTGACCAGAGCCCGCTCAAAGCCCCAGTAGTCGCAGTATTTCATCTGCTCATAGATGATGCCGTCGGCCTTGAACTCCCGGGCCAGACGGTCGGCAGTATCCCGGCGCTGCTGGACCTTCTCGTCGGCGATATACCGGGCGCACTCGGAGTGCTGCATCACGTGCAGGCACAGCTGGCGCAGGGGATCCTCGTCGTCCTTCAGTTCGATGACCTCGCGGCCGGGGGTGGAGCCGAAGCAGTAGCGGTCGGACACCACCAGGGCGCCGCAGCCCTCGATGAGCTTGGTCAGCTGGGGATCGTCGATCTCGCTGCCCACGATGGCGACTCTGGCCCGGAAGGCGGGCTTCTCGTCGGGCTGGCGGGCCTTCAGCTCCTCCAGGGTCTCCCGCAGATAGGGGAGAATCAGGTCCTTGGGACAGGTATAGGTCACCAGGTTCAGCACATGGAACTCGTACCCGGTGATGACGGGGTTATCGGCCTTGCGCATTTCGCCGATCTCGCTGATGATGCGGCAGACCTCGTTATGCTGGGCCACGGCGGCGCGGATGGCGTCGTCGGAGGTGTCCACACCGTAGCGGTTTTTCAGCTCGTCCAGCACATGGATGCGCATCTGGGACACGTAGGAATCCAGGGTGTAGTCGGTGATTTTATAGGGGATGTCGCAGTGGCTCACGAAGAAATTGGGCTTGGAGTTCAGCTGGAGGATCTCAAAATGCTCCATGGCGCGGTTCATCATGGAACAGGCGTCCACACCGGCCAAAGCGTCCAGGAACTGGAAGCCGCCCTCCATGCCCCGCTCCACCAGGGCACGGGCGAACTCGCAGGTATAGTTGGACATGTAATAGGTGGCGATGTCCAAAGAGCCGGTCCGGGGCGCCCGCAGGCGCACGGAAAAGCAGTTGCCGACGTTGAGCAGCGCCTCGGGCACGTGGTAGCAGGTATAGCCAACGGCCAGCTTGCCGTCCGCCTGAGCCTGCTTGACCAGCTCATTGTCGGCGTTTTCCAGCAGATTTTCGAAGTAGATCAAATGCTTCAGATCTCTCAAGAATTACACCTCTCTCCTAAAAGTTTACAGGATCTGCAGTTTTGTCAGGGCTTCGCGGGCGCCTGCGATCACCGGAGCGTCGTCAGGCAGATCAAAAACACTCAGTCCCCGGATATCGTTGGCGGCGTGCTTGGCGTCGCTGCCGATATAGGCGAGAACATCAATGCCTTCAATATGAATGTAGGGGATCATGGCCGGGTCCGTCACCCGGTTCACCACCGCGCCGCAGCGGTCGTACATCACCAGGTCGTCGGCCACGCGCTTGATGGTCTGGATCACCTGGGTGCCCTTGCGGCTGGGGTCCGTCACCAGCACCAGATGGGTGACCTTCTCCATGACGCGGCGGTTGATCTGTTCAATGCCGGCCTCGCCGTCGATGACCACATAGTCGAAGTCACCGGCCAGAAGATTGATGATCTCCTTGAGGTAGGCGTTGACCTTGCAGTAGCACCCGGCGGTCTCCGGCCGGCCGATGGCCAGGAAGGAGAATTTCTGCTGCTCCACCATGGTGTCGAAGATGCGGTACCGGGCCTCGCTGAGCAGCTCGATGGCCTCCCGCGGCTCGCCGTCCTCCACCGAGGACACGATCTGCTTGCGGATATCATCCAGGGTCTGCCGTACCTCCACCCCCAGGGCGGTGGACAGACCCACGGCGGGGTCCGCGTCGATGGCTAAGATCCGGGCGTCCGGGTGCGTCTCGGTCAAAAGCCGCACGAAGGCAGCCGACAGCGACGTCTTGCCCACGCCGCCCTTACCGGCCACGGCCAGGATCTTGGGGTTTCTGTTCAACCGTGCTTCACGTCCTTTCTGGGCTGTGTGCATATACATGCACGCGGTTCTGTACAAAGTCAGTGGCCGTTAATCCACATAAATGCCATACTCTGTACATTATTTGCTTTTTACCACTATCATTTTACCATGAAATCGGGCAAGTTGCAACGAATTTATTCGAATTTTTGAATTTTTTTGTTGATTCTGGCGGCGAGATGTGGTATGCTTGTCTCATCAATCGATACGCAAACTTTTACCATTTCAGGAAAGTGAGGGCATACCCTTGAAGAAAGACATTTTGGTACAGCAGCTGGTCAACAGCTTCGGCAACTGGGTGCGCACCGACTGCGAAAACCGCGCAGGCGGCACGGCACGCATGACCCGGGACCTCTATCCCTACACCTCTTTGTTCTCTCCCATCCGGATCAACAAGCTGACGGTGAAGAACCGGTTGGTCATGGCCCCCATGGGCAACTGTCAGATGGCCGAGGAGACCGGCCGTCCCAACGACAAGATGCTCCAGTATTTCTTTGCCCGGGCCGAGGGCGGCGTGGGCCTGCTGACCACGGGCCTGATCCCCATCAGCCACCACATTGACTCCTCCGTCACGGAGAAGGGCAACTACTCTTACTTCCCCCGTATCGACGGCACCCGCACCAACTTCATGGGCTGGCGCGACCTGGCCCAGGGCGTTCACGCCCGGGGCAGCCGCATCTTCATCCAGCTGACGCCGGGCCTGGGCCGTGTGGGCAATCCCCAGTGCCTGCTGACCAAGCTCCAGCTGCCGGTTTCCGCCTCCTGGAACCCCAACTTCTATCTGCCTGACGTGCCCTGCCGTCCCCTGACGGACCTGGAGTGCGACAAGATCATCCGCAATGCCGCCCAGGCGTCCATGGACGCCAAGGTCATGGGCATGGACGGCGTGTATCTGCACGGCCACGAGGGCTATCTGCTGGATCAGCTGACCTCCCCCGCCTTCAACCACCGCAAGATCGGCAAGTATGCCGACTGGCAGCGCTTCGGCGTGGACATGATCAAGGCCATCCGCAGGAAGGTGGGCCCCAATTATCCCATTATGTACCGCATCGACCTGTCCCTGGCCCTGAACGAGACCTACGGCGACCGCATGGACACCGTCAAGAGCCTGAAGGGCTTCAAGAACGGCCGCTCCATCGCCGATACCCTGAACTATATGGAGAACCTGGTGAAGGCCGGCGTCGATATGTTCGATGTGGACCTGGGCTGCTATGACAACTGGTGGCTGCCCCATCCCCCGGCCGGTATGCCCGCCGGTTGCTTCCTGGACGTGTCCAAGGTGGCCAAGGAATACTTCGCCGCCCGGGGCGTCAAGTCCAACGTGGGCGTGGAGGTCCCCATTGTGGCCGTGGGCAAGCTGGGCTATCCCGACCTGGCCGAGCAGGCCCTGCGGGACGGCAAGTGCGACATGATCATGCTGGGCCGCCCGGTGCTGGCCGATGCCGACTGGTGCAACAAGGCCTACGCCGGTAAGGTGGAGGACATCCGTCCCTGCATCGGATGCCAAGAGGGCTGCGTCAACGAGTTTGTCGAGGGCGGCCATCCCCAGTGCGCCGTGAACCCCCGCACCGGCTTCGAGGAGCTGCTGCCCGCCGTTCCCACCCCGGCCAAGGTGCGCAAGCGCATCGCCGTTATCGGCGCAGGCTGCGCGGGTCTGAACTTCGCCATCACCGCTGCACAGCGGGGCCACACCGTGGACGTGTTTGAAAAGTCCGACCGTATGGGCGGCAAGATGCACGCTGCCGGTGCTCCTCTGAGCAAGTATGAGCTGCACAACTATATGGAATGGCTGTTCCGCCAGGTGGAGAAGCAGGACGGCGTTACCGTGCACCTGAACACCACCATGACCAACCAGCAGCTGAAGGAAGCCGGATACGACGCCGTGGTGTTTGCCAACGGCAGCAAGGAGGGTCTGCCTCCCATTCCCGGCCTGAAGGAGACCCGCCACATCGAGGCCACCTGGCTGCTGACCCATCCCCAGGAGCTGGCCGACACCGATCGCAAGATCGTGGTGGTGGGCGGCGGTGCCGTGGGCCTGGAGACCGCTTATTGGCTGGCCACCGAGCACCAGCGCAAGGTCACCTGCGTGGAGATGCTGGAGCACTTCGAGGAGGGCGCCTGTACCGCCAACCGCGGCCATCTGATCCACTATTTCGAGGCCGAGGGCGGCCAGCTCATCAACTGCGCCCGGGTCACCCGGTTCGAGAATGGCCATGTGGTCATTGCCCGCAACCGCGCCAAGGCCGTGCCGGATCCCTACTGCACCTGGGCTCCCATCATCCCCAAGAACGTGGAGAATCCTCTGGCCCCCAAGATGACCAACGAGGAGTATATCGAGCAGCTGGAGGCCGACCTGGTGGTCATGGCCATCGGCAACAAGGGCGACGACCGGCCCTTCCTGTCCGCTCAGCAGGAGATGGTTGCCGCCGAGGTCCACAACATCGGAGACAGCTACAACACCGAGAAGCCCGGCAATATGTGGCAGGCCACCAAGGCCGCATATAACCTGGCCATCCGCATCTGACAGCTATCTGAAAATGCCCCTGCCTTCTGAAACGAAGGCAGGGGCATTTTTGCGCTTATTGATCGAAGGACGGGTTGACGAAGTAGAGATTCTTCTGGTCCATCTTCTCCTTGGCCAGGCGCAGGCCCTCGCCGAAGCGTACAAGATGGAGTAACTGTACTTGCTTAAATGTGCCATTCGATTTTGATGGAATCGCTGGTAGCATAGATGACGCGGATGAGCTGGTCTACCGTCTGCCGCTTATCATCGAAACTCAACTCGTCCCACATAGTCAGGTGATTATAGATCTCCGTATAGTCCGCTTCCTTGTGCAGCTTCAATTCAGAGATACGCTTCATCAGCTCTTGCTTTTTCCCATCCAGTTCTTTGACGCGCCCACTGATGTAGCGGAACATGGTATCGTCCGCAGCCGACAGGCGATCCATCAGAGAGCCAATCTCAGTCTCAACTTGCGTAAGTTGAACATTCAACGCCGTTAGCTCGGGGTTAATATAATTTCCTTTACACCTTCTGAGCGTTTTGAACTGAGCCATCTTTTTGCGCATTTCATTGTAGATGATTTGTTCAAACTCATCGGTATAAATCGTTCCGGGACCCTCGCAGGCTTTGGAGTTCATTTTGTTCGAACAGAGGAGGTAGCGGGAGCGTGTGGTCGAGTAGTGCTTATCCACCAAAGCGTACCCACAGATGCCGCATTTGATCTTTCCCGCCAGCCATGTGTTCTTAGCTTTCTGATATGGCTTGATCTGCTGCGCTTCCAGACACTTTGCACGGCATTTCAGCCATAGGTCGGAGGGAATGATGCCCTCGTGTGGAGCCAGCACCAAATGGTTGCCTTCTAAATTCATTTGCTTGCGTCCTACGGAGTCCTGTCCCTTGTAGTAGTAGCATCCGTTCGTGCCGATAAAGTCACTCGGATCGTTTGCCATGATCGCGCCTTGGTCACGATAGAACTCATAGACGGATAGATCCGCGCGGACATAGATGGGATTCCTGAGAACATCCGCAAGTCGTGTGCGTCCCCACGGCTTTCCGTTTTTGAGAATGCCGTGGGCTTGAAAGTAGCGGATAATGTCACCGTAGGAGCATTCCGGCTTGGAGTAGAGCTCATAGATCAACCGCACCTGTTCCGCTTCCTCCGCGTTGATCTCATACATGGATGTCTTGACACCATCGATTGTCGTCGGGGTCAGCCGGAAACCATACGGAACTCTGCCGCCCATATAGAAGCTCTTTTGACTGCGAGAGTAGTAGGCATCCGCCACGCGCTTTTGAATGGTTTCCCGTTCCAACTGCGCGAATACAATGCAGATGTTGAGCATGGCGCGTCCCATGGGCGAGGAAGTGTCGAACTTTTCTGTCGTGGATACAAACTCGACCCTGTGCTTTCCGAATTTCTCCATCATATTAGAGAAGTCGAGGATAGAACGGCTGATGCGGTCTAACTTGTAAACAACGACCTTACCGATCACTCCGCTTTCGATATCGTTCATCATTTCAGCAAAGGCGGGACGGTCTGTATTTTTACCGCTGTAACCTCTGTCGGTATAAACCTTATACTGTTCACCTCTCATTTCGTACTGGCAGAACTCGATCTGGCTTTCGATAGAAATGCTATCGGCTCTGTCAACGGATTGTCTTGCGTAGATTGCGTTCATTTTGTAGCTCCTTCCTCACAGAAAAGAGCTGCTGACAGGTACATCATACCGCAGCAGCTCCTAAATAGCTATCATTTTCATTGTGTTTTTCATACTTTATAAAGACCTCGAAAAGACCTTCCTCGATACATCGCCGCTGTTCCATGCACTCCTCGGCGGTAAGCTGTGGGGTAAGGTTTTCAATTCTGATCATATTTTTTCTGCCGGAAATAATGTGCGCGTCACTATCGTAAGTGAAAGGGCGGACAATAATAACTATCACCTCCCGCGGTGCTATCATTTTATTTGCGAGAACCTTGTCCTATGCAGAAAGGGAGAGTCGAAATCCTTCAACTCTCCCTTTGCGTCACATGGTCTGCTGCCAGTCATAACTCACCTCGTCCTCGTGATCATCAGCCTTGTGACCGAGGGCAATTTTCTTTTCCCGTTCTTTTTGCAGTACCTTTCTGTCGGTGTAGTGCTGTATGGGCATCACAGGGGCAGCAGGCTGGAGCTGCTCCAGACGGTGCCCAAGCCCCACCAGAGCAGAAGCAGTGCTGCCGCCGCCATTAGCAGAGAGATCAATGCCGGAATACTGATGTGTGGCAGATGCAGTCTGGGAAGTCTGATTCTGTGCAGAGAAAAAGAATTCTCTTTCGGCTTTCCAGCCTGTTCGGTCATCTGCTCCAGATGCTTCAGCACTTTCAGCAGCTCGTCCACCTGTGTCCAGGTCGGGAACTGCTCCAGCAGTTCGCTGACCTTCTTCAGATAGCCGGTCTGTCTCTCGGCGTGGTAACCCAGCGTGTAGAGGTCGCTCTGCAGATCCTCCCAGTCTTCTTTCGTGGGATGCACTTCGGGAGTAGGTGTCTGCTCCTGTGTCAGGGGTTGCGGCGTGCTCTGTACAGACAGCGCTGATGTGATCTGCGCTGTCTGTGCAGGACGGTTCTTCTCCAACAGCTCGTCCATAGATAATTTCCTCTCTGATCCTGAATTCATATTCCATGTTCTCCTTTAGATATTTGTCGCCGAACAGCAGCCGGTCACGACACTGCCAGCCACTCGGCGTGGTATAGGTGATATTTTTTCGGGACTTTTCCCAGCGAACCTTGCAGCCCTCGCTCTCCATCAGCGCAATGAACTCCTCGCGGTTGGAAGCGTGGCGCATACAGTCGTTGATGATGTTCATGAGCTGCAGCTTCTTGCTCTGACCACGGGCCGCCGTGTGATACTCTCCGATGGTCATAGTCTTTGTTTTCTGCTTTTGTTCCCTGGGTTGAAATACAGGAAGTGAAAACTCCTTGCAGACCATGTCGTTGCGTTGCCGCAGTTCCTGGAGCTGCTCCTTTGCGATATGCAGTTTCCGTCCGGTATCGAAATTGACCGAGTTGATGAGGAAGTGGGAATGGATGTGCTCACGGTCTGTGTGGGTGCAGACCAGAACTTCGTATCCCTCATAGTACTCGGCCAGCTTCAGCGCGGCCGCGTGAGCGGTGACCGGGTCGACTGCTTCGCCTTTCGGGAAGCTCTGTACCATGTGATAGAACAGTACACCGTCCGTCTTGTGGTAGAGCCGCTTGGTGGTCATGAAGTCCGCGTAGACAGATTCCGGCTGACAGTTGATACCTGTGACCAACTGCTGCCCCTCGAACTCGGTCTTTTTATCCTGCATGGTATACCGCATCACGGCGCTCATGCATCCGGTGGTCTGGCCCCGCTTGTAGTTTGTGAAGCTGATGATAGCCATAGCTTACCAGCGCTTTCGTTCAAGGATCATCCGAACGGCACCACAGAGTTCAGAGAACGCCCGACATACGCTTTCCAGATCGATCACGGTCACTCGTCCCATGTGCGCCAGGGTGACGAGCTGGTTCAGATTTCTGCCGATGGACTTCAGCTCCTTCAGCACTTCTTTCAGGCCGTCGATGACCACCACCTGCTTTCCCAGGCAGCAGGCAGTGACGTAGTCGCTCATGGACATCCCGGACTGCTTCGCCAACTCCTTGATGGCCTCCCGGTCTGTGGACGCCATGCGGGTGCTGAATTTAACATCTTTTTTCATGTCGTTTCCTCCAAATCGTAGATAAAGTGGGTCCGGGCTTCTGCCCGGAATTCATGCGGAAGTCGGGCAGCGGCGTTGCCGCAGACCAGACAAACGCGATGCTGGCCACCTCCAAGGAGGTGATTTCCCTGCACCGAACACCCGCGCTCCGCTTTCGGCCACAAATGGCCACAAACGGCGTTTCTTTTTCCCTGCGGGTGTTTACTCGCCATGCCCGGCAATCTCCCGCAAATCGCCGCACAGCGCCCCAACAGGGTCAACAGGGGCGACCACAGGTACACCCTGGGCATCGTCACTTTCGGCACGGCGCAGCTCGATGAGCCGCTTCCCGTTGCTGCGGCGCACCATACCGGAAATTCCGATTTTGCTTAGCGCGTCAAGGTTTTGCAGGATCAGGCGGGACACTTTCTTAGGCGAGATACGCTCCATACCGACAGGGTCGATTTTTTCAGACAGCTCTGTGGGAGTGCCGATAAATTTCGTACGGTCGCGCATCAGTTCAGAGACCAGATAGGTGATCCGGTCGCCCAGTAGCTCCGGCTGCGTTCTGCTGTCTGCTACCATCTCCCACACGTTTTCAACGTTGCGTTCCAGAGACAACTCCCGGTATTCAATGTCACGACCGATGCAGGAGAGCTTCGCCTTACCGCTGCCGCGCCGATCTTCCACCAGAGTAAAACTGGAATCCACCGCCCCGCTGATGGCTGTCGTACCGGAGATGCGGTTGAACACATCATCGGCAGTTTCCTTTCGCAGATGATGGATCAGCAGGATGGCGATGCGATTCCGGTCTGCCAATTCCTTTAGCACACCCAGATCCCGGTAGTCGCTGGCATAGGGATTTGCCTCATTTC
>ENA-OPBO01001767-OPBO01001767.1-human-gut-metagenome-genome-assembly--contig:-NODE-1767-length-14305-cov-4.490316_pt1 | contig 14305 bp, 26 predicted proteins | sample MGYA00241071_ERZ501458 | MGnify/ENA primary metagenome ERZ501458 (study PRJEB25962, sample SAMEA2042509) | human gut metagenome | biome: human gut; feature: human-associated habitat; material: faeces...
TTTGCTATAATGATTAATGCTGATGCGCCAATATAGCTCAGTTGGTAGAGCAGCTGATTCGTAATCAGCAGGTCAAGGGTTCGAGTCCCTTTATTGGCTCCAGCTTTTTTCTATCGAGGTGTAGCGCAGTTTGGTAGCGCGTTTGGTTCGGGACCAAAAGGTCGCAGGTTCAAATCCTGTCACCTCGACCAACGCAAGGAACCCCAGTAAGTCGCAAAAAGCGCGATTTACTGGGGTTTTTCTATGCCCTATAAAGTGTTAGGGCAAACGCATGGAGCGCATACACGGGCGTGTTACGCTTGTAACAGGTGGTCAAAACGTGGTCAACGTGGTCCCTTCTCCGTTCATCTGCATTTCAAACCAGCGGCGAACGACAGAAACATGGGTGCCGGGCGCAAAATCAAGGAACTTTTCCTCGGTGAGTTGCTCTTCGGATAGTTCCATCTGTTCAAACAATCCGCGAAGTACAGACACTTCGCTTTCATCAAAGCTGCATCCGGTGTCGAGGTCCATCAAGCCATTTCCCGAACCACAAATTGGACATGATTCGTAGTCGATATACTCGCCTTCCTCATCTTTGGCATCAGTCTGCACAACATCAAGCTCATTCTCCCAGCCTATCCATTTTCCGCAGGAATTACATCTAACGACTTTCATCGTGCGTTCACTCTCCCTCTTCGTCCCACCGAGCATCAATCCAACTGAGGTACATCTCGTCGTCAAGATAACTCCTATCCTTGATGACATCGGTCGTATTGAGCGCATCGTAGCTCCTGAGTTTTTCTTTGGCCTTCTCTATGAAATCATCCGCTTTCTTCTCCGTGGAGAAGGTGGCCGTCCAGATGTCCATTTCCGGCTCCAAGCGGTCCTTGATCGAAACCGTCCAGATCAGCGTCCCTTCAGCGTTCATCTTTCCATCCTCCAATCGCACTCGCCGCCGAAGTTGATTCCGGCGTAGTAGAACCGCTCCCCAATGTTCACGAACGTAAGGAACCGCGCCCATCGCTTGCCGTTGGCATCCTCCCCGTGGTCGTGCGGCTCTCCCATCTGGAAGCCGCAGTACGGCGACTTTCTCAGGCTGATCGGCGGCAGAGCATTGAACATCTGGTCGTAGATCTCCCCGGAGATCTCGGTGCCTGCCGGGAGGTCCTCCCAACGTTCAGGCCAATTATCGTGTGTAATCACAAGACACCCTCCTTACATGAGCAGCAGCGGTGCTGCCTTGGTTTCGATGATGTAGTCGTTCGGGCAGTTGATGACAGCCTCGTACTTCTCGCGGCCTTGGAACTCGTCCACAACGCGCTTGCTCTCGTCATCCATCTGGTCGTAGTGGACGGAGCCGTAGGTCGGAGGCAACCATGTCCGCTGCCGTCCGACGTAGATATTCAGACGGTCAACGATCTTCTGATCGTGGAACTTGATGTGGCATGTCCCCTTCTTGTAGAACGTGACCATGAAATACTTGCAGCTCACCGTCGTCCTGCCGCTGTTCGCCGCGTGTTGGAGCTTTGTGCTGAGGTCGGATGCCGGGGTTTCGCCTTTGTCGAGGTAGTCGAGTGCCTTCTCAAGATCGTCGAGGACTTGGAAACATCCACGGGCATCCAGACCTTCCAGCGTGTCCTTGTACCTGCCGTACTTGTCGGGCTTATATCCGCGAGCGAAGCAGCCGTAGGTCGGGATGATGCACTTTGAGTTGACGTAGTGCGCTTTGTTGGTTTTCCAACCGTTGTAGTAGTGGATGTTCTCATTCTGCACATCGCTGTGGTAGGAGTGTTCCGCAGACAGCTTATCGAAGCACTTTACGATAGCCTCTTCTACGCCGGTTACGATCTGGCCCATGATCTGATTGACCACCTGCTGGATGTTGAACTGCGAGAACTCATAGTCCTTCATCCGCTCAATCGTGCTGTGGTACTCGTCCTGCATGGCCGAGGTCATCTTCTGCCGAAGCTCCGGCAGATCAAACAGCTCCCGCCAGTACCGGGCGCGGGCGGCGCGGAGGAAGGTGTTGATGTGCCCTGTACCGCACTTATCCGTCTTGTCGCCATCAACGATCAGGCCGATGATCGGGCTGTTGTAATCGCTCTTGCTGCTGCGCATGATTCGGTCGGACACGCCGTTATACACGCGCATCATCTGGATTCCTGCGGAACAAAGCAGATCATACTCCCGAATCAGGCGTTCCACTTGATTGGCCGGAGCTACTTCGTGCAAGCCATTGGTTTCGAGATGTTCTTCCCGCGCCCTCTTGAGGTTGTCCCAAATGGTCGTATCCTCATTCGCAGCCGGGATGTTCACGTTGATAAGTGCAACATCGACATCGGTTCGTCTGACCGCGTGGGAGAAACCGCGCTCTACATAACGAATGGACGCATCATACTTGCGCAGGATCTTCAACAAAGCCTTCCGGCTGTTGGTGAAGGGGTTGAGAATCGTCTCAGCGTTGAGGATGCAGGCAATCTGACCGCCGTTCTCGCACAGCTCAAGTGCATGGAGCAGGTGCTTATCTCCTTCTGCAAACGGAGGATTCATCAGAATCAGGTCGTACCGCTTGCGTGTGTGGTAGGTAAGGAAATCGTCATGCACCACGCGATAGCCCTTGCCGACCAGCAGAGCTTGTAGGTTGGGGTCGATCTCAACACAGTCGATATCGTCGAGGTCGATGCTGTATGTGTTTCTGCCCCAACAGCTTGCACCTCGCGGGTAACGGACCTTCTCGCAGCGTTTCTTGGCCCATTCGATCAGATCGCCGCGTCCTGCGCTCGGTTCAAGGACAGACTTTACGATCTTCCAATCCACTCCGGCCATGAGCTTTCCGGCAACATCAGAAGGCGTGGGGTAAAACTGACAATCCGTCTCAGGCAGAAACGCAACAGGCGTAGCCCTCTCCTTTTCTCGCCGCTCTTCGACGATACCCCTTTTCACAACTGCTTCGTGCAGCGCCCGTTTCGCCGCAACCATCGTGTCATAGCTGCCGACATGACTGGTATACCTGCTCTCAACGGTCGAAGCACTATACGGCTTATCACAAGAGCTGTGCGGTTTCTCGAAGAACTCAATCTTGCCGACGTACTCACCACGAAGGTAGGCGTCCCACCTCTCATAGCTGCCGCGTGTGCTGATACCTCCATCAGTCCGTTCGAGGACGATGTGGTTCTCAAAGTAACTGCCAGCCTCAACCGGCATCGCGGGCAAGCTCATGCAATCCATTCTGTTCACTCCTTTCAATCACGGCCACAACGGGTTTCTGCACCATGTTCGCAGGGGCCAGCTCGTAATCCCTGATCTCCTGCTGACTGAGCGGGGATGCGTAATCAACCGTACCCCACGCGGTATGTCCGATCTCTTCGACGTATGGGCGGCTTCCCCACACCTTCATAGCCACGAAGCCATGTGGAACAGCTCCGGGGGACGGCGGGCGGTATATTGTGTAGTACCGATAGACCATCACAACTGCCCACCGCCTTTCTTGGCGTTGCTCTGCTTGTCCTGCTCGGTCAGCACCATCGCTGCAACGACCAGCACGATCACGCTTGCGATCAGCAAAAACAGCTCGAAGTAGCAGAACGCGATCATCAACTTCTCAAACATCCCATGCCTCTTTCTCCCCGTCCAGCCGGTAGGACAGCTTCTTTCGTTCAGGATGCTACAACCGAGCAGCGGGTAACAATAGTCTGCTTGATGCCATCACGCTCGGAGTGGTCCTTCACGGTTGCTCTGAGCTTTTTCGCCTCTTCGATGGTCCGGGATGCGTACCAGATCAGGACGTTCCCTGCGGTGTCGATGATCTTGTACAAGAAGGTGAGCCCCCACTCGCCTTCCCAAGAGGTAAGTAGCTTCACGTCCGCTACATCCACCGTGATTCTCTCGCCGACCTTGCCGATATAATCAGAGGACTGCCGTTCGGCACTCTTTGCTGCTTCCCACTCGGTCTCGCGGGCTATTTTTTGCTGGTAGCGGTCGAAAGCCAGCGGTGCATAGGCGATATAGCCGAAGTGAGAACGCTTGCAGTAGCCGCTTCTGAGCAGCACCCATACATTGTCCAGCGAGTTCTGATATGCCTGTGCCTGATCGAAGGCGAGGATGACAGCCGCCATAGCTTCAGCTTCTTGCAGTTCCTTTTCAGTCGGGCGTTCGCCGTCGCGCATGAGGTGAAGCAACTTCGCCTTGTTGCTGTGGTCGCCTTCACTCGAAGCCGTGTAACCATACTGATTCTGGAGCCTGATAGCCAGAGCCAGAGCCTCCATAGTGCTGTACACCGGGACTGCCGGGTGGTTGATGAAGTCGTAACGCTCGACATCCAGATCGAGGAAGAGATCTTCCAGCTTGTTCAGCAAGCCCACGCGCTGAGGGTCGATACCGCAGTAATCCTTCAGGCAGGTTCGACCGACCTGTTTTTCGTTGCCTTCGGAATCGCGGACGATGAAGGTCACTTTCTGTCCGTGGTTGCCACCGCAATGCTCGCAGCGAGGACTGAGGCTCCGCCATTCGATCTTGCTTTCTTCGTCTGCGACCGTGTAGACGATGTTGCCACCATCTAAGTGCTCGATCTTCGCGGCCACCGTGTAGCCTTCTTTGCAGATGATCTCGCCGTCGATGGCCAGATCGAACGCCTCAACCATGCGGGTGCCGACTTTTTCCTGATAGTGAGTTCCGTTCGCCTCGTCGTAGCCAGTCTTATAGACCTTGATCTCGGCCGCATACGGTTCGCCCATCTCATAGCTGAGGGGTTGTCCGTAAGCAGCAGCCTTCTTGCCGTACCGGGTCAGGAGCTTCAGCACGTTCTCGCGCTCGTTCTCTGGAACCGTGTAGGTTTCTCTCATAACTTATCACCCTCGCATTTCCAATGTCAGTCTTCCTTGGATACGAACTCGAGCATTGTTTTGGTTTCACGAAGCTCCTTGAGTCGATCCGCTGCGTCGTTCATCCTGCGTGCATAGCTCATGATGAACTCAACCTCAAATTCAACATGATCGCTATCAATCACATTCTTGATGTTCCGGCGCATTTCTTCGATCGTCTTTTCTGCTTCTTCGATCTTCCATTCGGTGCTCTGAATTGCCATTTCAATCTTCGTCATCTTGTTGTCCTCCTGTTTTTTATTTCTTATCTTCAATATTATTATACTATAATATAAGATAATTGTCAATAGGAATACGAGAGAAAATGACGTATTTACGATATTTTTCGGCATAAAAAAGCTCCCGCGTCGCTGCGGGAGTAGGATTATTGGTTCTGATCGTCCAGCCAGTTGATCGCCAGCTCTTCGAGGATGTTCGATACGCTGCGTCCAGTCGCCTTTGATGCTGCTTTCAGCCGGTCGCGGGTATCTGCGCTGACCGAGATCGTGATCGTGTACTGCTTCGATGTCGGGCGGGCCGGGAGGCCGAGTTCGTGGAGCTGTCGGAGCAGTTCCGGGTTATTTACAACCGCCGTTGCGCCGGTGTTGATGACATCTTCGATGGTGTACCTCTGCTTGCCGATGATGAAGTGCGGTCCTTCCGCGTCCACCTCAAACATACCGTATGAGGTCTGACCGTCCGGGTACGCCAGCATTACTCTTGCCATTATATCTCTCCTTCCTATGGTCGATTATATTATAACCGTCCTTGCCTCAAAAATCAAGAGGCAAGAGCGGCTACATTCTCCCGGACAAAAGCAGTCGCAAGCCGCTCATTTTGAATCAGGTCCATTGCCAGATCTGCAACCGCTTCATCATCCTTGCCGGTCGCCCGCTTGATGAACAGCCTGATCTTATCAGCAAGAGCTATAAACTCGTCAAACGCCTTGCTCGTTTCGGCTGCACCCATGATGCAGAAGGTAAGGGAGCGCATGAGCGCACCCGCCTTCACAAAACAGAGAATCATCTCTTCTTCAGGTCGCATACCGTACCTCTTTTCAGAACACCAAGGCATCGTTGCCGTGCGCCTTCTGGAACCTGTACCAATTCAGCAACATCACCATATCACCGGCGCTGATCTCGTACTCATTCTCAAGAGCGCGATGGCCGAACGGGTCATCCGGCGCTGAGAGCGTACGCACGGTGATCGGGCCATCAATCACCTTCTGCGAAAGTCGAATCCTTCTGTCGTTGTTGACCTCTAACGCAGTCTGACCGATCATTGTTACCTCCGGCTTGTGTTCAACCTTTGCAACGCAGTCATAACCGTCGCAAAACTGCTTGACGTGGATGTATTCTCCCGCATCCCAATTCTCACCGGCCTTCATCTCGGCTTCTTCTGCGGTATCAGCTTCAATTTCCACGTCACACACAAGGCGTTCTGTGATCGACACATCGAATTTCATCAGCCACTCCTCCTCTCATAGACGGACACCGTGCCATCGGACATCTTTACATTGATGCGCGGCGGGTACTTCGCAGACACCTTTGCCGGAAGATGGTGCTGTGCGACGATCTCAACAGCGGTAACGTGCTGATTCTCGCACTTGACGCACTCGCTCTTATCCTTGTAGAGCGTACCGCAGTAATCGCATTTGAACTGCTCGACTCTTTTCATATCAACCCCATCCTTTCTCTTCAGCTTCCTTGAGATAATCCTCCCTCGCATTGAGGAAGGCATCCGACAACGCAGGATCTTCGGCAATTTCCTCAATGGTGTAACCGATGGCATCCAACGTGCTGGAAACATCACGGGTATAGGCGTACTCGTGATTCGCCAGCTCGTAGCGGAACATGTGGTAGAGATAGCCGGTGCCGTCTTTGTCAGCCTCAATGGCTTCCTTGCGTTCCTTATCGTGACGGGCAAACAGATCGAGGAATGCCTGCTTGTCGCTCTCACGGATGAAACCACCTCCGGGAATAGCGACGATCTTATCCATGTCCTTTTTAGGGTCAAGACCCAGCTCGCGCATCCCGCGCTCAAGGGATTCCTGAGTAAACGCAAACTTCATCGGGAAGGCGTTGACCTCTGCCTGATGACGCTGCTTCATTTCGATGTACGGGTTCATTCCTGTGTACCGCCTTCGCTTTTCTGGAAACCATCCGGCTGATCGAACAGGTAGACGGGCCGACCGAGCCAGAATGAGTAGACCGACTTATACAACTTGCCGTCGAGGATAACCGGGGTGCTGATAGGATGGCTCGCTTCGCCGCCTGCAAGGACGTAGATGGTGAAATGCTCGTCCTTATACTGATCGAAGCCGTACTTGCGCTTGCGTTCTTTGCTGACGCACATATCCGGCGCGATCTTCTGCAAGACCAGCGGTTCCGCGTTGGAGATTGCCTCTGCACTCGCCATCCTGCGGAGCGTTTCATTGAGCAGGTCGTCCAGCTTCACACACTCCTCGTCGGTGACATCATCGACGAAACTGCCGCCAAACCTCATATCGGTTGTGAAACGGTTGATCGCCCGGAGAACGCCGCCGATCATCATCTGGCCATCGAATACCTCGCTCGGCTCGGTCCAAATCTCCATGATCGCATTTGCATACGACTGCGGGCCTTTGTTTGCAATCGAAAGCAGATAGTCCTTGGTCAGCATCCGCTACCCTCCATTCTGGCGAAGCGAGGGAGGAAGAAATCTCCGACAACGCTCGTCGTGCGGTCAATGTGACGCTGGATGCCGCAGAAATCATGCGCGAAGTTGAAGTCGTCAGCCTTCAGCCAATCTTCAAGGCGCAGGGTGAACTGCTTATTCGCATGGTCCACATCCATCATCTGCGTGATGTGGTCGCCAATGGCAATGCCCATTTTCTGAGCGCGGACAACGATCTTGAAGATCAGGTCATACTCCTGCTTGCGGTTCATAATCGAATCCTCCTATCAATTCCAGCCGTAAACACGGCCAATTTCCTTGCCAATGCTGCGGGTTACGCGGCTGATGTCCTGCGGAGTGGCAACGCCGCGATAGAGCTTGTCCTTCAAATTCTCGCGCTGGGTATCGGTAGTACCGTCCTTCCACGCCCGGAACAGGCAGTTGTTCCTGCCGTCGTGGTGGATGGAGATGCTGCGCAGGTTGCCGTAGCCGTCAACGTACCACTCAACGCACTCATTCGGGTCGTACAGGCAGTCGCGGATGGTGCCAGATTCAATCTCCTTGTAACCCATGCGGCGACCATGCCAGAGGCCGAGGTCCGCGATCACCAAGATCGGCTGACTGAGCTGGATGTTGAGGTTGCAGCGTTCGTCATCCAGATAGTCGTTGTTGGTATCGACCATCAGGCGGTACAGCGCATCCTCATCATCCGCGTTGATGTGCGGGTACTCTTCGAGCAGATCATCCCGCCAATCGTCCAGATCAAGGTCAAGATTGCTCCAAATGACATGCTTGGTTTTCGCCACGGTCAACACCTCCTCAGAACGAATAATCGTAGTATTCATGGCGACCGACTGAGATCGGCTTGCCGTCCTTGTGACCGCCGTAGATGAAGCAGCCCCACTTTTCTGACCACCGCGCCTGATATACCGTGCCGTGGGGGTCGCGCTCGTAGTGGTAGTCCTGACAATCGCTCATGCCGTTTTTGTCAGTTCTGAAGGCTGAGTCTCTTTGAATCCAGAGGCTGCACCTCGTTCGCCGAATGATCGTACCCGCGTGACTATCAGACCAAAGATTGACGGTCACGCCATCGCCGACGCGCAGGTCCTGATGAAGCCGGATGCGAAACGGACGCATGATCTTGTCGATCTCTTCACCCAAGCAGGTCTGCTGGTGAGCTTTCTCAAGTTCGACCTTGTAATCGTCGATGGTGAACTTCTTCGGCTTATCCATGATGCCGAGCGGGTCATGCGGTCGCGGATTCGGACGGGCCTCGCCGGTTTCTGCCCACCGGCCATCGAAGGTTTCACCCTCAAAGTAACCTTCCGCGTCGTAGTAATCGACGCGCAGCCAGCCGTTATCCTGATAGGTGTTGAGGACGATGCCGTTCTTTCGGCTGACGGACAGGGCGACCTTCTCGCCGTCCGCGCTTGTGCCGACGAACATGTTCGGGCTGTCGCCATACTGCTGGATGATCTGGCGGCGAACCTCGATGTCCGAGAACCGGGACGACAATTCGTTGGGGATGCTGTTCATGGTAGACCTCCTCACTTCGTTTCGACCTTGAAGGTGACTTCGCGGCCGGGATTCTCAGCGATCAGCTTGCGCTTCAGATCATCGACCATCATGTTGTTGTCGAGCGCCGCCTGAATGACCTCGATCAGACGCTTACCATCGAGGTAAGCCCAAATATACTTGCGCTTGTACGCCATAGCCAAGCCTCCTTACTGATGAACCAAGGTCAGCTCAAACTCGCATTGCTTGAGCGTTTCCACCTTGTTGTCGGGCAGGAAAACGTAGATGATGCGGGTCGGCCTGCCCTTGATGATCTCCATGCCGAACTGCATCTGCTCCACATTTTCGTACTTGCGGTTGGTCGCCTTCGTGCGATCATAGAAGAACGCCGTCACAGCCATCACACCTCCTCAACGTCAAAGCATCGACGAATCTTTTCACCAAGCGCCCACATGATAGAAGCCACATCCTGCTCAGTCTCGCTGTGCTGCAAGATGTCGAGCGCGATCGGGTAAAGGTCTGCGCCGGTGATAATCTGCTTGTCGGCCAGAGCGCTCACCATATCGAACATCTTCTCGTACTGCTCGTTGGTGCCACGTGTGTAAAGGCTATTCTCACAGCACATGCTGCGAACATCGCTCAGGGAAAGACGCTGGATCTCGGTGATCTTGACCTTCATAGGGACCATCCTTTCTGCCGGGATTTGCCGCCCGGCTCGGCTTTTATTCAAGATTAGGCAGCTACGAGGATAACTTCGTGTTCGTCGTAATCCTTGTAGCCAAGCCCCTGAGCCTTGATTCGGTCATCTTTGTGCCAGTACATCGAATGGTAGCGCACCTGCTCGTCAAACTCTTCAGCCGTAAGGTTTCTGACCTTGATCTTGCCGGTACGGATGTCAGCGCCTACGACTTTTGCGTAGTAGCCGATGTGGTAACAGCCGTTCGGGGTAAGGCCGTGCTGGTTGACGAACACGAGCCGCTGACTGCGCATTTCCTGAGCCTTGCGTTCTTCCGCGTACTGCTTTGCCATGAGCTTGGCCGTGGGCTTAATCATTTCGCAAAAGCGGTACTTATCCATCTGGACAGCTCCGTACATCGGTTCGATGACTTCGCTGTAATCGCGGTAGCTGATCTCCAAACCGGTGATCTTCTCAAACTCCTCGTACATCATGGAACGCAACCTCCTCAGCTTCTTGGTTTGGGATTTCTTATCTTCATTATTATTATACACTATTATCTTATAACTGTCAATAGGATTGCGAAAGAAAATAACGTATTTACGATAAAATACAATAAAAAAAAGCCGCTACCCGAAGGCAGCGGCTCTGTGCTTTACAATTATTCGTTGTCGGTATCCGAGAAAAACAGTTGCTTGAAAACCTGATGGAAGCCCGTGGACGCGAGGCCGGAGAACATGCCGCCCAGCAGCACAACCGGCGTGATGCCCTCGCCCCAGTGCGACCACACTGCAATCAGCAAACCCACAACCGCGACGATAAGAGGAATGTATTTGTTGTCCAGCGGCGTGCAATGCTTGATAAGCAGGCCAATAACGATGCAGATACCTACGATGACATAATCGAGGTAGGTGTTCAGCCACGATACGTCGCCGGGGTCAAGCGGCTGAACGGGTTCGGGCGTGGCCGCGCCTGCGGTCTGCGCAACTGCAAGGCAGGGGAGCGCGAAAACGAGCATCGCGCACATGATGATGGATAGAATCTTCTTCATTGCAAGTCCTTCCTTTCGTTTATAAAAAGCTGTTGTTGCGCTGGCAATCGTGATAAAGTTCAACGATATAGGCATACTCTGCGTCGAATACGCCGTTTTCATCGCCGTACTTGTCCAGCAGTTTGTGGTACTTCTCGTTGAGTGCGATAATGTGATGGAACTCATCTTTCGTGTGCTTCACATGGTTCCGGCAGGCATTTGCGAAGTCCAATACCTCCCATCGAATCCTGTCCATCTCGTTTTCGTCGATGGACTTGCGCTGCTGATCCGCCCTGATCTCAAGCCCGGAAATCCGTTGCAAGACTTCACCGTTGATAGCCTTGCCAATCCACTTGATGATAGCGGTGATCGGGCTGCACTTGATGGCGGGGGTAAACTGAACAAAGAGACCTATCGCAAAAATCACAAAAGACCAGTGTTCCAGACACCAGTCAAAAATCACCTTGAGCGTGATTTCCTGCTGCATGGGTATCATCCTTTCTCGCCCACAGGCTCATGTAGCTCATGGGCGACGCGCCCATGCGGGTTCCGTCAGGTTACTTTGGAAAACTCGGGAGAAATCCATACGATGCGGTTCTTCCAGCGACCGGCGTTCCAGCCGTTGGGTGCGGTAGCTACATACTCAATGGATTCTCCCTCGTCCAGACGACCCACCGAATCGTATTCGGTTGAATCTCCGACGCGAGCGTTGACGGAATTTGCCGTAACCGTGATGATTTTCTTTTCTGCTGCGGAGGGTGGCGCTTCCTGCTCCGGCTGTCCTTCCAGCTGCTCCTTTTCGATGGACGCGAGCGAAGATTTCATGGCCGAAAAGGACTTGGGCCCAAACTTTCCGTCCACATCAAGGGCGCTTGATCTCTGGAACGCCATGACGGCTTTCTCAGTTCGGCTTCCGAAATCTCCGTCCGCGCCGTAACTGCCAAGATCATAACCAAGCATCATCAGGTTCGCCTGCATTTCCTGTACATCGCTGCCGGTGTCGCCCCTCTTGAGGGTTCGGCTGCCAAGGGTCTGGCTGCTCGGTGGCGTGGAAGGGACGGGCGCTGCGCTATCGCCATCGCCGTATTCGATCTCACGGAAGTACCCGGCGTGCGTCCAGCCGTTTTGCAGGGTGGAGCCCGCCACGCGGCCCATGGTGGCGCTGGAGTGTACCACATTGCAACTGCGCGGCTTTCCGTACTTGTCCGTGTCGATCAGCGCGTCTTCCCCGGCATATAGCCCGACGTGACTGAAGTTTCCAAGGCCGTCCGCATGGTATTTCGTCGGGTAATCGCCTCCGTCCTCATGGATGAAAAGCGCCATGCCCGGCCTAAGACCGGCCTTTTTTGCTTCCTTGAGCGTCGTGAGGCCGCTCACGGCCCGCGCCATGGCGTTGCTGCCGGAATAGCTCATGCTTCCTCCGGCTTTTCTGACAGCCTCTTCAATCATCCCCTGACAGTCCATTTCATCGTAAGACCTGTCTACAAGGCGGATGGCCGCCTGTACGACGGCTTCACCCGTTGGTTTTCCCATCTTTCTCAACTCCTTACAGGTCAATCGCAGCCGCCGAAGCGCACCAGTCGTCATACCGCAGCCGTATGTCAGCTTCAAGCTCCGGCCACGGCACTACGCCCAGTACCGCCCTGACGGAAATGTCGTATTCCCTGATGCCTAGGTTGGTGTCGTATGTCTGCACGTCCGGGGCAAGGTAAACATCCACAAGCCCGTCATCGCGCGGTACGATATCGTAGAACTTTCTGGCTTTCCCGGGATGATCGCGTGGCTTGTTCGCGTTAAATCTGCTCATAGATGATTTTCCCTTCTGGTGAACTCTGATGCGAAAACACGATGTTTTCCTCAATCCAACGCCGGAGGTTGTAGCCATTGCAGTGCTTCGTAAGGCCGTGGTAGCTGTTCACTGCCTGCAAGGCTTCGTCGATGCTGATTTCCCCTTCCGCATAGCGCTCTGATAGGTGCATAAGCGCCCGCTTGATATGTCTCGTGGTCTTTTTCCTCAATCTCATGCCGTGCGGCGTGATGAGATAGCCCACGAACTCGACCGGCTGCGTCGCTGGTACAATGTTGCTTTTCGGGCTGATGGTCAGGCGAAGCTCCGCTCGAAGGAATGCCGTAATGGTCTCAAGCAACACTTTGGCCTCGTCCCTTTTGCAAATGATGGCAAAATCGTCCATATATCGCAGATAGAAGCGCTGGCGCAGGGAGTGCTTCACGAATTGATCAAGGCGGTCAAGGTAAATATTCGCCGTTTCCTGACTGGTCAGGTTTCCGATGGGCATACCGACTTCGTACAGCCGTCGATCACGAGGGCAATCGTCAATGCTTGCGCCCTCTGGCAATCCAAATGGCAGGTCTGGGTTGTTGATGATCGTGCCTATCAACCAAAGAAACCACTCATCGTCGGTGATTTGGGAATAGATTCGCAGGATTACCTCATGATCTACTCTGTAGAAATACTTGCTGATATCGCCTTTCACAATGGCCCAGTCTTTTGCGTCCGGCTTTCTGCTGATAAGCCGAACCCAATTCAGCAGGCATTGTGCCGCTGCAAGCGTTCCCTTGTTCTGGCGGCAACCATAGCTGTGCTGGATGAACCTTTTTTCCATGTATGGATTGATTTGCCGATAGATCGCCCATTGCACGATGCGGTCTCGAAATCCGAGCGCCATAACGAGACGCGGTTTCGGGTATCGCACATAGAACTCTCGGTAATTACCGACTGTATAGCTCCTGTCAAGAAGCTCGCGTTGGATTTCCAGCAGATTTTCTTCCAGTCCGAAGCTGAAAGTAATAACTTCGTTGCGATACCGCTTGCCGCGAGCGGCTTCGCGGTATGCCGCGAGGAGATTATCAAACGAACAGATGCGATCTTTCAGGTCATGCAGCTTTTCCAAAAAAGTCACTCCGTTCTGCTGCGCGTGGCGTTTCCGCTGTGCGTAGGCTGTCGGGTTGTGCTGCGGGCAGCCATAGCTTTCCGCCCTTCCGGGCGCTTCGCAGCGATGCCCGCGACTATCGTCTCCGGGCTTTTCATTTACCGGGTACTCCCCGGAAGGGAACGCGCCCCTCCCAAACAAATTGAATGGCCGCGATGCGTAATCGTCAGGCCTTTTTGATGCTGCTGGGAGCGGGGGCGGGCACCATAGTTCCTGTTCGCGTTGGAGCGCGGGTTGTTGCAATTCTCGTAGCCGAGGCCCATGTTGCCGCCGTTGTTGTAGTTGCCGCCGCGCCGGGGGAAACGCTGAACCACCGAAAAACAGGCCAAGCCCAAATCGCGGCACGTTCCCTGCGATTTATTCGTTTTTCTTATTGATGCCCTGAATCCATCCGCCAATCAGCTTGCCGATTTCCGTCAGCTTTTCTGCCCAAACCCCATAGGTATGATCAGACAGTAGCTTGCGCTTCTCTCCTTTCTTGTCACAAAACTCCGTCGCATTTGCCTGACGGACGAATACCTTGAGAATTTCCTTCTCCGTGTCAAGCTCTTGCAGCGTGGTCTTGTTGTAATACTTGAGCCTCGCCTTCGTCGCAAGCCGAAGAAGCTGAATCATCTGCCGGTAGACGTCTTCGCCA
>ENA-OPBO01001774-OPBO01001774.1-human-gut-metagenome-genome-assembly--contig:-NODE-1774-length-14278-cov-2.527596_pt1 | contig 14278 bp, 8 predicted proteins | sample MGYA00241071_ERZ501458 | MGnify/ENA primary metagenome ERZ501458 (study PRJEB25962, sample SAMEA2042509) | human gut metagenome | biome: human gut; feature: human-associated habitat; material: faeces...
CTTGGGTTGCTTGTAGGCGTTTCTTATAGTCGAATTTGACCATCGGTACCACCGTAGCGGCATTTATTATATTGAACCCGGTCTGTTTGTTGAGTATGTCACCGGCTTCCTCAAGCGAAGGACCCGACCAGCGAAGGATATCCCACCAGCGGATGGACTCGAATGCAAGTTCCCAGCGGCGTTCCTGCTTGATGGCTTCCAGGGAGTAGGCCACCGGAGCCAAGTGGGAGCGGGCACGTACCTTGTTCAGACCCGTAGCGTCTTGTTTCAGCTCGGACTGCATGAGCAGAACGTCGGCAAAACGGATATGAATCAAGTCGGCAATTTGGAGTAGCTGTTGGGATGTCTGCGAAGATATTCCGGGGAACATCTGCTTGCCGAAAGGTTCGATTTTGCCTTCATTGTAGGAATTGATATTGATGTATTTTTTCTGGAAATAGCCGGTTTGTTCATAGTAACGATAGGATACGGTATATTCCGGTTCACCCTCGTCCATGGTGCAGTCCATCAGCACATTGCCGGCAACATTCGGATCAAGTGCTTTGTACGACCATATGGAACCGGTCAGACGGGGATCCTCCTTGTAACCGTCCGTATAGGTCTGCTTGGCGGCCCAGTCTTTCCATTCGTTGACCATAGCCGGAGATACAGGGCCAGCTCCCCAACCGGTGCCGAAGGGATAACTGTCTTTGTTGGAATAGTTGTCGGCAGACGGTGAATAGAATTGCGCGCATGTGTTGGAGAACCAGGTATAGGTCCAGTCGGATTTCAGGTTATGCTTGTTGGCGAATAAAGTTTCGTCGGAACTGTTTCCTTCCCATTTCAGGTTATGGTTGATAACGTATTGGTAACGGAACCCTTCGGTATTGTCTTCGGTAGCATCGTTGGTGTAGGCCCAGATGTTGCGTTGGTCGGACACCAGTTTATGACCGGAGTTGTTTACACAGTCATCTATCCAAGAGATGACTTCCTCTTTGGTAGTTCCGTTGGGGAGTTCGTTTTTTTCGTAGCGTCCGGTATAGAAAAGGAATACACGTGCCATCATGGCTTCGGCAGCATATTTTGTAGCGTGTCCGGTCATGTCTGAGCCTTTCGGATAAATCTTTGCCGGCATCATTTCAATGGCGTTTTTCAAGTCGGCTGCAATCTGGGCGTAGATTTCGTCTACGGATGCACGCGGCAGGTTGGTACTTTCCAGTGTGGTGCGTAAAGGAACTCCGCCAAAGACTTGTGCCAGCTCATAATAAGCCATGGCACGCAGGAAGTAGGACTCACCGAAAAGTCGGTTACGTTCGCTCTCGCTGGACCATGATTTCACATTCTCCATTGTGTTGATGGCATTGTTGGCACGGTTGATAAGGGTGTAGCAACGGTCCCAGATACCGGCAAATGTATTCAGATTGCCACTGTACATAAGGAAGTTGGTGGCACAGTTGTTGGAGTAGGAGAGGTTGCCTCCCAGACAGTCGTCACCTGCCAACTGGGCAATGTAATACTGGGAAGAGGTTTCAGGACTTTCAAACAACAGATGGGCGTATATGGCCGTCACCATCTCTTGGGCATCCTTTTCTGTCTCCGGGAAGTTGGCGGTTGTCTTTTCGGTCAAAAGTTCCGAATCGAGGAAGTTTTCGCATCCTGAAAGAAGAATCAGTATTGCTGATGCTATGAATAATATCTTTTTCATAATTTCTTCGGTTAATTAGAATTTTACATTTAAGCCTATCATATAGGTACGTGCACTGGGGTAGTAGCCCAGGTCGATGCCTGATGCCCAACCATAATCGTCGCCACCGTAACCGATTTCCGGGTCCATACCGGAATAGCCGGTGAAGGTAAAGAGGTTCTGTGCGGTCAGATATAGGCGCAGCTGTTGTACCGGTAACTTCTTGAATGCTTTCTTGAAGTCGAATCCCACAGTGATGTTCTTTATCTTGAGATAGTCTCCATCTTCGATATAAATGTCTGATACTCTGTTCCAGTTGGAGCTGGAAGCGCTGGACAGTCTCGGGAACTTGTTGGACGTACCTTCGCCGTGCCAGCGTTGGAATATCTCTGCTGTATAGTTATTCAAGGGTGAGGAGGAGAAGTCACGATAACACTTCAGAATCTGCTGGCCGAATGCGCCGTAAGTAGTGATTGAGAAGTCAATGGCCTTCCAGCTGGCATTCAGGGAAAGTCCCATTGTCAGGTCGGGATTCGGGTTACCTATCATAGTACGGTCATTGGCATCGAGCGTACCGCTATTGTCGGTGTCTGCCCAGATTACGTCACCCGGCTGTGTCTTGTCGCCGTTCAGTTTCGGACCTTTGTAGTTGTCTATCTGTTCCTGATTCTGGAATATGCCGTTACTCTTGTAGCCGTAGAAGTAGCCGATGGGTTTGCCTACTTCAGCACGGAAGCACTCTTCGGCTCCTTCCCACAGAACGCTGCCGCTACCGTGGATGATTCCGTCTTTGTTGGCAATCTTGGTCACTTCATTCTTGTTGTGAGCAAGGGTCAGGTTGGCTCCATATTGGAAATCCTTTCCGATGTTGTCGTTCCAGTGGAGTCCTACTTCAATACCCGTGTTTTTTACATTACCGCCATTGACGGACACTGCATTGGCACCGAAGGAAGAGAGTACCGGAGCCGTAACCAGCCAGTCTCTGGTATTTTTGTTATACCAGTCGAATTCAAAGCCCAGGCGGTTGTTCAAGAAGCGTGCATCGATACCGAAATTCAATTGCTCCTGTGTTTCCCAGGTAAGGTCCGGGTTGGTCAGTCGGTAGGCGTATGAACCGGTACTGATGAGGTCCATGGAGTCGCCGAACGTATAACCGCCATATCCGTTGTTGGAAGTTATCAGTGAAAGATATTGGAAAGTAGATACATTACAGTTACCGTTTTGCCCCCAGGAAGCGCGTAGCTTTAAGAAGTCCAGCCATTTGATTCCTGACATGAAGGACTCGTTGCTGATAACCCATCCTGCGGATACTGAAGGGAAGTATCCCCAGCGGTGTCCGCGGGCAAAAGTGGAGGAACCGTCCGCACGCATGATGACAGAAGCCATGTATTTCTCCTGATAGTTGTAGTTGACACGTCCGAAGAAGGAGGCGATGGAACCTTCCCCGTTAGGCTTGCCAGTCAAGGAGGACACACTGTTGGCGGTCAATGGAACATTGGACAAATAAGCGTGCTTGAAATCATAGAAGTTTGAGCCTATGGCTGAACCGCTCATTTCTTCTCCCATACCCCATTTTTCAATACTCTGACCTACCAGGACGTCGATGTTGTGGTCATCGATATTGAAGATGTAGTTGGCTGTATTGTCCCATGACCAACGGTTATACATAGACATGGATTGGGTAACCTTGTCTTCTGCGTTGTTGAGTGACGCACTCAGATAATCGAATCTCGGCAAATAGGAACGATAACTGGAGGCTCCCATGATGTAACCGAACTGGCTCTTGATACGCAGGTTCTTGATGGGTTGCAGTTCTGCATAGAAGCTGCTCTGCATGTAATGGGACTTGCTTAGGTTCTGGTTCATATAGTAGTCCAGATAAGCTATCGGGTTTTTATTGGCTCCGTTGGAGATATCCCATTTGTAGTTATCCTTTTCCTGGTCTGCATAGAGGTAGTAGCCCCCGTCTGAATTGTAAGGGTGCATCAACGGGCTCATGATGAGCATATTGTGCACTCCGTTCCAATAAATGCCGCCGGTTCCGAATGAACCTTGCGTTTGCGAATATTTGTAGTTGATGGTTTCGCCTACTTTCAGGAAGTCAAGATTGCCTTTTTTCATGACTACGTGGTCCGAGTTGACGCGGAAGTTGTAGCGGTTCATTTCTGGAAATTCGCCGGGAACTCCCATGGTGGCTTCTTGGTTGGTGTATGAAATACCTATGGCATATCTGGAACGGTCTGTTCCTCCGGTGATGTTGACTGCGTGGTTCTGTACCAATGCATCTTCATTCAGCACTTCCTTCAGCCAGTTTGTCCCTTTCCATGTTCCGTTCTGTATGGCCTGCAAATCCCTTTCCGGAATATAGGTCGCCCAGTTGTACGGACTCAATCCGTCCATTACACGGCCTTCATCCTGCATCATCATGTACTCTTGGGCATTGAGGATAGTAGGGATTTTGTAGAGGTTCTGCACACCGACATAGCCATCGTAACTGACTTCGGCAACGCCGGTTTTACCTCGTTTGGTGGTAATCAGGATAACGCCGTTGGCAGCACGCGCACCATAGATGGCGGCAGAAGCGGCATCCTTCAAGACGTCCAAAGATTCAATGTCACTCGGGTTCAGTCCGTCGATGCTACCGTTGGCAACTCCATCTACCACATAAAGCGGGGAGAAGGTTCCGGTAGTACCGATACCGCGGATATTCACCTTAAAGCCCGAACCCAGGAAGCCGTTGTTTTGCGTGATGTTGACACCCGGTGACTGGCTCTGCAAAGCGCCCAGGGCATCCACAGTGTTCAGCTTGGCTATGTCTTCTCCTTTCACTTGTACAGTGGCGCCGGTGACAAGTTTCTTTTTCTGTACACCGTAACCGACAACAACTACTTCATCCAGTAGTTCGGAATCTTCTGTAAGGGTGATTTTCATGTTGGCATCTGCTTTGGCTTCCTGCGTCTTATAACCGATGTAGGAAATGACCAGGGTGGCACCTCTTTTTACGTTTAGCGAGAATTTACCGTATAAGTCGGTGGTAACTCCATTGGTAGTACCTTTTTCCAAGATACTTGCTCCGATGATAGGCTCTCCATTCTGGTCGACAATGATACCGCGGGCTGTTTGTGCCTGCATCTGTTCTGTCACTCCGAATGAATTTTCCGAGTAGGTCTCTATTGCCATGATTTTGCTGCTTCCTATAAATAGGGAGGCGATGGCAATTGCTGTGAGGATTTTGTTGTTCGATGTTCCTCGTTTACGATTTTCATTCATAATAGATGTTTTTTGTTTAAGCTAATGGATCTCAAAATAAATAGGTTGAATAGAAGATGACACTAATAGTGTCTTGGGGCTTTCGGGTAAATCATAGGCATTCATTGTTTTTCTAAGGTTACTATATATAATATGGTATATTCTTGGTTAATATCAATGTGCTTTCCAGAGCTTCCGGATTGTTGTTATCAAATATAATCCTAATTTTCATTATTTAAAATATAGAATCGCATGTATTAAAATATGTTGTCCATTATTTTATTTGCTTAAGAAATTTGCGTGAATGAAATCTTGTTTGAGAGCAAACTTGGTTGCATGTTTTTGATTTTGTGCTAAAATCAGTTAATATATTGATTTTTATGCTGTTGGTTTATGTTTTTTTAAAACTATTGTAAATAATATTCTTGGTTTGGAAAATCTTATTTAAGTCTCGTTAACTAAATATGCACTGTCTGTAATTACTTCGAATAAAAAAAAGGAGCTTTGTCTTGCTTGGGATTTAGTTAAAATATATGTTGTTTGTTCATTTGCAAAACTTGTTGTACCTTTGCAACCGGATTTAAAATGTATGATGCCGTGAATAGCGGTCGTGTATTCTAGAACACCACGTAAAAAACAGGAGTATGAAACAAAAAGTATCTGTACCTTTTATGTTGCTGGGCATTCTGTTCAATGTTTGCCTGATTGCAGCCAATCTTCTTGAGACTAAAGTTATCCAGGTTTTTGGTATTACCGTAACAGCCGGATTGCTGGTCTTCCCGATTTCTTATATTATCAACGATTGCATAGCCGAGGTTTGGGGCTTTCGTAAAGCCCGCCTGATTATCTGGAGCGGTTTTGCCATGAACTTTTTTGTGGTAATGCTGGGACTGATAGCCGTGGCGTTGCCTGCCGCCCCTTTCTGGGATGGTGCCGCGCATTTCAATTTCGTTTTTGGAATGGCGCCCCGTATTGTCATAGCCAGTCTGACGGCATTCTTGGTGGGCTCTTTTCTGAATGCCTACGTAATGAGCCGCATGAAACTGGCAAGCAACGGGCGTAATTTCTCCGCACGTGCCATTTGGTCGACGGTGGTTGGTGAGACGGCAGACTCGTTGATTTTCTTTCCGGTGGCGTTCGGAGGAATCATTGCATGGCGGGAGTTGCTGGTGATGATGTGTATCCAGATTCTGCTGAAGTCCATGTACGAGGTATTGATACTGCCTGTGACTATCCGTGTGGTAAAAGCTATTAAGCGGATAGACGGTAGTGATGTCTATGATGAAGGCATCTCCTATAAAGTATGGAAAATAGGCGATATTTAAAGCTCCTTACCCGTAGTGAGGGGAAATCAGTTATTATGTCAAACAAATAATTAGCAATGCCCTCTCTGTTTCCCTCCCTACGGGGGAGGGAAACAGAGAGGCTTTTAACAAGATGAATAGGGACACTGCTTTGGTGGTATTCAGTGGCAGGACTCGACCACTTGCCTCTTTTGGGCAAAACGTGAATTTAAGAAAGTGTATGCGCTGAGTTTTCTGTATGGACAGAAACATCAGAAGGAAGTGGACTTGGCGAGGGCCATTGCCCGTAAGGCAGGTGTGGAGTTCGAAGTAATGGATGTTTCCTTTATCGGCCGGCTGGGACATAACTCATTGACAGATGCCGGCATGGAGATGGACCAGGAGAAGCCGGCAGACAGCTTTCCGAATACTTTTGTGCCGGGACGCAATCTGTTTTTCCTGAGTATAGCCGCCGTTTACGCCCGCGAGCGGGGGATTAATCATATTGTGACGGGGGTGTCGCAGACCGATTTCAGCGGTTATCCCGATTGCCGGGATGCTTTCATCAAGTCGCTTAACGTGACGCTGAACTTGGCTATGGACGAGCAATTCGTACTGCACACACCACTGATGTGGATTGACAAAGCGGAGACCTGGGCGCTGGCAGACGAGCTTGGAGTGCTCGAACTTATACGTCACGAAACGCTGACTTGTTATAACGGTATCCCGGGAGATGGTTGTGGACACTGCCCGGCATGCACGTTGCGCAGAGAAGGATTGGAAAAGTTTTTGGCTTCTACTAAATGAGGCACACTTGTATCACTAAAAATATATGGCTATGACAGAATTGAAAGACCAACTTTCCCTTTTGGGGAGAAAGACAGAATACCGTCAGGACTATGCCCCCGAAGTATTGGAGGCATTTGATAACAAGCATCCCGGCAATGACTACTGGGTGCGTTTCAACTGCCCCGAATTCACCAGCCTCTGTCCCATCACGGGGCAACCGGACTTTGCGGAAATCCGTATTTGCTATATCCCCGATGTCAAGATGGTAGAGAGCAAGAGTTTGAAACTCTACTTGTTCAGCTTCCGCAATCATGGTGCTTTCCACGAGGATTGCGTGAACATCATAATGAAAGACCTCATTCATTTGATGAACCCTAAGTATATTGAGGTGACGGGTATCTTCACCCCGCGCGGAGGCATCTCCATTTATCCGTATGCCAATTACGGACGTCCCGGCACGAAGTTCGAGCAGATGGCAGAGCATCGTTTGATGAACCGTGAATGAGGACTGTTTTTGAAGGCCTCCGTAAATAATAAAGGGAGGCTTTGGGAGCAAATGATTGTTGCGCCGCTATATTTTATATTCTTGCTTACTAAAAACTATTCGTCCGACATATGTTTAATTATCGTCCAACAGCTATCGGACGATAATTAAACATATGTCGGACGATAATGTAACGACTGTCGGACGAATAGTCTTTAGTCAATGAAACATTAACCTGCTACCATCTTGGAAAGAATCTTTCCTATAGAGGATAGTAGGGGATGACTTTTGCAAAGATATAGACGATTCTTTAATAAAAATAGCGCCTTTTCCCAAAGACGCTATTCCCTCTTTATGACTTATTCACTACAAAGGGTTATTTTATTCTTTTGTAGCCATAGACAGCAAGGTTACCCAGTTCTTCTTCGATGCGCAATAGTTGGTTGTACTTCGCCATGCGGTCGGAGCGGCTCAGAGAACCGGTCTTGATTTGTCCGCTGTTGGTGGCAACGGCAATGTCTGCAATGGTGGCGTCCTCGGTTTCGCCGGAACGGTGAGAAGTCACTGTGGTATAACCGTGGCGGTGTGCCATTTCGATAGCATCCAGCGTTTCACTGAGTGAACCGATTTGATTGACTTTGATAAGGATGGAATTGGCGCAGCCCATGGCAATACCTTTTTCAAGGAATTCCACGTTAGTCACGAACAGGTCGTCGCCAACCAGCTGGCAACGGTTGCCGATGCGTTCGGTCAACTTCTTCCAGCCTTCCCAGTCGTTTTCGCTCATGCCATCCTCGATGGAGTCAATCGGGTAGTTATTAATCAAATCTTCCAAGTAAGCTATTTGTTCGTCGGCAGTACGTTTTTTACCATTTTCGCCTTCAAAGATGGAGTAGTCATAGATACCGTTCTTAAAGAACTCGGATGAGGCACAGTCCATACCGATTTTCACATCCTTGCCCGGTTCGTAGCCGGCAGCCTTGATGGCGCTCATGATGGAGTCCAGCGCATCTTCTGTTCCTGCCAGTGCCGGTGCAAAACCGCCTTCGTCACCTACGGCAGTACTAAGTCCGCGATCTTTTAATACTTTCTTCAATGCGTGGAATACTTCTGCACCCATGCGCAATCCTTCTTTGAATGAATTTGCACCTACAGGGCGGATCATAAATTCCTGAAAAGCGATCGGGGCGTCACTGTGTGAACCGCCATTGATAATATTCATCATCGGAACAGGCAATACATAAGTATTGGTTCCACCGATATATCTGTAAAGAGGAATATCGAGATAGCTGGCTGCTGCTTTGGCTACGGCAAGTGATACGCCGAGGATGGCATTAGCGCCCAGATTCGATTTGGTTTTTGTTCCGTCCAGTGCCAGCATGGCATGGTCGATACCCATCTGGTCGAGAGAAGACATGCCGATAAGATGCGGGGCGATAATATTGTTTACGTTTTCTACGGCTTTCAGTACACCTTTTCCACCATAACGTTTTTTGTCACCGTCACGCAATTCCAGTGCTTCGTGTTCACCGGTTGACGCACCTGATGGAACGGATGCACGTCCCATGATACCTGATTCCAATACTACGTCTACTTCCACTGTGGGGTTACCTCTGGAGTCGAGGATTTCACGTCCGATAATTTTTTCTATTTTCATTGTTTCTCTTATATTTTAGATACTTGCAAATGTACTCACTATCCGGGAAGTGGGGAATCACTATGAATAGGTAATTCTGCCCTGTTTTGTTCCCTATTAGTTAGTATTTAAATAACAATGAAAGGAGGGAATTGGTTCGCTTCCCGGTGTTATAATGAAAGTTGTAAACTGATAAATTTTGAAATTGGGCAACAGGTACGCCTGTCTGTTCACTAATGTTTGGGGAAATTATTTACTGGTGGAAGTCGTCATTGATGACTACTCCCAACAATGGAAGTAGCTCCATTGCCTGTATGGAACTGACGATTGCGCCTTGCAGGTCGGAAATATTGATTTGCAGGCCATTGATACGCGAAGTACGCAAGTCTATGCTCCGTAGACGCGTATGCGAGAAGTCAGCTTGTATCAGCGAACAGTGTTCGAATGCGGTCGCTTGTAAGCGGCAGTCGTTAAGGCTGCCGTTCTGTAAGTCGCACCGGCTAAATTGCATCTGGTTCGTTTTGCTCATGGCGAGGTTGATGTATCGGCTGTTGCAATTTATCATCCGTACATGATTGAATGTAGACTCTCCGAAATTGGTTCCCATCAATTTGCAGTCGATGAACTCTACCCGGTAGAAGGAACTTCCGGCGAAAGAGATGTTGGAGAAATCGCATTGCCGGAAAACAACATCGGATATTTGGGCCGATTTGAAAGCGGAATCAATAAAAGTGATGTTACTGAAAGCACACTCTTTGATACTCCGGTAGGAAGCGTAGATTCCCGTTTCCATACTTTTGGTGAAGGAAAGCCGGTATGCGGTTTCTTCTTTTTCGAAGAGTTCTTTCAATGGTTCGAGACTTTCGGATGGTTCTTCCACAATGGGAGGTGCGATGCGTATAATGGACGCTTTGGCAGTTTTAGTCGTTCTCATTCTCTCTATCTCTTTTTTTAAGTTATCCTAATAATTTCCCGGTGAATCCACCGGCCAGTACGGCTACTAATCCCAAAACAACGCTTAGGAAAAAATAGAGCAGGAAGGTGCCGTAAAACTCTCCTTTCAGCAGGCTTAGCCCGTCATTGGAGAAAGTGGAAAATGTGGTAAAGCCCCCGCATAGGCCTGTTGTGAGAAAGAGTCTCATTTCCATAGGCAGGTTCCAGCGCTCGGATACGGAATAGAACAGGCCGATAAAGAAACTCCCGATGATGTTTACGGCAAACGTCCCCCATGAAAACGGGAATCCGATGCCGGACATCCGTTCGTTGAGTCCTATTTGCGCCAGATAGCGGAGTACGCTTCCGGCACCGCCTCCAATGAATATATAAATTGCTTCTTTCATTTTTTATGCATACAAGTTTAGGCAAAAGTACAACAAACCGAAAGCGAAAACAAATTTATTTGTAGGATGTTGAAGGGCTGCCTGCATTTCATATGGCAAAGGAGGGGATATTTTGGGATAAATTTTGTACTTTTGAACGCTTATGCGAAAAAACAGGCTATGAGACGATTGGTTGTTGTAATGATATCACTTTTTTGGGGCGTTCTTTCCGTGTGTGCGGGTAAGGGAACGGATACCATTCTCGTTCGGTTGGACAAGGTATTGGGCCAGCAACAGATATATATGAAGCAAAAAGAAGGCCGTATCGATAGTTTGAAACGGCTACTGGCCCGGCCGTCGTTGACTTTGCAACAAAAATTCCGTCTTAATAAAAGGTTAGGGACGGAGTATGAACTTTTTGTATCGGATTCGGCCATGGCATATTTCGACCGTAGTTTGTCGATAGCCGATTCTTTGCATAATGTCTCTTGGGTGGATGAGATCCGGCTTTGCCAGGTATCTGTCTTGTCTGTTTCCGGAATGTATAAAGAGGCTTGGGACAGGTTGCACGGCATCAATCGTACCACGCTTCCCGATAGCTTGTTACCGGCTTTTTATAATTGCGGGCGGCAGTTGAATTCTTTTCTGGCCAGTTATTCTCACGATAGCGCCTATGTTGCAAAGTATGCAGCACTCCAAAATAAATACAGGGATTCGCTATTGACCGTTCTTTCGCCTGCTTTGCCCGAGTACCGTCTTTATGAAGCCGAACGCTTTGTCGCTACCCGTCAGTACATGCAGGCTAAAAAAATATTTCAGGAATTGGTACATAGCCAGCCGGAGGAATCGAATGTTTTTGCCCGTGCGGCTTTTTCGTTGGCACAGTTGTATCGGGACGAGGGTCGTCCGGAAGAGTATGAAAAGTATCTGATACTCTCCACCATTTCGGATATAAAGGCATCGGTTAAGGAGAATGCCGCCTTGCCCAGTCTGGCTTTTGTTCTTTACGGGCAAGGTGATATAACCCGTGCTTATCATTATATCAAGCGTTCGCTCGAAGATGCCATTTTCTGTAACGCGCGTTTACGTACCATCGAGATTTCGGGTATGCTTCCTGTGATAGATGCTGCCTATAAGTTGCAGATAGAGCGCCAGCGTCGTCAATTGGTTCTTTTTCTGATCATAGTCAGCCTGCTTTCCGTTTTCCTGATCATATCGGTCGTTCTGATATACAAGCAGGTGAAGAAACTTTCTGTTGCCCGGCGTCATTTGCGGCAGGCCAATCACATAAAGGAAGAATATATCGGACATTTCCTTAATCTTTGCTCCCTTTATATTGAAAAACTGGATAATTTTCGTCGTACGGTAAATCGTAAAATCACTGCCGGACAAACAGAGGAATTGCTTAAACTTACAAAATCTTCACAGTTTGCCGGAATGGAACAAAAGGAATTTTATGCCAACTTCGACAATGCTTTCCTGCACCTGTATCCTGATTTTGTAACAGAGTTCAATCGATTGTTGCAACCGGAAGAACGTTTTATAATGAAGCCGGGTGAACTGTTGAATACCGAACTGAGAATTTTTGCAATTATCCGTTTGGGCATTGACGACAGTTCTAAAATTGCTAACTTTCTTCATTATTCCATCAATACGATTTATACCTATCGGAACAAAGTGAAAAACAAGGCTATCAACCGGGAAAACTTCGAAGAGGAAATTATGAAAATCGGTGTGCTGGAATGATTGTATTTCGCAAAAAAAGAGGTTTTGGTGGCTTGTCAATCAAACGACTTCAATCATTTCTTTGGATGTCTGAAAATTATGTTAGTCGAATTCCTTTATTAAAACAGAATTGAAGTAAAGTGTATGTCTCTTTCCTTATTTCTTATTTTGTTACAGTGTATACATGCTTTTATTTCTGTCCTTAAAGTGTTTGTCATATTATATAAATATCCGGTCGGTTCCTCACCGAGAAAAGGTTCGTTCCTCTACGAGACTCGATGTGTTTCTCTACGGGGAACGGGTCGATTCTCGTAGAGGGGAATAATGGTTTGTTTAATGTGTTGATATTCAAATGATTGTCTGATGATGGAAATGTCTCTTATTTTTGATGTGTAAATTGTGCTTTTATTTCTTTCCTTCCTGTTTCTTGTATCCGAAATATAAACATTTATATGCTTGTTTATTTAATGTAAATTCGCCGCTATTTTCCTGTTATCATTAAATTTTCCTGTTATTCGATTTATATTTCACTCTTTTTTATTCTCTATTATCTTATTAATAGTAAGAAGTTTATGTAAACGTTTTCAGATATTTCTTTTATATTCCGTTTATATGCGGAACGAACCTGAATGTTTCCTGCTTATCTTTGCCATACGATTATTAATTTATTAAATTCATATCATGAATCACATGAAAACACTAACCACTAAAATGGCTTTCTTGCTGCTTTCCTTATTATTAATAAGTACAGCGACTATGGCCGAAAGTATTACTTCTCCTAACGGGCTTTTGAAACTTAGTTTTACGGTAAACGCGCAAGGCGAACCGGTGTACGAACTTTCTTATAAGAATAAGGAGGTAATCAAACCGTCCAAGCTTGGATTGGAGTTAAAGAATGATCCCGGACTGATGAGCGGATTTACACTGGCCGACGTGAAAACCGGCACTTTCGATGAAACTTGGGAACCGGTTTGGGGAGAGGTGAAATCCATTCGCAATCACTACAATGAGTTAGCTGTGACGCTGGATCAGAAAGCGCAGGAACGCAACATCGTTATCCGTTTCCGTTTGTACGATGATGGCTTGGGATTTCGTTACGAATTTCCATTGCAGAAGAATCTGAATTATTTCGTGATCAAGGAAGAACATTCGCAGTTTGCCATGACGGGTGATCATACAGCTTTCTGGATTCCTGGTGACTATGACACGCAAGAATATGACTATACAGAATCCAAGCTTTCGGAGATTCGCGGATTGATGAAAGGCGCTATTACCGGCAATGCTTCACAGACCTCCTTTTCACCGACAGGCGTACAGACCTCTTTGCAGATGAAAACGGCCGATGGTCTTTACATCAACCTGCATGAAGCCGCTTTGGTAGATTACTCTTGTATGCACTTGAATCTGGACGACAAGAATCTCGTATTCGAATCATGGCTGACTCCTGATGCTGTGGGAGATAAAGGATATATGCAGGCTCCTTGCAAATCTCCGTGGCGTACGGTGATTGTAAGTGATGATGCCCGCGACATCCTTGCTTCCAAATTGACCCTTAATCTGAACGAACCCTGTGCATATGAAGATGTTTCTTGGATTAAACCGGTGAAATACGTAGGTGTATGGTGGGAAATGATTACCGGAAAAAGCAGTTGGGCTTACACGGATGATGTACCTTCCGTAAAATTAGGCGAAACGGATTATTCAAAAACGAAACCTAACGGCAAGCACGGTGCCAACAACGAAAATGTGAAACGCTATATTGACTTTGCAGCCGAGCACGGATTCGACCAGGTATTGGTAGAAGGCTGGAACGAAGGTTGGGAAGACTGGTTCGGCCAATCAAAAGATTATGTATTCGATTTTGTGACTCCGTATCCCGATTTTGATGTGAAGATGCTGAATGCCTATGCTGCCAGCAAAGGTGTGAAGTTGATGATGCACCACGAAACTTCTGCTTCCGTACGTAATTACGAACGCCATATGGACAAGGCTTATCAGTTCATGGTGGACAATGGATATAATGCAGTGAAGAGTGGTTATGTGGGTAATATCATCCCACGTGGTGAACATCATTACGGACAGTGGATGAACAATCACTATCTCTATGCAGTGACCAAAGCCGCCGATTAT
>ENA-OPBO01001780-OPBO01001780.1-human-gut-metagenome-genome-assembly--contig:-NODE-1780-length-14258-cov-5.666549_pt1 | contig 14258 bp, 16 predicted proteins | sample MGYA00241071_ERZ501458 | MGnify/ENA primary metagenome ERZ501458 (study PRJEB25962, sample SAMEA2042509) | human gut metagenome | biome: human gut; feature: human-associated habitat; material: faeces...
GTGGCACGCGAGCTGGGTTCAGAACGTCGTGAGACAGTTCGGTCCCTATCTGTTGCGGGCGTAAGAGATTTGAAGGGAGCTGTCCTTAGTACGAGAGGACCGGGATGGACGTACCTCTGGTGCACCAGTTGTCCTGCCAAGGGCATAGCTGGGTAGCTATGTACGGACGAGATAAACGCTGAAGGCATCTAAGCGTGAAACTCCCCCTAAGATGAGATCTCTCACTCTTCATGAGGTAAGGGCCCAGGAAGACTACCTGGTTGATAGGCCGGAGGTGGAAGCGCAGTAATGTGTGTAGCTGACCGGTACTAATAGCCCGAGGGCTTGACCTACAAAGGAAAATGCAGGCAGCCTGAAAGACATGCGGATCACATTGTTCGGTTTTGAGGGTGCAGCCCTCTCAATAAGAAAGAACCTGCACCTTTAGCTCAGTTGGTAGAGCAACTGACTCTTAATCAGTGGGTCCCCGGTTCGAGTCCGTGAAGGTGCACCATGGCCCGTTGGTCAAGTGGTTAAGACAGCGGCCTCTCACGCCGTTAACATCGGTTCGAATCCGGTACGGGTCACCAAGTTCTTTCTTGACAAGGCGCGGCAAGGGCGCTATAATAATGAATGTTCTCCGGCAGAAACCGGAAGACAGCAGTTGGTGCTGATTAGGACGAGGGTCCACCCGTTCCCATTCCGAACACGGTAGTTAAGCTCGTTCCTGCCCACAATACTTGGCTGGTGACGGCCCGGGAAGATAGGTAGCGCCAACACTTTAGAGACAGTCTTTTGACTGTCTCTTTTTTTACCACACGTATATCTCGCCTTAGACAGTGATATGTTGAAAACGAGCACGGATGTACAGTTTAAAAGCTGCCATTTAGAAGGCAAAAAGTGAAACATTAGCAATAACAGCGAGAAAAGGAGAAGCACATGCGGTATGGAACTGTGGTGCCGGGGCGATTTATGAACCGGCCGAACCGTTTTATTGCGCAAGTGGAGATACCGGAGGGAATCGAAACTGTCCATGTGAAAAATACAGGTCGCTGCCGGGAGGTGTTGATCCCGGGGGCAACCGTGTATTTGGAGCAGGCCAGAAATCCGGCCCGTAAAACCCGGTATGACCTGATCGCGGTGGAAAAGGGAAAGCGCCTGATTAATATGGATGCGCAGGCCCCTAATCGGGTATTTGGCGAATGGGCTGCAACCGGTGCTTTTTTGCCTGAGGTGACCGCAATTCGCCCGGAATTTTCCTGGGGGGAATCCCGCTTGGATTTCTGCCTGGAGACGCCTCATGGAATGCATTTGGTGGAGGTCAAGGGTGTGACGCTGGAGGATGGTGGGGCTGCCCGCTTTCCAGATGCTCCCACAGAGCGAGGAGTCAAGCATCTCCGGGAATTACAGCATGCTGTGGAACAGGGGCTTGACGCGACCCTGTTTTTTGTGGTACAAATGGAAGGTATTTGCTCAGTGTCGCCAAATGATGACACCCATCCGGCATTTGGACAGGCGCTGCGGGCCGCAGCTGCTGCCGGCGTGAATATCTGCGCGTATGACTGCACGGTAAGGCCGGATGAATTGGAGATCCGCCAGCCGGTACCGGTGATTTTATAAAGGACGAGGAGCGTTTCCGTATGGGTTTGTTGGAATTACTGCTGGTAGGCATTGGCCTTTCTATGGATGCCTTTGCCGTGTCGATCTGCCAGGGTCTTTGTATGCCAAAGCTCAACTGGCGGCACGCAGCGGTGATTGCGCTGTTTTTCGGCGGATTTCAGGCGCTGATGCCGTTGGCCGGCTGGTTTTTGGGCTCCCGATTTGCGGGATATATTCAAAATTTTGACCATTGGGTGGCATTTGTCCTGCTGGTTATTATTGGCGGCAATATGCTACGGGAGGCATTTGGACCCGAGGACGACGAGGATGAGGCTGCCTGTGCTGTAGATGCGAAGCTGGATCTGAAGCAGCTGTTTTTGATGGCAGTAGCGACCAGTATTGATGCTCTGGCAGTGGGAGTGACCTTTGCCTTTTTGGAGGTAAAGATTGTACCGGCAATTTCTATTATTGGAACCACAACCTTTTGCCTATCGCTGGTTGGTGTAGCGGTGGGAAATTTCTTTGGAACACGGTATAAGAAACGCGCAGAGGCCGCAGGCGGAATCATTCTGATTTTACTGGGCATCAAGATCTTGCTGGAGCATCTGGGAATCCTGTAAGCGGGCTCTGCGCGGCCAGTCAGATGGGGCAGCTTAAATCGCTGTGACAGGCACTGTGAGACGCTTTGCACTCTAACCGGATATTTTTTATACCCCCGATGGCCTTCCCTGGCTGAGGGCATGCAAAACGCCCCGGAGCGAAAGCTCCGGGGCGTTTGGTTGAAACAACCTATGAAAGATCAGCAGCAGGGATTGGGATTGCAGCCGCAGTTGTTGTTGCAACCACAATTGCAGCCGCAGCCGGAACCACCCATGCTGTTATTGCCGCAGCAGCACCAAATGATGATCAGCAGGACGATGATCCAGCAGCAATTTCCCCCACCAAAACCGTTATTGCACATATCCGAACCTCCTATGAAGACGTAGACCACTGAAGCGGTCTCAAGCCATCATATGCGGTGGGTTCAGCGGGGTGCAGAAAATTTTTACCAAATGCGGCTGCTGGGGACCATGGACTGGGCAGATGTAAGTTCTGCGGTGGTGAATACACCCTTGCCCTGCAGAACCTGACTGAGGAGCTGTCCGCTGGAGGCTTCCACAGCGTCCAGTGCGTAATAAGAGATGTACACCAGATCTGCACGCAAAAAGGTCCCGGATGCCAGCTGGGTACGCTCTCCGGCAGTAAGGACACCGTAGAGTACGGCATTATCAAAAGTGGTGGTCAGGTTCGTGTTGGCGTTGGAACTGTATCCAAGTGCCCGCAGCATGAATTCCACGTACTGCTGCGCTGTGATGGTCTGTGCGGGGCGAAACGTCGTAGCAGTAAATCCATTGGTATATCCCTTTTCATAGGCATAGCCAACATATTGCGCAGCCTGTGTGCCGGCGGCAATATCTGTAAAAGGCGTACTCCCGGACCAGGCCAGGGCAGCATCCTCTTCACCCAGCACCCGGATGAACATGATCAGAGCTTGCAGGCGGGTAGGAGCCACTTCCAAATCGTATCCCTGCCCATATCCGGTAAAGCTGCCTTTGAAAAGATGCAGTGTTTTCAAAGCGCCGGCCATGGCGTTGTAGTCGACTGCGTCAGAATACGTAAAGCTGTAGGGTCCCTGATAATCCACCACGGCGGTTTTGGATGTGACGGTGAAAACCGCTGTGGTATTCTCCGCTGTCAGATAGCGGTGATTGACGGTAAGGGCAGTACCGCTGGCAACGGCAGAACCGGTGGTGATGTCCACTACCGCACCAGAGCCAAAGGAGACTGAGCCGCTGCCAGCCAGTAATAAGACGCTGGTGCCGGTTTGGCCAACCAGAGTGTCTCCGGATTTCAGGCGGATCTCGGCCCAGTCAGTAGCAGAGGAGCCGCCGGTGGAGGACGTACCAGATCCAGAAAGTAAAGCGGCATCAGAAGCATTCAGCTTTTCATCCACTTTGGAGTTCACCGTGCTGGTAAAAGTGCCGTTCAGGTAGGAAAGAGAGGCCAGCGGATCAGACGCATCACCGGCAGCCAGCGCATATGCGGCAACGGAGAACAGCAGGCAAAGAGATAGTAAGAGCGCAATTTTTTTCTTCATAGGCAGGAAAAATCCTTTCGTCGGCCTGGCGGCAAAGCCACGGCAGTGTTCAGCGGTTGGCTATGCGGTAGCTGAGGGTCAGCAGGCTGTCGGCAAAATGGATGTTTTCAAATTTGACATCATCTGTGGGACTGCTCAGTTCCACATTGGTAAAATTCCAGAAACCGCGGATGCCCAGTTCAATGAGGTGGGTGGCGGTATCCTGTGCCACGGACTGTGGAATCGTCAACACCACCACGTCGACATGGTGCTGCTGAACAAAGGAATCCAGTTCCTGCATGGAGTAAACGGGAATTCCGTTTACTGAGGAGCCGACAACAGCAGAGGAGATATCGAAGGCTGCGTCAACGGTAAAACCGGCCTGGGAAAAATGAAAATTGTGTAGCAGAGCCCGACCCAGGTTGCCCACGCCGATCATAATGAGGTGATGGTCGTTGTCCACTCCTAGAATATGGCCGATTTCAGACCGGAGTTCTTCCACATTGTAGCCGTAGCCCTGCTGACCAAACTCGCCAAAACAACTGAAGTCCTGCCGGATCTGGGAGGCAGTGATATTCATCTCCTGCCCAAGGGAATGCGAGGAAATGCGAACGATACCGCGGCCGCATAAATCCGTCAGCTGCCGGTAATAACGGGGAAGGCGCCGGATAACGGCGTCGGATATGTTCTCCTTTTTCAAGATGATCACTCCTGCTCTTCGGGTTTCGTTCTGTTTACCCTGTTAGTGTATCTTAAAACACTAAGATTGTCAATTTTTTTAACAATCTTTTTTGAGAAAAATTTATCAGAAGGGCTTTACAGCGGAGAAAAAATCTGCTATACTACTCTAGCACGTAAGAGAAAACGTGCTTTATATGCGCCCGTAGCTCAGTTGGATAGAGTGACAGACTCCGACTCTGTAGGCCACTGGTTCGAATCCAGCCGGGCGTACCAAATGAACGAAGTCCGTTTTTCGATAAAAATGTTCGAAAAACGGACTTCGTATTTTTAGAAAGCCTTGAGGTATCAGGGCTTTCTTTTATGCTTTGTTAGGGATTCCTAAAAAAAGAAAATGATACATTGAGAGGAAACAGAGGCTTTTGAAGCGATTATGGGAATTGGAGGAGGGTTAGTCTTCTGTGATAAAAAGGTTTATACTGGGGGAAAGGTCTTTGAGATACCTGGCTTTCTTGTGATTTCCCGCAAATCTGGCTAAAACCCACAAAACCACTGGGCCCCAACGGTTACGCCGTTGACCGCCTGATCACTCCGACCACTATCCTAAGTCCAACTAAGCTATGGCATTCAAACCATTGCGGTGCAGCTACTTTAGAGTTTTGATCCTTTCGGAATATGAACCCGAATTTATCAGGCGTTACCAAGAAGATTGTCTTATATATTACAAGGGAGTTCCTACCATAAATTTACCAATACCAGACTGCCCGCTGTAAAAATACAGGGGATTTCTCCACCTATACTTTTTCATGAATGCAAAACTTACTTTCAAACGCTGCCCATGTAGTGGGGGTGTCGTCAAACCACTGCCAGGTGAGACCCACGCTCTCAATATTGCTCCAGGTCAGTCCGGAGATGATGAACTGCAGGTGAGCTGGCTTGATCTGCTCCACCATTTTTCGGACTTGGCTCACATCAATATCCGCCAAGGTGTTCTCTTCCCCCAGAAACTCCAGAGAGAAAGAATAGTTTGCCGAATGGACCATTATCCGGGCCTCATAGCCGGTCAGAGCCACGGCCAGCTGCCGGACCATTTCTGCCGTAGTGTTGCCGGCGGCCGTCATCTTGTCCCGTACGGCTGCCCGCCGGTCCGCCAGGGGTTTGGACTCATCCACCGGGATCCCATACTTGCTTTCCCAGAGATACAAGGACCAGGTGGCTGTCTCCACAAAGAATTGATCCAGCAGGTCATCTACTTGGGCTGCGGATGCATTGCTTTGTTTTTCCAGAGCCTCCAGAATAGCAATTGTCTGGGAATGCCGGTAATATCTGTCCGGGACGCGCTCCCGGACCGGAAGACTGCTCATATTACCGCCCTCCTTATGTCTCTGTGACATCCACGGTCCCGACCATCGGGACAGCCTCCGCAACGACCGATACGGCCGCGGTCCCGCCGTTTACCGTGAAGGAACTGTAATCCGCCACGCCGGAACACTGCAGCAGGCAGGCCAGAAAACGGCTGTACGGAATCGTGATGTCTTGCCCAAAGGTTTGGGCAGACAGCAACGCAGAAACCGCCGCCGTCAGCTGGTTGGTGACATCTTCGGTGGAATATCCCTCCAGCAAGGTCACAGCCGCCGCAACTGGCAGCTCCATCTTCTTCACGCTTACCACCGTCACTGTGGCGCCGATGGGCCGTTCTTCCTCGATGTGGGCAGCGCAAATGGCGCGAATTTCTTCATCCACAGGCCCTTTATCAGCGCCCGCGATCACCACCTTGACAGTGCCGTTTCCGTTCCAGAGGGGGATGCAGCTGGCATAGCTGACGCCAGCGGTCTCCTTGGCCCATTGGATATAGTGGTTGGAATTTCCGGACGTGATCGGAAGACTGAGCCGATCGTGGATGCGGGTATAGAGGTCTGTGTCGCTTTCCGGGTCCGATCCGCCGGATGCATCCTTCAGATTTGTCAAAGTGTTTACGCCCGGAAGATTGACCGCCATAGAGGAGATGGCCCCGGCCGGCACATTGTAGTCTGCGCCGATGCTTTCCGCTTCCACGTCGGCCACTGCGCTTCCATTGGAAATCGCCACCGCATCCAATGTCACATAGCGCAGGCCGCTGCTGGGCGCATAGAGGACCGTTCCCGCTGCGATCACGGTATCATTCGTCCCGGTGAAGGTCACCTCTGCTCGGGCTTTAGAGCCTGGCTGCCGTACCATGCCAAGCTGACGGGCGTGCTTGTCCAGGTATTCGCCGGATTCTGGGCTGGGGAATACGATCGGAAGCAGTCCTGCCAGCAGCTGAGAGTGTTTCCAGAGTGAATAGGAGATCTGGCTGATGAGCATGTTGGTATAACTGCCTTCTCGTGTGTCGATTTCTGTGCCGGATTCTTTTAGTGAAGCGAGAATTTCGGCTTTGATGACCTCCGGCGTGCGATTCTCAAATACCGAGGGCTGCGTCATGGACAATTACCTCCCCGTAAATGGTGTGCATTGTGAAACTGACGGTGAGCAGTGCTCCCTCAAATCGGGCGCTCACCTGATCTACGGCAGTGATGTATGGGTTTACCAGCAATGCCTCCCGGAGCTTTCGGATGGCCTCGGACTGGCGGACTTCGTCACCGTAGGGCTGTCCGATCAGGCCAGATAGATCCTGCCCATAATCCGAGGTAAAAACGTCGTGAGCGAACCGCTCCGTGTGGATGCAGTTCCAGGCCCACACCAGCACGGCATCCGCGCCGGTCATATAGACGGGGCGTCCGGAGCGCCAGATCGGCTGATCTTGTACAAAATCCCAGGCCACTTCCCGGGCCAAGGGCAGTGCGGCAGACATGGCGCTGGAATCCGGGGCGTCAATCAGAGGGAACAGGCTCATGATAGACCTTCACCAGCCTTTCGATCACATAGTAGGTCTGCCCGTCTGCCGAGCAGAGCAGCAGAACCTGATCGCCCGCATGCAGAAGGGCGCCATGGGTAGCCGGGGCTTCCTTTGCCGTCTTGCCCTCCACAGTCTCCTCCGTGCGGACTACCTGGCACGTACCGGAAGAGAGTTCACATTTACAGGTTCCTTGAAACATTTTCTGCGGGAGTTTTGCCGTCAAAGGCCAGGACAAGCCTGTCAGTTGCTCCTGCCATCCTGCCGTCAGATGCTCCGCAAGGTAGAGGTCCTCCAGGTCCAGATCCATGCCGTCGGCCCGGATTTTCAGCGGGGAGGTGCTGATCACCTTGCCCACCGCATACCAGGACGGCACAGCCTCTGAGGCCTTCCGCCCGAAATATTCATTCAGCCCCACATAGGGGTCTCTTGCATGTTCCTTCATTCCATCTCACTTCCTGCGCTGGCCGTCGCTGCCACGTTTCGGCAGTTCAGCGTCAGCATAGTATCGTAGTTGTGGTTCTTCCAGGTGTGAACATCTGCGTCGATCCAGAAGATGCCCTCCAGCCCGGTTTTGTGTTCCTGGACCACCACGGTCTCCCCGGTGATGAGAGCTAGGTCTCCCAGCACATGCACCGTCACGGTCCTCTGCTGCTTTCCCTCCTCCAACAGGCGGCTTGCCTGGTCGGTGACGTCAGAGTGGTCGTTCTGGGTGACGTGGGCCTCCATAACGCCCACCAGCTCCTGGGAGGCTGCGTCTCCCAGCCGCCGCAGAAAATTCCCGTTTTTGTCGTAGATAGCCACAGAGTTGACCACGCTGGTGGCGTCCTCTGTGGTGGTGGCGTCCATCAGGTTCCCGGCCGCTTTCAGTACCAGACTGGCGGCGCTGACCGTCCGCTCTTTGACCAGCAGCCCCGCTGGAGTGTACCGGATGGCGTATTGCTTTCCGTTTTTCTCTGCTGCCAGGGACCACACCGTGGTGATGGCCTGGTTGATCTTCACGCCGGAAAACTTCCGCCGCAGCGAAATGCCGGTAGTGGGCAGGGAAGCCACCGGGATTCCCTTGCCCGCGCAGAGAGACCGGGTGATCTCCTCCGGCGATGCGCCGGTGAATTTGGCCGTGCAGTCGTTTTTCTGTAAGTAGAAGCCGTAGTCGAAGCAGGTGGCAGATAAGGTGGTGCCCTCCGACCCCGCGGTTCTTCGCAGCACCACGCCGGCGAACAGGCGGTTGCCGGCGTCCTCCATGGTCACTAGATCCCCCACCTCCGGTACAGGCAGATCGCTCCCTTCCAAAAATGCGATCTCCATGTCCAGCTGCCGGGAGAGGGAGGCCTTGTCTCCGGACCAGGTCCAGCTGACAGCAAGGCTTGTGATCTCCCGGGTCGTGCCGTCCCGGTGCTTTGTCAGATAAAGTTCCATGTCACCCTCCCAGCAGTACGGACTCCGGCGGAATGGTGATGGTGGTGCCGGGATAAATGAGGTGCGGGTTTTGAATCCCGTTGTACCGGGACAGAGCGTTGTAGTAGGTGGCCGAGTACTTCCCGTAGTACCGCCGGCAGATGGCCGACAGCGTATCCCCCCGCACGATGGTATAGGACTGGCTGGCGCCGCTGCTCTCCGCCGGACGGGAGCCGTTGCCGGTCACGGATGCCGTATCTTCCGCTGCGGCCACCTCCCGCGCCTCCAGGTCCGTGTACTCCCGCAGCCATAAAGAGGCGTATACGTCTCCCGTCCCGTCCTGCTCCCGCCATTCCACGGATTCCAGATAAACCAGGGTGTTGATCTCCGTGCCGGAGACGATGTACCGCACCGGTTCCCCGGCCGCCGCCCAGGCGGTCAGAATGTCCAGATAGTACTGGGGGTTCGTCATCGCCCCGGGCTCCATCCAGGGGTAGTTCTGTGCCGGCAGCAGACATTCCAGCGCCTCGCCGGAAAACCGGGTCCGCCCGCCGGGCCGGTAGACGTCTCCCAGCTGGGAGATGTTGATGGTTTCCATAGTTCGCCCCACGCCCCAGGCATATCCCGCCGGTGTCACCGGCAGGGTCAGGGCGGTGCCGTCCTTGATAAAACAGATCTGCATGGATTATCCCCGCCTTTCCGCCAGCTCGATTTTCTGCAGCAGCGCGCTGGCCACCCGGTCCACGTCGGCGTCCTCCCGGATGCTGAAGGAGTTTCCGGTAATGGTGATCGCCGGGACCCGCTGCTGGCTTCGGGCTTCCACCGCCGTCTGCACCCGCTCGCCTTGGTGCAGCAGAGCGGGGAAGTTGTCGTAGGGCACATAGTCGATGCCCACCGCCCGTGGACGGGCCTTTTTCGCCGTGGAGGTCGTCGAGCTTGGGTCCAGATCGGCGTTGTAGCTCCAGTCGCCCGGGATATAGGTGTCCTCATCGGTGGAACCGTTTTCTCGTCCCTTGGTCAGGGCCTGACTGACGTCATAGTCCCCCCGCCAGCCTCGCAGTGCTGCGGTGTTCTCGTTGATGGAGGTAATGAGGTTCTTCTCCGCCTCCGCTACCCCCATGGCGGCCTCGCTGGAGTCGTACTGTGCCTCCGCCAGGGCCCGGGCTTCTTCCACATAGGTCTCCACCAGGGCGCCCGCCTCCGTGTTGCCTGCCTCGTAGTCGGCCATGGCCTCCTGATATAGCGTTCCCAGCTCCTGCAGCCGCTGCGCGTTTTCGTCCGACCATTGCAGGGAGGTCCCGCTTCCCGTCAAAACAGTGGAAAGAGCCTCCTGGGTGTAGCGGTCCGCCAGGTTTTCCATGGCCGCCCGCCCGGCGCCGATGGCGCGGTTTGCCTCCGCCAGAGCTTCGCCCAGCTCCCCGCCGTAAGCGACGATTTGGTCTGCAATGCCCTGGTTTCGTTCCGCGTAATACCCCTCGCCTCCGGCCGCGTCCAGCTTTCCCTGCACGGCGCTCAGCTCCGCCTCCGGCTGGCCCAGGGTCTCCTGGGCAAAGGAGCGTCCCGCCGTCAGCATCCGCTCCGTCTCGCTCCCCGCGTTTTCATAGAGCCCCTGGTACCAGTCCTTGTAGGCGTCGTCTCGCTTTTCGTATGTCTGTATGGCCCCGCTCAACACGCCCAGCAGTCCGCCGATGGTAGCACCGGCGGCAACTCCCACCGGTGTCAGAGAAAGGGAGCCGCCGATGGCCGCGCCGGTGAGCGCGGTAGATACCGCATTGGAGGCGATGCTTCCTGCGGAGTCTCCATGGGCGCTCCCGAAATACCCACCCACGAGATCTCCAAAGGTATTTGCAGCCATAGCTACGCCGCCCGTCTGGATCAGCTTCCCCAGTGTGCCGGACAGCCCAGCTCCTGCCGTGTCAGCCGCCGCGATCTGCCGGGTCACGGATTGCAGATTCCCTGCGGCCCGTTGGGCGCTGTCCTTTACATTCAGCGCCTTTTGAAGGGTGTCTCCCGTGTCCTTTGCGGTTTTGGAGAGGACCTGCGTCGCCTGGGTCATCCGCTTTACCTGCGTGGAATATCGGTCGTCCACCTTGTAAATAATCGAATAGCTTGGAATACGATCACCTGCTTTCTTGACACATGCTTTCTGTGTGTGCTATTATTAAGAAAAAATGGAGGGATGGAGAATGTCAAATCGTCTCTTTTTGATTTTGATTGGAATCTGCCTCATTGGGAGCCTTTTCTTTGCCCTCAAATTGCTCGGTACTGAGCTGCAGTATTATTGATGTGTCTTTTGCAGCCGTTTCCGCCCCTGCGGGAGCGGCTGTTTTTGATCTCCGGTTCCTTGGTCAAAGCAGCATTATTTTATGTGCCTGGTCCTGGGCGGGAAGCGCTTGCTGCGCTTCCCGCTCTTTTGTTCCGCTTCATAGGAGGCAAAGGCCCAGATCAGGTCCTTTTCGCCTTGGCTCCGCCGGTAGTAATCTCCCGGCAGGATCCCGTGGGCTGCGTACAGGTAGTATGCCAGGCCCAGCTCCGGGTCCTCTGCCTCCCTCAGCCGTTTTTTACTTCTTCAATGGTGGTCCGCCGGTAGCCGGACAGCTTCTCCACCGCGATGGCCAGGTCTGCGATCTCTCCCGGTAGCAGCATGGCCTTGACGGTCTCTGCCGGTGTCGCGCCCTGGAATTTCTCCTGCAGGGCAGCCGCCTTCAGGTCCGGCTCCGCACAGCCCGCCAGCAGGATCTGGATGTCCGATTCCTCCGTCAGGCGTTTGAGCTCCTGGACCCGGCCGTAGGGCAGGGCCCGCAGTGTGAACACCACCGGCGCGCCCGCGGCCTCGCTCAGCCGGGAGATCTCATACCGCGCAGTGGGCAGGTTCGCTTTTACGGACACAACGTCCGCCCCCAGCAGCAGCTCCAGGGTGGAGGGGGCGGCGCTCGCCGCCCCGTTGGTCAGTGTTTGCTCCATCTTGGCACCTCCTGTCAGCTGTCCAGAACGTCGAAGTCCTCAAAGGTGAAGGGGGCCTCGATCTGTCCCAGCTTGGCTGCCTCCCAGTCTGCCAGCGTCAGGTCGTCAAAACTGACGCCCGTCACGGAGATCCGCTGATTGCTGGGGTTGTCCGGGTCATCCAGGTTGGAGATCAGGGTGTGCCGCAGATCCTGTCCGTTTTTCAGCGCCTGGGCCTCCGCCTGGATCAGACGGGAGGTGGCGTTGTAGATCCGCACCGTGCCGGTGCCGGAAATGCCCGTCAGCTTTTTTCCCGTCACCAGCGTTCTGCAGCGGGCCACGTCCTCCTTGGTTTTGTTCAGCTTGATCTGGCAGCCGTAGCACTCCGCCACCTGCTCGCCGTCCAGCCACAAGCTGCCCCAGGTGCCGCTCCGTACCAGAGCTGCGTCCAAAATTTCAGCCATCTTGTATCCTCCTTACATTCACATCGCCAGGAGGCCGTTGGAGACCTCCAGTGTAACGGCAAAATCCTCCATGGCATCCAGCACATATCCGAAAAGCCGGATAAAGACATAGCTGCCGGTATCCTCCTTGACCACAGCCGCGTCATCCAGTGCCTTGATGCGGTTGGTTTCCTCCACATCTCCGGCTTTGGAGGCCTGGTCGATCAGGAAAGCCCGGATAGCCGCGGCGTCCAGCTCGGCGCCGGAGCTCTTTTCCAGAAGGACGCCGCCGTTTTCCAGCTCCTTCAGATAGCCGCGCAGGGCGGTCAGCAGGATGCACTTGTTGTCATAGGTGTTGGAGCACTTGCCCTGGTAGTTGTCCTCGATAGTGGTCAGCGCATAGTATCGGATCAGGTCCACGGCAGCTACCATCTTGATTTTCTTGAGAGCCTGTGCCTCGTCGTCCGCCACCGTGGCCTTGGAAGTCACGGCTCTGCCCAGCTTTACCTGCCGCCCGTCGTTGATGAGGATCAGCTTTCCGCTGTTGATGGCCCCATCGGGATCTTCCACGGCATCCACGCCCGTAACCTCAGGCAGCGGTGCGTAAGTGGCGCTGCAATCGGCGGGAGTTCCCGCCAGAATACCGGCGATCCGGGAGGCGTACATGCCCCCGGTTTCGTATGTGGTGGTGCCCACTTTGATGTTGGTGGCGGTAAAGTTGATAATGCCCTCGTGGTCAGAGTCCGTGTCGGGCAGCACGGCTTTCCCGATATACCGGCCCTTCCGCTGCTCCTTTACAAGGTCAGCCAGCGTCGTGGTATCGGGGGTGGTGATGTCCGGGGGGCCCACCAGATAATCATAGCTGTACTGTCCCAGAGCGGCGAATCCGTCGGAGACGGTTCCGCCGTCAGAAGATACCACGGAGAGGTAAATGCAGGTGGGGCGGTTGATATAGCCAACCAGTGCCCGCTTGATGTAAGCAATGTTGTCGGCGCCGAGGTCTGCGGGAATATCACTCTCCTGATAGATCACATGCACGCCGATGGCTTTGGTGTCCTTTAAAATCATGCCGATGACACCCTGGGCTGTGCGTGCGGCAGCCGTATCTGCCGCTTTTTTCAGTTCAAAGGTCAGCTGGGGAAGTCCCATAAGATCACTCCTGTCAATATTTTTTGATTTCCACGCGCACCTGCGCGGTGGTTGCTGCTGGTGGTTCGTCTCCCGGCTCTAATGTAGGCCTGGGGTCCAGCCAGGAAGCGTTGATTTGCACATACGCCCGGTCGGAATCCCGCGGCAATGCTTTTAATGTGAGCTGCAAATGCCGGTTGCCCACCTGCAAGGCCGGGAGCAGCAGTTCCATGACCTGCTCAAAATCCGATGTCAGTCGATACCAGGGCCCTTCATTTTGTTCATCCGGCGCATCATAAAGGATGAGCCGGATTTGAAGCTCCCGCCGAATCAAAAATCGATTGGCATCGCCCCAGTCATTTTTCTCCACCAGCAGGCAGATGGATGGGCGGTCAACATCAGCCGGGCAGGCATCCACATAGATGGTTCGATCTGGCCATTTGGCTGTCAATTTGGACTGGATAGCATTCAAAATATCCGACGTTTCCATTTGCTCCTCCGATTCTCAAGCGCGCTCTACGAATAGTGGGCATTCCGCAAAAAGTTGCACATTTCCGTGCAACTGAAACGGATTTTTTCTGTTTTAAGAGAAGATACAGCCCTCGCTCTGACTACTATTTGACTACTACCAAAGAAAGTCCCGGAGGCATTGCACTGCAATGCCTCCGGGACTTTGCTATCATTTTTTGCAAATCTGGCTAAAACTAACAGAAGTCTGCATCAAGGGGATGAACAGAGCCGGAGATCCTTTCTGCTGGCCCTGTTCCGGCCTACTTGCATTCTGTGTATGGCCTTGCGGATTGTGACGCATATCGCGCCACACATTCCGACTTCGGCCAGACTGCATTACGAATTCAGCAGTTCCTGGGCAATGGGGTCGTTGGCATCCATCACTACCACCCGGCGGTTTTTGGCTCCCTCGCTCTCTACGAACTTGCCGTTGGCGTCCCGGTCCTGGCCCCGGACGAAGGGGTCAGCTTCAAAACCCAGACCGATGGTCAGCAGCTGATCCTTCGGTACGCCGAAGGCACTGACCAGCAGCTCTTTCACTGCCGCTGCCCGGCGGTTGGACAGATCCACACGGGCTTGCTGGCTGCCGTCG
>ENA-OPBO01001781-OPBO01001781.1-human-gut-metagenome-genome-assembly--contig:-NODE-1781-length-14255-cov-4.908451_pt1 | contig 14255 bp, 10 predicted proteins | sample MGYA00241071_ERZ501458 | MGnify/ENA primary metagenome ERZ501458 (study PRJEB25962, sample SAMEA2042509) | human gut metagenome | biome: human gut; feature: human-associated habitat; material: faeces...
TGGCTATCTGCAGAATTGTTTTCCAAGTGTTCGCTTTCATTTTTTTTGAATATTTGTTGCGCTACACCACTGTTGAGATAGTGATTGTCGCTGATATAAACGACTCGGGTCGTGGTGATGAGGGCTATACCTCCTCCGTTCGGATTCAGGCAAAGGATTTCTCCACCCGATGTTTCTTCGTGATCGTAACGTCCGAAGTCACAAGTCGCTGTGATAAACAGTGGCAACCTTTTTAAATACATGGATTGAATGTCGCCTATATTCAATAAATCTTCATGTGTCCATGCCACGGTACTGCCGTGACCTATATAATCTACTACGAGAACGCCGTCATCTAAAATTTGTAATAATTTTTTCTTGGCCGAAGGGTATGTTCGTCCCGTGGAGCCTATTTCTGCCGTGTAAGCATCCGTGTAGACTTTGTTGATGAAACAGTGGGCATCGCTATTCTCCATAATGCTGCAAATCTCTTCGGCCTGTTCCATGTGAATGGCATAATTTTCATCGTCGGCGACGACAAGAACCTGATTTTTCCAAGAGCCCTTATCGTTATTCTCTATATAATTGTATAATTTGGATACCACATCTTTGGCTTCTTGTTCGCTTTTTATGGGCAAACGGCCTATATTGACACGGAGTTTATCCGACGCTATTCTATTCCCGGAATCGTCGTCGAGGAATCCGAAGTAATCGTCTGTCGTATAGGATTGACGTTCGTCTGTTCCGCTGCCGTGCTGGTATGTGAGGAGTGTGGGGTATTTCACATATTTACCGGTTTCTCCTATTTTTCGGTTATCGTATAATCCTTTTCCAAAAAGCAACAGGTATAAAGGCTCTCCATCGAGGCCGCCTTTTCGATCGAAAAACATTTTCATCAGTCGTCGATAGGCTGTCGCATCGGGTGTTCCCGAGGAGAATTCGTTGAATACGGTTTCATGGTCGATGACAGCTACCTCCATACCGTCGTTCTCATTATGCAATCGGGCGATGCTTTGGGCGTAGGAGATATATTCTTTGGGCGTGAGAATAACCATGTCGGGGGTTGTCAAACCGTGTAAATTTTGGTTAGGCACTTTTTCAATAAACTCTACCGAGGTAACGGTAGCTTGTTCGTCGAATGCAATGTATTCTTCATTTCCTTTCGTAGGCACGAAACGTGCATTACCGTTGTTGACGTTGGGTTTGATAGAAACGGGATTCAGAGGATCCGATATATCCCAGATATGAGTCGTCGCCGAGTATCCTTGCAGGTTATAGCAACTGTTCGCAGGGAGCTGACCCAGCCGGAATTGGATACTTCCGTTGTATAATTGCAATTTCCTTTTGTAGTTGAACCGAAAATAATTGAGACGGGCCATAGAGAGAGAACCTCCGTTTTGTCGGAAAAGGAGCGTAAAAGCCAGCTCCTCGCTGTCGAGGTCGATTTCTTTGAGCGTCGAGGTCATTCTTACGAAGTCATAAGAACTGCTCGATCCTGCTCCTATATTGTCGGTGTTGCTCGATGGAAGAGTTTGTCCATTGCGGGTAAAGACAAGTGTGGCAGTTCCACCTAATATTTTCGCTCCGAAAGAAGTTCTTAATTTTACAGGAGAGGAATTGTCTACACCGGGAAGTTCGAATGTAAAACTCTTAGATGTCGTATAACGGAAATCGTCTCCTAAAAATAATCGTCCTGTCGAACCGGGAGAATATAATTCCTGTTCGTACACGGCGTGTTCGTCGAATGAAGTTATGTCCTGTAATCCGGTCGTTTGTCCCCCTTCCCGTTCGGCGATGGTCGCCGATTGATTTTTACTGTCGGTCAGGAAATAATATCCTGCGGTAGAATATGTGTTTTGTTCATGGTCGTATTCTTTGGTTTTTTCGTTATACGACCATGAAGTGGGGCCTTGTGCGTAGAACAATATTTTACTGTCGGTGCGTATGACGGGTAACTGATTCAGGTCGTCTATATCGTTCTCAGAAAATGTTTCGGGTAGCATGGCGCCTCCGTATCCGAAAACGGTCACGGCCGAGGGATCGGAAAATCCCCATCTACGGAGTTCCCGATAGGTGATTTGGTGAATACCGGATTCGTAAACAGCCACTTTTACCCAATATCCGTCGGTGAGTTGCGATTGGGTCGCATAACGGCTGGGGTTGAGTGCAAACGATGTCTCTATGGTAAAAAAGAGCGTACTTATGCACAGCCATATACGCAATAAGGACAAACGGTTTGCAAAGAATATATCGTGATGTCTCGTAATATCTTTCATCGTATTTTATATAACGGGAAATCGTTCGGTTTATTGCTGAATAAAAAGCGATGCGGGTTGTTTCGTATCGCTATCTTTATTATTTTTGAGGACAAATATAGCGAAAGGTGAGAGCAGAGACAAACGGAAATCGCATTTCCGATTTGGCTATGCCGAAACGCATCCTATATTCTACAAATATAGCGAAAGGCGGGAGCAGAGACAAATGAAAACGGTTTTTGAATTTAACTATGCGAGATTGCCTTTTATATCCTAAATTGATAGAAGAGATAAAATTACCGAAATGAAAAAAAATAATGATTGGAAAGACAGATTGAATGTAGTTTATTCTACGAATCCCGATTTCAAATTCGATAATGGCGAGGAAGATGAACCCGAAACTTTGGAACCGGGGAAACAACAGTTGCGCATATCGTTGGATAAACGTAACAGAAACGGAAAATCGGTTACGCTCGTGACCGGATTTGTCGGTACGGCCGAGGATTTGAAGGCTTTGGCGAAAAAGTTGAAAACCAAGTGCGGGGTAGGAGGGTCTGATAAAGAAGGCGATATATTGATTCAGGGAGATTTCCGTCAAAAAGTGTTGGAAATTTTATTGTCGGAAGGGTATCGAGCTCGCATTATCTGATTTTATGTTACATATATACAAAGCATCGGCCGGTTCGGGCAAGACTTATACAGCGATCGCTCTGGCCGTTCGTGCACTGAAGAACAAAGAAATCAAGAAAATAATTCTCAGTCGCCCCGCGGTAGAAGCCGGTGAAAAGTTAGGCTTTCTTCCCGGAGATATGAAAGATAAAATCGATCCGTATCTACAACCACTCTATGATGCTTTACAAGACATGATTCCGGCAGCCAAGCTGAAGGAATATATGGAACTGAACATCATTCAGATCGCTCCGCTCGCTTTTATGCGCGGACGTACACTCAATGACGCAGTAGTCATCCTGGACGAAGCCCAAAACACCACTACCCAACAAATTAAAATGTTCCTCACCCGTATGGGAATGAATACCAAGATGATCATTACCGGTGACATGACCCAGATCGATCTTCCGGCCTCACAAACATCGGGATTGGTACAGGCATTGCGTATTCTAAAAGGAGTGAAAGGAATCAGCTTTGTCGAACTGAATAAAAAAGACATTGTGCGACACAAGCTTGTAGAACGTATCGTGGACGCTTACGAAAAGTTCGATAAGGAAAAGAAAGCCGAACGGGAAAAATTAAACGGTGAACGGCTTACAATAAGTAAAGAACGGCAAAACGTTGGTAATTTGTAATTCATAATTATATAAAAGTATGAAAGCATTAACAAAAACAGATTTCAACTTTCCGGGACAAAAAAGTGTGTACCACGGAAAAGTGCGTGATGTGTACAACATCAATGGTGAAAAGTTGGTCATGGTAGCTACCGACCGCATCTCAGCCTTTGACGTAGTATTGCCGAAAGGTATTCCCTTCAAAGGACAAATGTTGAACCAGATTGCAGCAAAATTCCTGGATGCCACAACCGACATCTGCCCCAACTGGAAAATGGCTACACCCGATCCGATGGTGACGGTAGGTGTGATGTGTGAAGGATTCCCCGTAGAAATGATTGTACGCGGTTACCTCTGTGGCAGCGCATGGCGTGCCTACAAGAGCGGTGTACGTGAAATCTGCGGCGTGAAGTTGCCCGAAGGGATGAAGGAAAACCAGAAATTCCCTGAACCCATCATCACCCCGACCACTAAAGCCGAGATTGGCGAACACGATGCCGACATCTCCAAAGAAGAAATCCTGGCACAAGGTCTTGCCACACCCGAAGAATATGCCGTATTGGAGCAATACACCATGGCCCTCTTCAAACGCGGTACCGAGATTGCAGCGGAACGCGGATTGATTCTGGTAGACACCAAATACGAATTCGGCAAGCACGACGGCAAGATTTACCTGATGGACGAAATCCATACGCCCGACTCCAGCCGCTACTTCTACTCCGAAGGCTACGAAGAACGTTTTGCCAACGGCGAACCGCAAAAGCAACTCTCCAAGGAGTTTGTACGAGAATGGCTGATGGACAACGGCTTCCAAGGCAAGGAAGGACAGCAAGTACCGGAAATGACCGACGAAATCGTTACTTCAATCAGCGAACGTTACATCGAACTGTACGAACACATCACCGGCGAGAAGTTTGTAAAGGAAGATACCAGCAACATTGCCGAACGCATTGAAAAGAATGTAACCGAATATTTAAAGTAAATGGACTATCCCCAAGAACACATCAAGCCCTACGGTAATGACGGCAAGAAGAGCGAACAAGTGGAAGAAATGTTCGACAACATCGCTCCTGCCTACGACAAGCTGAATCACACCCTATCCATGGGCATCGACCGCAGCTGGCGTAGGAAAGCAATCAAGTACCTACGTCCTTTCCGCCCCCGGCGTATTATGGACGTAGCTACCGGCACCGGCGATTTCGCCATCCTTGCATGCCGCGAACTGCAACCCGATAGCCTGATTGGCACCGACATCTCGGAAGGCATGATGAACGTGGGACGTGAAAAAGTAAAGCAGGCGCACCTCTCGAACAAGATTTCATTTGTCCGGGAGGACTGCACCTCCCTCTCGTTTGCCGACGAAAGCTTCGACGCCGTGACCGTAGCGTTCGGCATCCGCAACTTCGAAGGGCTGGACAAGGGACTGTCCGAGATGTGCCGCGTACTAAAGACCGGCGGACATCTCGTCATACTGGAGCTCTCCACACCAGACCGCTTCCCGATGAAACAGTTGTTCACCATCTACTCCAAAGTTGTCATCCCCCTGCTCGGTAAATGTATTTCGAAAGACAACAGCGCCTACACCTATCTACCGGAAAGTATTCGCGCCTTCCCGCAGGGAGAAGTGATGCAGGAGGTAATCCGCAAGGCAGGCTTCAGCGAAGTGCACTTCAAGCGGCTGACTTTCGGGATATGTACACTTTATGTGGCAACTAAATAAAAAGAAGAAACTTATATAAAAAAGAGACCTTATGAAAGCTACACACACCCTCTATTTATTATTTATTACCCTCCTTTGCGTTGCCGGTTTCACAGCTTGCGATGATTCGGGAAGTGATGATATGATATGGGATTTTGCTCCTATCGAACTGCATATCGCAGTACAAGATGCTCAAGGTAATGATTTGTTGAATCCTGAAACTCCCGGCAACATTGCCAAGCAAGGAATCAAGGCAATCTATAATGGAAAAATATATGAAAAGGACGTTCCAATAAGCCAAACCAAAGCTTACCTTGCACACTTCAACGGTCTGCAAACAATGAAATTTGAAACTGGCAAATACTTTCTCACTTTTGGAGAATTCAATGGCGACGATACATTCGATAACGAAAAAGTGATAATAGACTGGAACGATGGTACTCAAGACGTCATCACCTTCTCTAGCAAACTGATCTGGAAATCAAAAAATAAACCCGTATTCGACAGAAAGTTCTGTTTGAACGGAAAAGACAACGGATTGCAATTCGGAGGTTTTGTTATCATCAAAGAACCGGTAATCACCTCCTCAACTACTTCCGACCAATAATGTACTCCATAAACAAACGAATATAGTTCAATCAATAACTAAAATATTATGCAGAAATACGGTTTAATAGGTTACCCGTTGAAACATTCCTTTTCTATCGGATATTTCAATGAGAAATTCAAGGCAGAAAATATTGATGCAGAATATGTAAATTTCGAAATTCCACGTATCGAGGATTTCATGGAAGTTATCGAGGAAAATCCCAACCTCTGTGGACTGAATGTGACTATCCCTTACAAGGAGCAAGTCATCCCCTACCTGGACGAACTGGACAAAGACACAGCCAAGATAGGCGCCGTCAATGTCATTAAGATTATCCGCCTTCCCAAAGGCAAAGTGAAACTGGTTGGCTACAACTCCGACATCATAGGATTTACACAATCCATAGAACCACTTTTGCAACCACAACACAAGAAAGCCCTGATTTTGGGTACCGGCGGTGCATCGAAAGCCGTATATCGCGGGCTGGAGAACCTGGGTATAAAAAGTTCCTTCGTATCACGCGCCAAGAAAGAGGATAAATACCTCACTTACGAAGAACTGACACCGAAAATCATGCAAGAGTACACAGTGATTGTCAACTGTACCCCAGTAGGCATGTATCCCAAAGTGGATTTCTGTCCCAATATTCCTTACGAACTACTGACTCCCAACCATTTGCTTTATGATTTGTTATATAATCCAAACGAAACCCTTTTCATGAAGAAAGGCCAGGCACAAGGAGCCGTCACTAAGAACGGTCTGGAAATGTTACTGCTGCAAGCCTTTGCTGCATGGGAAATTTGGAATAAATAATGAAGAAAACCATAAAATATTCGATTCTCGGTCTGGCTGCCCTCTGCACCGTAGTACTGTGCGGAGGGTACTATATGCTGGGGCATGCTCTGAAACCCGAAGGCCTTATCACACGCAGTCGCAACATTGCCGAATCCTACAACTTCATGTTCGAGCAATATCCCGAACTGCAACCGTGGGTAGACAGTTTGGTGACTGTAGGAGCATTGAAGGACTTCTACATTGAGAACGACCATGGAGAGACGCTACACGCACTCTACGTTGCCGCCGCCCACCCCACCCCAAAAACAGCAGTCATCGTACACGGATATACAGATAATGCCGTGCGCATGCTGATGATAGGCTATCTGTACAACAAGGAGATGGACTTCAACATCTTGCTGCCCGACCTCTACGGGCACGGGATGAGCGAGGGAAACCATGCACAGATGGGCTGGAAAGACCGGCTCGACGTATTGCTGTGGACCGACGAAGCCAACCATCTTTTCGGAGGAAACACACAGATGGTCGTACATGGCATTTCGATGGGAGCTGCTACGACCATGTGCGTATCGGGCGAAGTGCAGCACGGCATGCACCAGCAGCCTTTTGTGAAATGCTTTGTCGAAGATTGCGGCTACACCAGTGCCTGGGACGAGTTCAAAGGAGAGCTGAAGAATCAGTTCAGTCTGCCAGCCTTTCCACTGCTGAATGTGGCCAGTTCCCTATGCAAGATGGAGTACGGCTGGAGTTTTCAGGAAGCCTCTCCACTGGAACAGGTCAAGAAGTGTACCCTCCCCATGCTCTTTATCCATGGCGATGCTGACACGTTTGTGCCCACCTGGATGGTGCATCCCCTTTACGAGGCCAAGCCTCAACCCAAGGAACTTTGGATAGTGCCCGGTGCCGAACATGCCGTAGCCTATAAGGAGAACCCCGAAGCCTATACCCGCAAGGTCAGCGATTTTGTAAGAAAATACATTCACTAAAAACAAGCATATCCACTCATGAAGCGAATATTCACGTCTATTCTGCTCTGCCATCTGTTAGGACTGATGGCTTGGGCACAAACAGTGTATACTCCCGACAACTTACCCAAAGTACACTTACAGGACAAGACCCGTTACGTCACCGACCCCGAGAACATCCTCAACATATCTGCCCGCGACAGCATCGACCGTATGCTTTACCGGCTGGAGCAACAGACAGGCATACAGAGCGTCGTAGCCGTTGTTCCCAGCATTGGCGATGAAGACTGTTTCGACTTCTGCCACCGTCTGCTCAACTCGTGGGGCGTGGGACAGAAAGGCAAAGACAACGGACTGGTCATCCTGCTTGTCACCGACCAGCGTTGTATCCAGTTCTATACCGGCTATGGCCTGGAAGGACCTCTGCCCGATGCCATCTGCAAACGCATCCAGACACGCGAAATGATTCCTTATCTGAAGGATAACCGATGGAGCGAAGGAATGGTAGCCGGTGTACGTGCCACTTGCGGCCGGCTGGACGGCTCGATGGAAAACGATCCGTCGGCAGATGAAGGAGGTAACAATGGAATGACTTATGTATTACTTCTCTTCGGCATTATCGCTGTAAGTTTTCTGGTGGCTTACATTGCCGTACGTCATGCCAGCAAATGCCCCAAATGCGGGCAGCACAAGCTACAGCGCAGCTCCAGCCAGCTCATCTCGCGCCGCAATGGTGTACGGACGGAAAACGTCACTTACATCTGCCAGAACTGCGGACATAAAGTTGTGCGCCAACAGCAATCGTACGACGAAAACTATCGCGGACGTGGAGGCAGCGGTCCGGTCATCTTCGGAGGCGGAGGAGGCTTCAGCGGTGGCGGAGGTTTTAGTGGAGGCAGCTTCGGAGGAGGCATGGGAGGCGGAGGAGGCGCCGGATCAAGATTCTGACGCCATCCTCAGGACAGCATTAAACCTTCTGACTCTACGACTGTCCTATAAAAACACTTCAACAATAAACACACATGAAAAGCGCTATTATTACATCTTTGCTACTAATGCTAATGTTTGGGAATGTCATGGCACAGAAACGAACCATCACCGTCACCGGAAAGGTGACCGAGCAGAACGGAGAAATACCGGTAGAGGCTGCAACCGTGCAGCTTCTGGCCCTGCCCGACAGTTCGCAAGCGGCCGGAAACACCACCAACAAGGACGGACACTTCAGTCTGCCGCGAGTCAAGGCAGGCAATTACCTGTTAAAGGTATCTTTCATCGGTTACACAACACTGTACAAACCTGTTTCGCTGACTGACAAATCGGGAACTCACAAGGATTTGGGCAACCTGACATTGCAGACAGATGCTGTCCTGCTGTCCGAGACAGTCATTACGGCCGAAGCGCCGCCCGTTGTCGTCAATGCCGACACTACGGAATACAACGCCTCGGCCTACCGGGTGGCAGCGGGCGATATGCTCGAAGAACTGGTCAAACAGCTGCCTGGCGTAGAGGTAGACGAGGACGGGAAAATCACCCTCAACGGTGAGGAAATCAAGAAAATCATGGTCAACGGAAAAGAGTTCTTCGGCAACGATACGGAAATGTCGATGAAGAACCTGCCGGCCGATGCCATCAAAAAACTGAAGGCTTACAAGGAAAAGAGTGATAAAGAGAGAATGACCGGCATCAAGGACGGAAACGAAACACCCGTCCTGGACCTGACTCTGAAAAAGAACAGCGGATGGATGGGCAATCTGATCGGAGGATACGGAACCAAAGACCGATACGAAGGCAATGCCAACATCAACCACTTCACCGACGACATGAACCTGTCTTTCGTAGGAGCGGCCAACAACACCCGCCGACAAGGCAACGGACAGCGTACACAGCAGAACGCCGGCGTCACCTATGCGAAGAAAAGCAAAGAGCTCGACATCCGCGGTAACGTGAACTACCGCCACAACGTCAACGAGACCAGTACCGAAACATCCTCGGAAACTTTCCTGGGCGATGAATCGACTTATGCCAACCGACGGTCGGACAGCGAGAACGGCAACCACAGCCTGAACGGAAACACCTGGATGGAATGGAGAGCCGACAGCCTGAATACCATCAATGCTTACCTCAACATGAATTACAGCCAATCGGATTCGTGGAGAGAAAACTGGAACAAGACTTCGGACAACAACCACGACGACATCAGCGAGACAACCTCGTCGAGCACAGGCAACAGCCAAAGCTACAACCTGAACGGAGGAGGCGCCTTCTACCACCGTTTCCGAAAAGCCGGACGAAACCTGCACATGTCGTTCAGCTTCAGCCATAACAACAACGACCGTGACAACTACAACCGGAGTTTCTCGCAGTTCTTCGTGCAGGACAGTATCTCCGACATCGACCGGAACACCCGGGGGAAAAGCAACTCCACCAACTGGAACATCTCCGTCGGCTACATCGAACCGCTGTCCAAGCACTACCGGCTCAGCATGAACTATTCGTTCTCCAATTCGCGCAGTCTTTCCCAGTCGCTTGTCTACGACAGCATCAACTATGCCGACCGATTCAACTACGACTACAACGAAGAACTCAGCTCGAAAGTGAACAACAAATATGCCAACCACAACATCAACCTTTCCATTCAGGGCGACCACACACAAAACGATACCCTGCAGAAAGGTCTGATCTACAACGTCGGCATCTCACTGAATCCGCAATCGAGCACGAGCCGGACAAGCATAGGACCGAACACCGGCAAGGACCTGCCACGGCAGAACGTACTGAACTGGTCGCCTACGCTGTCGGCCGACTACTACTTCTCGCGCCGCGAACGCATCAATCTGCGCTACAACGGCCGGAGCAATGCCCCCGACATCGAAGACCTGCAGGAAGTAATCGACGTCACCAATCCCCTGAGTCTGCGTTACGGAAATCCAAACCTGAAACCCTCGTTCACCAACAATCTGAACGCCAGTTACGAGCGCTATTCTACCACTACCATGCGCAGTTTCCGCATCCGCATGACTTTCAACAACACGCTGAACTCCATTGCCGACCGCATGACGTATGACAAGACGAACGGTGCACGTACCTACCACAAAGTCAACATCAACGGCAACTGGCGAACCAGCCTGAACAGCTCGTTCGACACCCCGCTGAAAAACAAGAAATTCAACCTCAGCGCAGGAATCAATACATCCTACAACAACCAAGTGGGCTACATTTCTGTTAATAACAAAGGAGCCGATGCCGAACTGAGCACCACACGTAACTTTACCAGCACCGAACGCTTCAGAGCCTCGTACCGCAGCGACAAGCTGGACATCGCCCTGGATGGCAACTTCCGCTACAACAAAGCCGAAAATGCCAAGCAACAGAACAGCAACCGCGAAACCTTCGACTACACGCTGGGTGGAAACACGCACATACGCCTGCCGGGGGACATCGAACTATCGACCGACCTGAGGTGGCACATACGCGAAGGCTACAGCGGCAATGCCAATCGCGACGAACTGTTGTGGAACGCACAGATATCCAAGCGCTTCCTGAAACGGAAACAGGCCATGATCCGCCTGCGCGTGTTCGACATCCTGCAACAGCAGAGCAATCAGAGCCGCAGCATCAGCGCCAACGGCATTACCGACACGAGGAGCAACATGCTGACAAGCTACTGCATCGTCAACTTCACCTACCGCTTCAATACGCTGAGCGGTGGCGGAGGAAGAGGTAAACATACAAGAAAAGCAAATAGACATATTTACTAACCAAAAACAGAAAAAAGAGAAACGAAAATGAAAAAAGGAACAATTACCATCATTATCGTGGCCATTGTGGCCATCATCGCCTTCTGGGCTATCAGCGGTTACAACAGCCTCGTCAGCATGGACGAAAACGTCAGCAACCAGTGGGCCAACGTAGAGACGCAATATCAGCGCCGAGCCGACCTCATCCCCAATCTGGTGAACACCGTCAAGGGATATGCCGCCCACGAAAAGGAGACACTGGAAGGCGTCATCGCCGCCCGCAGCCAGGCTACCCAAATCAAGGTAGACCCGACAGACCTGACACCCGAGAAACTGGCCGAATACCAGAAAGCACAGGGACAGCTGGCCACCGCACTGGGCAAACTGCTGGCCATCACCGAAAACTATCCCGACCTGAAGGCCAACCAGAACTTCCTGGAACTGCAAGCCCAGCTCGAAGGAACAGAGAACCGCATCAACGTGGCCCGCAAGAACTTCAACGACTCGGCCAAGGCCTACAACACCGCCATCCGCCGTTTCCCCAAGAACATCCTCGCCGGCATGTTCGGTTTTGACAAGCGTGCCTACTTCGAGGCAGCCGAGGGTGCCGAACAGGCTCCGCAGGTGCAGTTCTAAGTTCTACTGCCCTCTGCCACACAAATTACCGGCCTCCTTGCACACAGCTGCAAGGGCCGGTTTTATTGTATGCAGGCTGCAGAGCTACTGCACACTGGTTGCACTGTCACTGCAAACAGGCTGCAGAGCTGCTGCACGCAGGTTGCAGCGTTACTGCAAACGGGCTTGCAGTACTGCTGCAAACAAGGATGCAGTGACGCTGCAAACGGGTTTGCAGTGACGCTGTAACCGTGTTTGCAGTACATGACTCACAAGCGAGGCGGGAAAAACGTCCCTGCATTTCACTTCATACCATCCCATTTCTCATAAAAGCATCCGACAATCATTCCTCTGCTATAAGCAGCAAAGATTCTTGCTGTTCCAAAGAAGAAATCGGAAAATGCCAGCCACACAGTAGGCTATCTGCTAAATAATTGCTACTTTTGCATATTCAATTGAACAAAAAAACTTATTAATTATCTCATGAGTAACCAACGATACATGATGCGCGGCGTAAGCGCATCGAAAGAGGACGTTCACAACGCCATCAAGAACATCGACAAGGGCATCTTCCCGCAGGCCTTCTGCAAGATTATCCCCGACATACTGGGCGGCGACCCGGAGTATTGCAACATCATGCACGCCGACGGCGCAGGCACCAAGTCATCGCTGGCCTACCTGTACTGGCGGGAGACGGGCGACCTCTCGGTGTGGAAAGGCATCGCGCAGGACGCGCTCATCATGAACATCGACGACCTGCTCTGCGTGGGCGCCGTGGACAACATCCTCGTCTCCTCCACCATCGGACGCAACAAGCTGCTGGTGCCGGGCGAAGTCATCTCCGCCATCATCAACGGCACGGACGAACTGCTGGCCGAGCTGCGTGAAATGGGCGTGGGCGTCTATGCCACGGGCGGCGAGACGGCCGACGTGGGCGACCTGGTGCGCACCATCATCGTGGATTCCACCGTGACATGCCGCATGAAACGTGCAGATGTTATCAACAATGCCAATATCCGTCCGGGAGATGTCATTGTGGGACTTGCCTCTCATGGACAGGCCACTTATGAAAAAGAATATAATGGCGGTATGGGCAGCAATGGACTGACTTCCGCCCGTCATGATGTATTCGCCAAGTATCTGGCTGAGAAATATCCCGAAAGCTATGACGCCGCAGTACCAGAGGAACTGGTTTATTCGGGCGGACTAAAACTGACAGATACAGTAGAAGGATCTCCGATCGATGCCGGAAAACTCGTACTCTCTCCTACCCGCACCTACGCACCGGTAGTGAAAAAATTGCTTGATGCACTGCGTCCCGAGATTCACGGAATGGTGCACTGTTCAGGTGGGGCACAAACGAAAGTATTGCACTTTGTAGGCGACGTACGTGTAGTCAAAGATAACCTTTTCCCTGTACCTCCATTGTTCAGAACCATTCAGGAACAAAGCGGTACCGATTGGGCTGAAATGTATAAGGTATTCAACATGGGACACCGCCTCGAAGTATATCTCTCTCCGGAACATGCAGCCGAAGTGATCGCCATCAGTGACTCCTTCGGTATCCCGGCACAAATTGTGGGACGTATTGAAGAGAGTGATAAAAAAGAACTAATTATCAAAAGTGAATTCGGTGAATTCAGATATTAATGTATAGGAAAGAATCGATCTGTAAAATCACAAATCCCAGAGAAATAGAAGAAAAAGAAATAGATGGCAGACAACAATAGTATATTAGAAAAGCTCGACGGCCTCGTAGCCCGTTTCGAAGAGGTGTCTACCCTCATTACCGACCCGGCAGTGATTGCCGACCAGAAACGATACGTAAAACTGACCAAAGAATACAAGGAGCTGGACGACTTGATGAAAGCCCGTAAAGAATACATGCAACTACTGGCTAACATCGAAGAAGCTAAAGATATTCTCTCAAACGAATCGGATGCTGATATGAGAGAAATGGCTAAAGAGGAAATGGACAACAGCCAGGAGCGTCTCCCTGTATTAGAAGAGGAAATCAAATTATTACTGGTACCGGCCGACCCTCAGGATGGTAAGAATGCCATTCTTGAAATACGTGGCGGTACAGGTGGTGATGAAGCTGCGATCTTCGCAGGCGACCTTTTCCGGATGTACGCCAAATTCTGTGAAACGAAAGGTTGGAAAATGGAAGTATCCAGTGCCAATGAAGGCGCTGCCGGCGGATATAAAGAGATCATTTGCAGCGTTACAGGCGATAATGTATACGGTACACTAAAATACGAATCGGGAGTACACCGTGTTCAACGAGTACCTGCAACAGAGACCCAGGGACGTGTACACACTTCGGCAGCCTCGGTAG
>ENA-OPBO01001786-OPBO01001786.1-human-gut-metagenome-genome-assembly--contig:-NODE-1786-length-14203-cov-2.322731_pt1 | contig 14203 bp, 13 predicted proteins | sample MGYA00241071_ERZ501458 | MGnify/ENA primary metagenome ERZ501458 (study PRJEB25962, sample SAMEA2042509) | human gut metagenome | biome: human gut; feature: human-associated habitat; material: faeces...
TCCGCGGCAACGATTTGAAATATAACCTTACGCTCACCTTTGAGGAAGCGGCGTTTGGTACGAAGAAAGAAATATTGGTTCCGCGTGAAGAAAACTGCCCTGAATGCGGCGGCACGGGCGCAAAGCCTGGCTCCACGCCCACCAAATGCTCCGCCTGCGGCGGTACGGGTCAGGTTCGCGTGCAGCAGAATACGATGTTCGGCTCATTCTCAACCGTACGCACATGCGAAGCGTGCAACGGCACGGGCAAGATAATAAGCGACCCGTGTACACATTGCAAGGGCCGCGGCCGCGTGAACAAGAGTAACCGCATAAGCGTGACCATCCCTGCCGGCATAAACAATGGCCAAACGCTTACCATGCGCGGCGAGGGTGAAGCCGGTATTCGCGGCGGCGCAAACGGCGATCTTTACATCGGAATAAATGTAAGGCCGCATAAGCTTTTCAGCCGCAAGGGCTATGACCTGTATTTGGATATAAACATCCCCATGACTACGGCAGCGCTCGGCGGCGAAATACAGGTGCCTACGCTTAAGGGCAGCGTTAAATATAACGTGCCGCAGGGTACTCAGCCCGGCACAACGTTCAGGCTTAAAGAGCAGGGCGTACAGAAGCTGAATGCTGCCGGTAAGGGCGATTTGTTCGTGCGCGTAAACGTGCAGATACCCAAGCGGCTGAACGAAGAACAGCGCGAACTGCTTGAAAAGCTGGCAGAGGCCATGGGCGATCGTACCACAAACACGCCGAAGCCCATGAAGCGCACCATAATCGAAAAGATGAAGGACAAGTTCAGCCAGGACGACAGATAATAAAGCATACTAAAAGGTCGGGATATTCTCCCGACCTTTTGCTGTACGTTAAGTGTAATACTATCCCGGAGGCCACTGAAGCTCACGCCCGCCGAGAAGATGAATATGCAGATGGTTAACGCTCTGTCCGCCGTCCTTGCCCGTATTTATAACAAGGCGGAAGCCTGCCTTTATGCCAAGCTGTTCGGCAACAGAGGATGCAACCTGCATAAGATGGCCCATGAGCGCGCCGTCGTCAACCATGGTAACGTTATCATAATGCTTCTTGGGCACTATCAAAACATGTACTGGCGCCTGCGGCTCAAGGTCATAGAAAGCTATCGCCTTGTCATCCTCGTATACCTTTTTGGAAGGTATTTCGCCAGAGGCTATTTTGCAGAAAATGCAATTCTCCATTTTGTTATGGTTCCTCCTTCCGTATAAAATCAAATTTGCTTTATAATACCCGTCGCCCCGAAGCGGTTGTATCCGCTTATCGTAACGGGAACGATGGTGTTTATAAGCTTAGCGCCGTTCGGCTTTACGCCTACTTTAACGTATGTGTCGGTATGTCCCCAAATAAGGCCGTTCTTTTCTTCTTCAAAAAGCACATCCTGCTTTGTATCGACAAGGGATGAAATAAACTCGCCTTCAAGCTGCCTTGAAACAGCAATCAGCCTCTTTGCCCTTTCGTGCTTTTCGGCGGAGGACAGCTGATTCGGCATGCTGTATGCGGGCGTGCCCTTGCGGCGCGAATATGGGAACACGTGGATTTTTGAAAGCTTCTGTTTCTGTACGAACGCCATCGATTCTTCAAACTCCTCTTCGGTTTCGCCGGGGAAGCCGACTATAACGTCCGTGGTTATTGCGCAAAGGGGCATGGCCTGCCTAAGGCGGGCTACGCAGTCCGCATAAAGGGCGGGGGAGTAGCGGCGGTTCATGCGCTGAAGAACGCTATCGCTGCCGCTTTGCAGTGAAAGATGGAACTGGCGGCATACAAGTCCGCTTTCGCTTACGGTCTTTATGAACTCATCGCTCAAAAGCTGCGGTTCAAGCGAGCCTAAGCGTATACGGACTATGTTTTTCAGCCCTTCCGCCTGCTTTATGGCGTCACTCAGCGTTATTGCGCCGCGCTTGTCCTTACCGTAGGACATAAGATGTATGCCCGTAAGCACTACTTCGCGGTAACCTTCATTATCCAGCAGTTCAAGCTGATGCCGTACATCTTCAAGCGAACGGCTCCTTACCGGGCCGCGGGCATAGGGGATTATGCAATATGCACAATATCTGTCGCATCCATCCTCTATTTTTAGATAAGCGCGCGTGCGCCCTTCGCGGCTCACGCTTAGGCTTTCAAATTCATCCTTTGGCCCGTGCGGCGTAACGGCGGAGGTTTTATCGCCGGCGTTTTCAGCAATGAGCTTTTCTGCCAGCTCAACTATCCTGCTGCGTTCGCTTGTGCCGAGTACCAACGATACTCCCGGCAGGCTCAGTGCTTCTTCGGGCGCCGTCTGCGCGTAGCAGCCGGTTATTATAAGCTTTGCATCAGGACAGAGCGAATGCGCGCGCGAGGCCATCTGGCGGGATTTTTTATCCCCTGTTGAGGTGACAGTGCAGGTGTTTATAACATAAACATCCGCAATATCATCAAAGTCAACAACCGTGTGGCCGGCGTTTATGAACATTTCGCGCATGGCGTCGGTATCATATTGATTTACTTTGCAGCCAAGCGTGCAGAATGCAACCTTCATGCTTCGCCCTCCATGTGATACATTATTATTGCGGTTATAGCAGGGCCTGCCGTTTCCGTGCGCAGTATCCTGTGTCCAAGTGAAAAGGATTGCGCGCCGAGTGAGGCAAAAAGCTTTGCTTCTTCGTCGCTTATGCCGCCTTCAGGTCCGATTATCACGCCTACGCGCTTTATGTTGCCATCCAATGCATCAAGCACATTCTTTATTGAATGCTCGCTTTCAAGTTCGTATGCGAGCAGCAGCGCATCGAACGCGGCAGGGTCTATCTCCTTAGGCTCTATCAGCCCGCCTACGCGCGGGATAACGCCGCGGCGCGATTGCTTTGATGCTTCCATTGCAACGCGCTGATAACGCTCCAACTTCTTGCCGAAGTCTTTCTTGCTCAGCCTTACAACGCTGCGTTCCATCGCCACGGGAACTACCTCGCTTATGCCAAGCTCAACGCATTTTTGTATTATGGTTTCAAGCTTGCCTGCCTTAGGCAGCCCTTGGAACAGCGTAAGGGAGCATTGCGGTTCCGTAAGCGCAGTGGAAGGAGGAGAGTATGTCAAAGTGTACCTCAGCCTTGCTTACAGCAGCTATTTTGGCGCGGTAGTCCGTGCCCATACCGTCGCACAGCATAACTTCATCCCCGGTCCTAAGCCTTAATACGGAAGAAATATGCTTAACATCCTCCCCGTAAAGCACGGCGGAAGAATCGGTTATATTCTCTTTTTCTACAAAGAAGCGGTTCATGTGCGTTTCTCCGCCAATATGGCGCGCCAGTCTCCGCCGCGGCGTATTTCAAGTATGTTCAGCCCTGCGGCGGTCAATGCGGCGGCAACCTCATCTTCACGAGTGTCTATTATGCCGGAGGTTATGAATTTACCGCCTTCTTCAAGCAGCTTCGCGGCATACGGCGCAAGCGCGATTATTACGGAAGCCACTATGTTTGCAGTAACTATCGGGTAGCGCTTGGCTTCTATTTTTTCACGCAGCGCGCTGTCGGTCAGTACGTCTCCTGTAAGCACGGTATAGCGGTCCTTGCCTATGCCGTTGAGCGCGGCGTTTTCATATGCTATGGTTTCGGCTATCGGGTCTATATCCACGGCTATAGCGTCCTTTGCGCCCAGTATAAGCGCGGCTATGGACAGTATTCCGCTGCCGCAGCCAAGATCAACCACACTGTCGCCTTCTTTAACGAGTTCGTCTATGTATTCAAGGCACATGCGCGTGGTGGGGTGCGAACCCGTGCCGAACGCCATGCCGGGGTCGAGCGACAATACGCGCCTGCCTTGGGCGTCGTATTCATCTTCCCATGATGGCCTTACAAGCAGATGCTTACCGACGGGGAAGGGCTTATATGCTTCCTTCCATGCGTTGAGCCATACGGAATCGTCAACCGTTTGCACTAACATATTAAGGCTTCCAACGCCAAAGCCGAGAGTCATGCCCTTCAGCTCCGCAAGCGATGCTTTAAGCGCGGCAACGGCAGCGTCCGCCGCGTCATCGTCGTCAATATATGCCTTTACGCAGGGCTCGGCCGCGCAAAGCTCGTCCATGTCCGCAAAGTCCCAATATTTTGCGCTTTTCTGCAAAAAGTCGGCTATTTCTTCGCGGCCCTGAACTATTTCAAGCTGCTCCATGCCCAGCATTGAAAAGCGCGCGCATACGGCGTCCAGCCCTGCTTCGGTAGTGAATACGGAAATCTCTTTATACTTCATCAGCTTACTCCATTTCTGTTATCAACTGATATGATATTACATTTTGGCCTTGTTCGCAACCGCATTCGGTTGATTACTCAATGGCTGTATGGTAGAATTTGCTAAATAAAAGCATTGGAGGCAGAAGCTATGGAAATAGATTCCCTTGAAATAAGAAAAGTCGATAAGGATACGGAGCTTGCGGAAAAGCTGCTGGACTTCGTTGAAAACTTTTCGTGGGAAGAAGTAAAAGAACACACCGTAATGATGATAAAAAACTGGAGATTTACGGACTGGGAGACTATGTTTGCCGCAATAGCGGACGGCACAATCGTTGGCATGGCATCGTTTATGAAAACGGACTATTATCCGCTGCCGGAAATATACCCGTGGATATCGACCATATTTGTTTCCGAAGAATACCGCGGGCACAGAATAAGCCAAAGGCTGATAGACTTTGCCAATGATTATGCCAAGGCGTGCGGCTTTGACGTGACGTATATACCTTCCGAGCATGTTGGGCTTTATGAAAAGTTTGGCTATAGCTACGTTAAGGACATTGTAAACTACGGGAACGGAGCGGACAGGCTGTATTTTAAGCGAATATAATAATATAATGTAATAGACAAAATAAAACCTCCGCATGATTTATGATATGCGGAGGTTTTGTGCTTTTGGTTTACTTATTTATTGCCGCCGAAAAGACGGGTGAAGAAATTGCCTACGGATGCGAAGAAGCTCTTTATGCTTTCGCCTATCTTGCTTACGGTCTGGCCTATTTTTCCGGCGTTATCGACCGTTTTGGCTATGCCTACAAGCTTATCCTTCAGCTCGTCCGTATCCAGCTTTTCAAGGCTGCGGCAAAGGGACACGAGCTGGTTCTTCTGCGAATCGTTAAGGGAAACGTTATAGGTTTCGCAAAGCTTATCTATTTCGGCCTTAACTTCTTCGTCGGTCATGGTCTGGGTCTGGTCAAGTATCTCTTTAAGCCCGTTTACAAGCTGCGTAGCCTCCTCGCTGCCTATGTATTCGGCCAGATTGCCCGTGGTTATCAGCTCTTCAACGCCGACTGCCTTGGCGATCTCATTAAGGCTTGAGCCGGTTATGTCCTCATACGCCTTGTATATGCCCGTAAGCGCAGCTGTGCCGGATACATCAAACGGGGCGGTGACTATCACCTTTGCATCGGTTATGCCGGCGGTGGTCAGCGCATTGATATACATTTCGGAAGTGCACCAGTTGATATGCTTTGTGGTTATCTGCAATCCGCTGCCGGGCTCGCCAATCACTATATATGTGCAGGAAAGCGCAACCTTACCTATTTTCTTTTCGGGCGCTATGCCTTCAAGATAGGCGCGCTCATCGGCGTTGGTAACGGTTATTTCTATCGCATCGCCGGGTTCAATGCCAAAGTCCGCATAAACCTTGGTGCGCTCTTCCGCGTCAAGGTCTGCGCCTATGGTAACGCGCGCGTCGCCCTGTTCCATGGCCGTTGCGCCAGCGGGCAGCATGCAAAGCAGCATGCATACCGCCATAGCTAATGATAATATTTTCTTTTTCATAAACAAGTCCTCCTTTAGGTTCCCGCATGGGAGCTAACAAGTTAGATTATACCACATTTTTTATTGAGACGTATTAACAGGATGTGAAATTTGGCAATGCTAAAGCCCAAATTTTTGCTATAATATGGCGCTTTGGCGCATAAAAATGCCCGCCGCGGGCTTTTCGCCTGAGACGGGCATAGTTTTGGTTGTTCAGACAGCTTTACGCCTTCTTGGCATAATGCTTGCGGGTAAGTATGTAGATAGGCAGACCGATAAGGGTCACGGCTATGCTGCCCAGGGAGAGCAGGGTGGCCTTGGTGCCGCTGAGGAACAGCTGACTTACCATAACATACAGACCGCTGACGATGGCCAGTATGGGGATAACGGGGTAAAGGGGAACCTTGTACTTGCGGTCAAGGTTCGGCTGCTTGCGGCGCAGAGTCATCACGCACGCGAAGGTCAGAGTGTAGAATATCCAGCAGGAGAATACCGCAAGGTCGGTCAGCATATCAAACTGCTGAGTGATGGAATACAGGCAGCCCAGGAAACCGACCAGTATGATGGAGTTGGTGGGAACGGAGTTCTTGTTCAGCTTGGCAAAAGCGCCGCTGAAGGGGATGGACTGAGTTTCGCCAAGGTAGTAGGCAACGCGGGAGCCGGAAAGCAGGAAGCCGTTTGCCGCACCTATAACGGAAATTATGATACCAACCTTTACCAGCGTACCGCCGACAGGCCCGAATATCCTCATGGCAACTTCGGCCGCGGGGGACTGATAGTTCATCAGTTCATCGGCGGGGATGACCCACAGATAAGCCATATTGATTATGAAGTAAACGGCCATTATGATGGACACGCCGCCAACGATAGCGCGGGGCAGGTCGCGGCCGGGGTTCTTCATTTCGCCGGCGATAGCGCCAACGTTGGTCCAGCCTTCAAATGCGAACAGAACCGCTATAAGCGTCTGGCCCAGTACTGCGCCGGTGCTCAGCTGCGCACCGGTGGCGGGATCGTTACCGACCATGGGGGTGAATATGGGGTGTCCGCCTTCGCCGAGTATGAAGCCGAAGATCATCAGCAGTACCAGCGGGATAAGCTTGCAGATGGTGGAAACTATCTGCACGCCGGAAGCGGTCTTATTGCCAAGGGTGTTGATGGCAACAAGAATGATTATAACGGCCATGCCTATGGGCAGCGCGTACTGGGAACCGACATATTCGGCCAGCTCCTGACCAACACGCACGCCGTAACCGGCAAGGAAGGCAGGGTAGAATATGATTACCTGCATCCAACCGGCAAGGAAGCCGATCTTATCGTTGTAAACTTCGCCAAGATAGGTGACCATGCCGCCGGTCTTGGGGATTAGCACTGCGACCTCGGCAAACGTGAGCGCGCCGAGAATGCTTGCTACGCCGCCGATTATCCATGAGAGCATACCCATGCCGGGTGCGCCGCCGGTGGCCTGATAGATGGCATAAGGCTTAAAGAATACGCCGGCGCCTATGACGCAGCCGACAACGATAGACATTGCGGACATTACGCCAAGGTTCTTTTTGAGTCCTTGCTTTTCCATTGTTAATGAAACCCTCTCTGTCTTTTTTAACAATCGAAATTGTTATTTTTTGCGCAATCCTATGCGCCTTTATGAATATAGAACAAAGTTAACAAAATGTCAATGGATTTGTTGATATTATTCAAACAAATGATGATAATATGTCAAAATCATATGCCTCCTTATGTTTATGTATATATGCTTAACACCGTGATATATTCATAATTATATGATATAATTAAAAACTTAAGAGGTATAAGAAAGGGCGGTAAATCGGCAATGTATGCAAAGGTAATGGTGGACGTTGCGCACAGCAATGTGGACAGGCTGTTTACATATGAAGTTCCGAATGATCTGGCCGTGACCGCCGGGCAAAGGGTGCTTATACCGTTTGGCGGGAACAACCGCAGCATAGAAGGCTTTGTGCTTGAATTGAGTGAAAATGCGCCCGAGAATATCGGCACTATAAAGCGGATAGTTCGCGCCATGGAGCCGTATCCCGCGCTTACAGCTGAGCAGATAGAGCTTGCCAAGTGGATAAGCAAAAGCTACCATTGCCTGCTTGTTGAGGCGCTGCGGCTTATGATACCGGCGCAGCTGAGGGGCGGCAGGGTTAAAGAAAAGACCGAGCGCATAGTGCGCATAAACGCGGACATAGACCCCCATCAGGCGCTTGATTCGCTGAAAAACAGCAGCGGGGTATCCCGTGCGCCTAAACAGAGCGAGGTGCTGGAGCTTTTATGCCGGATGAACACCGCCGTAAGCGTTGCGGACATCAATGCGTTCATACCAAACGCAACGGCGGCTGTAAACGCATTGATAAAGAAGGGGATACTAACGGACGATGATTATATTGTCTATCGCGATCCGTTCGCAAGCGTAAATATAGCGCCGAGCAAGCCGCTTGAGCTTACGGCAGATCAGCGCAGCGCGCTTGAAGCAATAAATAAAAGCATAGACGGCCGAGCAGGTACAAGCCTTCTGTTCGGCGTTACGGGCAGCGGAAAGACGGAAGTTTATATGCAGGCCATAAGCCATGCCCTGTCATTGGGCGGGCAGGCGATAGTGCTTGTGCCGGAAATATCGCTCACGCCGCAGGCAATGCAGCGCTTCCGCAGCCGCTTTGGGGAGCGCGTTGCCGTGCTGCACAGCCGACTGTCCTATGGCGAACGGTATGACGAATGGCGCAGGATACGCCTTGGCATGGTTGATGTTGTAATAGGCGCGCGCAGCGCCGTGTTTGCCCCGCTTGAAAGGGTAAAGCTGATTGTAATAGATGAAGAACATGAGCAAAGCTACCATAGCGACCATACCCCGCGTTATGGCGCGGCAGAGGTGGCGCAGAAGCGCGCTGAGCTGAGCGGCGCTGCTGTTGTGCTGGGCAGCGCAACGCCGTCCGTAGGCACGTTCAGGCGGGCGCTCAGCGGGCGGTATTCGCTGATAGAGCTTCCTAACCGCGTGAACAACGCCCCTTTGCCGAAGGTAAAAATAGTGGATATGCGCGCGGAGTTTTTGAAGGGCAACAGCAGCGTGTTCAGCGAGGCGCTGCATGGCGAACTGAAGCGCTGCTTTGACGCGGGAGAGCAGGCAATTTTATTTATGAACCGCCGCGGATATTCAACGTTTGTATCCTGCCGCGGGTGTGGATATACGCTCAAATGTCCCGATTGCGATGTATCCATGACATATCACAAATACGAAAACGTTATGAAGTGCCATTACTGCGGCCGCACGGCAAGAATACCGGCAAAATGCCCGCAGTGCGGCAAGCCGTATCTTAAATATTTCGGCGTGGGTACGCAGCAGGTGGAGGAGCAGCTTAAGGAGCAGTTTCCCGGCGTTACCGCGCTCAGGATGGATTACGACACTACGCAGGGCAAGGACGCGCATTATAAAATACTTGATAGGTTTATGCGCGGCGAAGCGCAGGCGCTGATAGGCACGCAGATGATAGCCAAGGGGCTGGATATACCCAACGTTACAACGGTTGGCGTAATTGCGGCGGATACAATGCTGCATGTGCCGGATTACAGGAGCGCGGAGCGTACGTTCCAGCTGCTTACGCAGGTGGCGGGCCGCGCGGGCCGCGGGGAGCGGGAGGGCAGCGTTATCGTGCAAAGCTACACGCCTGAGCACGCCGTTATAGAGCTTGCGGCCAATCAGGATTACCGTGGCTTTTATGCTTATGAGATAGCGTCGCGCCGGGCGGGGCTGTTTCCGCCGTTTTCGCTGTTTATAAGAATAGTGTTTACGGGAGAGAACGAGGCCGCTATAGACGACATGAACGAGCGCTTTGCGGCGGAAATGAAGCAGCGCATATATGCCGCGCTTGACGCTCAGGGTGCAAGCCGGCAGGAGCTGCTTTTCATGGTGGCGTCGCCAGCGCCGATGAAAAAACGGCAGGGGCTGTTCCGGTACGAAACGCTTATGAAGCTGGTGCGCACAAAGCATACCGCGGCGGTTATAGACGCAATATATACCCTGTGCAACGAACGCCGGCGCAGCGAGATGGGAAACGTGGAGATAAATCCGGCGGATATGTTCTGAGTATTGATTCTTGGGGCTTTTGCGGGTTATAATATTTTGATGCAATTGTGGAGGAGAATATATGGCTAAAAGACGAATCATGACCGGCGATGCAGAATGTTTGTACAAGGTTTGCCGGAAGGTGGATAATTTTGACAAGCGTTTGGCCGTTTTGCTTGACGATATGGCGGAAACTATGTACGACGCCGAAGGCGTTGGCCTTGCCGCGCCGCAGGTCGGCATACTTAAGCGCGCCGTGGTTATAGACTGCGGCGACGGCCTTGTGGAACTCGTAAACCCGGAAATATTGGAAACAAGCGGAGAGCAGGGCGGCTACGAAGGCTGCCTGTCCTTTCCGGGCGAAAGCGGCTATGTTGTCAGGCCCAACCATGTGCGCGTGCGCGCAATGAACCGCTTTGGTGAAGAATGCGAATATGAAGGGGAGGGCCTTTTTGCCCGCGCCATACTGCACGAGACGGATCATCTTAACGGCCTTGTATATAAGCGCCTTGTTACCGAAGCGCCCGAAGGATACGATGAAAACGAGGAAGATGAATGAAAATAGCTTTTTTAGGCACGCCTGATTTTGCGCTGCCTTCGCTGAAAATGCTGCATGAGCGCGGGGACGACGTGGTCGTGTTCACCCAGCCGGACAAGCCCGTTGGGCGCAAGGCGGTAATGACCCCGCCGCCGGTAAAAAAGGCCGCGTTAGAATACGGCATGAAGGTTTATCAGTTCGATAAGATAAAAAGCGAAGAAGGTGTTGCCGCGCTGAAGGCTGAATCGCCGGAGCTAATGGTAACGGCAGCCTTTGGGCAGATACTCAGCCGCGAAAATCTTGCCGTGCCTAAGTACGGTTGCATAAATGTGCACGGCAGTCTGCTGCCCAAATACCGCGGAGCCGCGCCGATACAATGGGCTGTGATAAACGGCGAAAAGATAACCGGCGTTACCACCATGCTTACGGATATTGGGCTGGATACGGGCGACATTTTGCTGAAGAAAGAAACTGAAATAGGTGAAAACGAGACTGCCGGAGAATTGTTCGACCGATTGGCCGAAATGGGCGCGGAGCTGCTGAAGGAAACAATAGAAGCGCTCGAGCGCGGCGAGCTGAAGCCGATAAAGCAGAACGAGGTGGAGGCAACCAAGTGCGGCATGATAAAAAAGGAATACGGGCATATAGATTTCTCGCGCGGCAAGGATGCTGTGCATAATTTGGTGCGCGGAATGAATCCGTGGCCTTGCGCGTATGCAATGCTTGAGGGCGAAGCGGTGAAGATATGGAAAACGCGCCATAGCGACGCGGAGCCGAGCCGCGGAGAGCCGGGACTTATACTGCGCGCGGACAGATTTAACGGCATACTTGTGGACTGCGGGGACGGCGTGATAGAAATACTTGAACTTCAGTTCCCCGGTGCCAAGCGCATGGATGCGGCAAACGCGGTGCTTGGGCACAAGATGGGCTTTAAGGTGTTTGAGTGAGCACGCGGCGCATTGCGCTGAATGCGCTTTCAGATATAATCGATAGCGGCGCGTATGCCAATCTGTGCCTTAAACGGGCGGAGCAGGGGCTGGGCGAGCGGGATGCGAAATGGGTTTCCGCCGCGGTGTACTGCACGCTGGATCATCTTATGATGATAGACAGAATAATTGCTGCCCATGCTAAAGGAAAACCGGATAAGACCATACGCAATATACTGCGCCTTGGCGTTTGCCAGGCGAAATATATGAACGTGCCGGACAGCGCCGCCTGCAACGAATCCGTGCGCCTTGCCAAGGAAGTGGGCAAGGGCGCGCTTTCGGGTTATGTTAATGGCGTTATGCGCTCCGTTTGCAGGGATACCGAGCTGCCGCCGCTTCCAGATGAACCGGTTGAGCGGCTGAGCGTTGAATATAGCTGGCCAAGGTGGCTGGCTGATGAGCTTGTTGCCGATTACGGCATAGCCGAAGCCGAAGGTATAATGGCGCAGCAGACGCATGATTTCTGCATACGGGCACAGTGGCCCTATACCGCGGATGAACTTGCCTGCGCGCTCAATGATAGAGGAATAGGCTTTAGGCGCGGCAAAATAGACCCAAACGCATTTTGCCTTGAAAACGGCTTTAATGTTGAAAAGGAGCCGCTGTTTACGGAAGGCAAAATAACCGTGCAGAGTGAAAGCGCTATGCTTGTCTGCCGCGCTATTGAGCCTAAGGCTGGAATGAGAATACTGGACGCATGCTGCGCACCCGGAGGGAAAACGGCATATATGGCATCGCTTGCTGAAAACAGATGCAGCATTACGGGCTTTGAGCTGCATGAGCATAGGCGGGAACTGACGCTTAATACGCTCAAAAGGCTGCATGTCGAAAACGCCGAAATAGTGCAAAAGGATGCATCGGTATACGATGATGCGTACTGCGGCGCGTTTGACGCGGTACTTGTCGATGCGCCGTGCTCCGGACTCGGCGTGCGCGGAAAGCCGGATGTCCGCTATGCTAAAACGAGCGGAATGATAGACGCGCTTAGCGAATTGCAGCTGAAAATACTCAATGCATGCGCGCGCTATGTTAAAATCGGCGGCACGCTTGTGTATTCAACGTGCACGGTGTCAAGGCGCGAAAATATTGGCGTATGGGAGCAGTTTCTTGTCGAAAATTGCAACTATGCTCCGGGCAATATGGAAAATATATTGCCCCATGATATGCGAAGCCGCGCAGAGGGCGGGCGGATACAGCTGCTGCCGCAGCATGATGGAACGGAAGGCTTTTTTATAGCCAAATCTATACGCAGGAGATAATGATGACGGGGCTAGTTTCAATGGACACGGCGGAGCTTGAAGCGCTGCTGAAAGAATGGGGCGAACCGCGCTTCCGCGCGAAGCAGGTTTTTTCATGGCTCAGCCGCGGCGTAAAGCCCGAAAACATGACCAATCTGCCGAAAACGTTAAGGAACAGGCTGAGTGAGCTTGCGTTCGACGGGGCGGAAATATACGATAAGTTCATATCTCAAAAGGACGGTACCATAAAATACCTGTTTTCGCTAAGCGACGGAAACATTGTTGAAGGCGTGCTTATGCGCTATCATTACGGCAACACGCTTTGCATATCAACACAGGTTGGCTGCCGCATGGGCTGCGCGTTTTGCGCATCCACGCTTGAAGGCTGCATAAGGAACCTTACTCCTGGAGAAATGCTTTCGTTTGTTGCGCTTGCCAATGCCGATGTTCCCGCGGAGGAGGGCAGAGACAGAAGTGTAACGAACATAGTGCTTATGGGAAGCGGCGAACCGCTTGATAATTACGATAATACGGTCAAATTCCTGAAACTTGTCTCCTCACCTGACGGCATGGGCATAAGCCCAAGGAATATTTCGCTTTCAAGCTGCGGCCTTGTGCCAAGGATAGATACTTTGCCGCAGGATGCGCCGCACGTTACGCTTTCTGTATCGCTCCATGCGCCCAATGATGAAATACGCAATAAACTGATGCCTATAAATAAGGCATATCCGATCGCCGAGGTACTTGCTGCGGCAAGGCGATATGCCCAAACAACGGGTCGGCGTGTTGTGTTTGAATACGCGCTGGTAAAAGGGCTTAACGATTCGCAGGTGAACGCCAACGAATTGGCGGCACGCCTCAGGGGAATGACATGCCATGTGAATCTTATCCCGCTTAACCCCGTAAAGGAGCGCAACCTTTTAGGCACCAGTCGAAAGGAAGCGGAAGTGTTCAGAAAATGGCTTGAGGATAGAGGAATATCCGCAACCGTTAGGCGTGAAATGGGAACCGATATAGACGGCGCCTGTGGTCAGCTTAGGCGGCGCGTGCTTATGCAAAGGGAGGAGCAACAATGAAATATGCTGCAAAGACCATTACCGGTATAAGAAAGCAAAATCAGGACGCCGTTTTTATACCCGAAAGTGGCATGATAGCCATCGCTGCCGTTGCAGACGGAATGGGCGGCCATAACGCGGGCGATATTGCAAGCGCGCTTGCAATAAAAACGCTGGTGGAGAATATGCATAAAAACGCGCCCGGAACTATTCGGGAGCGGCTTATAAACGCGGTGAACATGGCCAATTCAGCCGTGTATGAACTATCCTTCAGCGATGAAGGATACCGCGGCATGGGCACAACGCTTGTGGCTGCGGTGCTGGAAGAAAAGCGTTTTATCGCGGCAAATGTTGGCGACAGCAGGCTCTATCATTTTGATGGGCTGCATCTTAAGCAAATAACTGAAGATCATTCGTATGTTGCCCAGCTTGCGGCGCTTGGCTATATCACGCGGGAGGAAGCCGCGCGCCATCCTCAGCACCGACAGCGCGCCCCAAGGCACGATTGTCGCAGTCTGGGTTACCGGCATTCTGGACGGCAGCACC
>ENA-OPBO01001789-OPBO01001789.1-human-gut-metagenome-genome-assembly--contig:-NODE-1789-length-14186-cov-3.393603_pt1 | contig 14186 bp, 11 predicted proteins | sample MGYA00241071_ERZ501458 | MGnify/ENA primary metagenome ERZ501458 (study PRJEB25962, sample SAMEA2042509) | human gut metagenome | biome: human gut; feature: human-associated habitat; material: faeces...
GCTCCCGCCCGGGCAGGGCAGGCATTCTCCTATCAGGCCTACTCCTGCCGCGAAGGTGCCTATCTGCCGCCGCGTTCCCTCGGCCCTGCGCCGCTGGTCATCGTGGAGGGAAGCTACAGCCATCATCCCAGCCTTGCACCCTATTATGATATAAGAATATTCGTCACCTGCTCTCCCGATGAGCAGGCCCGGCGGCTCCGCAAACGGGAGGGGGAGCGGTATTCGAATTTTGTGGAGCGGTGGATCCCGCTGGAAGAGGGGTATTTTGCAAATTACTCCATTGAGGAGAACGCGGAGATGATGGTCGTTACTGATTGACGGCATCGCGCGCCGGTGCGCGGGGTTAGAGCGCTTTTACGCTGGGCTAAGTTCTCTTTTGCGCACCAAAAGAGAACCAGAAAAGTGCCCGCTACTTTCGAGGCGCGGGAGGCACGAACTAGGGGCTGCTCGCCCCTAGTAACCCCAAAGCTGTTGGGCTCCATACAAAAAATCCAAGTCGCTTCGCTAAAGGATTTTTTGTGTTCCGCCGATTGGAAGCCCCTCAGTCGCTGCGCGACAGTTCCCTCAAAGAGGGAGCCTCTGGCGAAACCGCAAGCTTTGTGGTCTGCCCAGAAACTTTACCGTACTGCCAAAGCCTCCCTTATGAGGGAGGTGGCAAGCCCGACAGGGCTTGACTGAGAGGGCTAGCCAGCTTCCCGCCGCGCATTCCAAATCGTTGATTCGGCTCCCAAAACCGTGCTGTTTTTGATTTTCCCACCTCTAAAAGTTAAAAATCCAGCGGAAAAAAGCTTCAGATGGTTCAAAAACCGATTTGGATGTGCTATACTAGGTGTTAAGGTGCCTGTATGGACGGGAAACCGGCGGGCATGACTGCGAATGTTCCACATGGAACAATTAAATTTTCCCGGAAGGAAGAATTGTGCGTGGCAAAAATTGTAGCAATTGCGAACCAGAAGGGCGGCGTTGGAAAAACCACCACCGCCGTCAACCTGTCGTCCTGCGTTGCGGCGCTGGGCAAGCGGGTGCTCATCGTAGACCTTGATCCGCAGGGCAATACCACCACCGGCTACGGCATCCCGAAGCGCAGCGTGGAAAAGGGAACCTACGAGATCCTGATCGGTGAAGCACGGGCATCCGAGGCCATCCGTAAGACCGAGTACCGCACCGATGTCATCGGCTCCAACACCCGTCTGGCCGGTGCCAGTCTGGAAATGATCGACCTGCCCGCTCGTGAGAGCCGCCTGCGCAAGGCGCTGGCCGAGGTGCAGAAGGACTATGACTTCATCTTTATCGATTGTCCGCCCAGTCTGGACCTGCTCACCCTGAACGGCCTGAGTGCCTGCGACAGCGTTCTCATTCCGGTGCAGTGCGAGTATTACGCGCTGGAGGGTCTTTCGGAGCTGATCAGCACCTTAAAGACCATTCGCAAAAAGTACAATCCGTATCTGGATATCGAGGGCGTGGTGTTCACCATGTTCTCGCTGCGGTATAACCTGACCGTGCAGGTGGTGGAGCAGGTGCAGAAGTATTTCGGCTCCAAGGTGTACAAGACCACCATCCCGCGCTCCATCCGCATTTCGGAGGCACCCAGCTACGGCCAGCCCATCAATTTCTATGAACCCAAGGGCAAGGGCAGCGAAGCGTACATGGATCTGGCAATCGAATTTGTCAAGAACAACCGCCCGCACGAGCCCAAAAAGGCCCGCAGAAAAAGTGCACCCGTCGCAGAGCAGACGAAAAATGCTCTGGAAGATTAAACCTCAGGGGGAACATGAATGGCAAGAGGAAAAGGAGGACTTGGCCGCGGGCTGGACAGTCTGTTTGAAGATGCCGCCCCGGTTTTTGAGTCCGGTGCAAAGGTAGACACCTTGCCCCTGCGTGAGATCGAACCGGACCCGGAACAGCCGCGCAAGACCTTTGACGAACAGGCGCTGGGCGAGCTGGCGGCCATGACGCCCGCGCAGGATGGCGTCTATACGCAGGAGCAGCTTGCGGGCCTGCCCTTTACGGAGGCGTATTTGCTGCCGCAGCCCTACGAAGGCGGCCTTCCGGGAATGGCGCAGCGGCTGGCACTGCTTTTTAGTGATTTTAAGAAGGATGGACAGCGGCGCGTCATGCTCTATGTGGATACCGTGGATGGGGGCGTGGCGGCGGCCTGGCCGGTGGACGACCTGATCTATCAAATGAACATCCTGTTCTGGGTACTTCTGTGCCTGGACCTGTATCGGGTAGGCTATTTTCTCAATCATCGCGACCGGCTGAACCGCCGCGTGCTCAAGCCCATCACCGACATGGCCGAAACAGCCGCGGCCCTCAGCGCCAACAACCTGAGCGACCGCATCAGCGTGGAGGGCGCAAAAAACGAGCTCAAGGATCTGGCGCTGGTCATTAACGGCATGCTGGACCGCATCGAGCTGAGCTACAACAGCCAGAAGCAGTTCGTCAGCGACGCGTCCCATGAGCTGCGCACGCCCATTGCGGTCATCCAGGGCTATGTGGGCATGCTGGAACGCTGGGGCAAGACCGACAAGGCCGTGCTGGACGAGGGCATCAGCGCCATTTCGCAGGAGGCCGCCAGCATGAAGGAGCTGGTGGAACGCCTGCTGTTTCTGGCCCGGCACGACAAAAAGACGCTCATGCTGGAGATGGAGGTATTTGACCCCCTGGAGGTGATGAGCGAGGTCCACCGGGAGGCAAGGCTCCTTTCGCCGGCGCATCGCTTTGAACTGAATCCCGCGCAGAATGCCCGCATCAGTGCCGACAAGGGCATGATCAAGCAGCTCATGCGCATACTGGTGGACAATGCCATCAAGTACACGCCCGCGGGCGGCAGCATCACGCTGGGGGTAAGGCGCGACGGCAGCAGCTGCTACCTGAGCGTGACCGACACCGGCGCAGGCATTTCGGCCGAAGATCTGCCCAAGGTGTTCGACCGCTTCTACCGCTGCGATGAGGCCCGGAAATCCCAGACCAGCGGACACGGGCTGGGACTGAGCATCGCACGCATCATCGTGTCGGCGCATGGAGGGCATCTCAGGGTGCGCAGCAAGGTGGGGGTGGGAACCACGTTCACGGCCTGCCTGCCGCTGGAAAAATCGTGACAGGTACTTCGTCAGCCTGCCGGGAACCACATCTCCGCCTCGATTTGCATTTCGCTGTCATCCTGAATCAGGCCCATGATGCGCTCGTAATCCGCCCCCTCGGCCCATTCGGGCTGGAAGTTGTTGTCCGGTCGCGCACTGGAGGTCAGCACCGGCAAAAGCCGCAGCTTTGCGCCCTGATATTCGCCGCCGTCGAAGCAAAGCGATACCTGCGCCACTACCGCGTCAAAGGTGGTCATCTCGTGCGTGCCGCCGAACACCAGATTGCCCAGGCTCCATAGAATCAGGCTGCCGCGCCGGTGCTCCACCCCCTGCACACAGTGCGGATGGGTGCCCACCACGATATCCGCGCCGTGCTCTAAGGGGCGGAACAGATACGGCGTGGCAAAGGTATTGTCCACGATCAGGGGCACGCCGTGCGCATGGGCAGCGGCGGCAAACTTCTCAATATCCAGCACGGTCAGCGCGGGGTTGGCGATGGTCTCGCCAAAGACGGCCCTGGTATTGGGACGGAACGCCGCGTCCAGCTCTTCCGCCGTACAGTCGGGCGCAACAAATGTGCAGGTGATACCCATCTTGGCCATGGTGACGGAAATCAGGTTGAATGTGCCCCCGTAGATGCTGGAGGACGCCACGATGTGGTCCCCGCAGGTGGCAATATTGAACAGCGCGAAGAAATTCGCCGCCTGGCCCGACGAGGTCAGCATGGCCGCCGTGCCGCCTTCCAACGCGGCGATCTTGGCTGCCACATGGTCGTTGGTGGGGTTTTGCAGGCGGGTATAAAAATCCCCGGAAGCCTCCAGATCAAACAGCTTGCCCATATCTTCGCTGGTGGCGTACTTGAATGTGGTGGACTGAATGATGGGAATCTGCCGGGGTTCGCCGTTGCCGGGGGTATATCCTCCCTGGACGCAGATGGTTTCAATGCGCTGCTGGCTCATGGTGGGGTGACTCCTTTCCTGCCCGCATGATAAAAAGGACGGGGCGCAAAGCATGCCGGTATCATCGCGGCGGTTGCGGGGAAAAGCCCGTTTGCGCCGTACTGGCATCATAACGCGGGCGGGGGCGTATGTCAAGGGCGGAAGCCCGGATGGCCCTTGCGAAAACACCTTTCTACGGCACACACCTGCTTAACCTTCCGCGAGAATAAGCAGGAGGGATTGTATCTTTTGGCTGATTCGTTATTTTTTGAAAGGATACCTTATGCTGATTGGAGGAAAAACAATGAAAAAAAACATCCGACTATGCTTGATTCTGCTGTGTCTGACCCTGCTGGTATCCTTAACCGGCTTGGCGCAGACCGAAGAAACCATCTACTACGCCGCCCCGCACGATACTGCATCCTATCATGTGGACCCCGCCTGTCCGCTCATCCCATCACAGGACCGGGATTCCCTGCTTACCCTGACCCCGGAAGCGCTCTCCGAGGCACCCTACCAGACCCTCCTTCCCTGCACACTGTGCTTCGGGCAGTTGGAAGGCAACGCACTGGAGGAGATGGCTAGAATCAACCCCTTTGTCTATCGCTCGCGCAGCGCCTATGACACTGCGAAAAACAGTACCCTGATCGCCCAGGCAGGCGCGTATCTCGCCGGACGCGATATGGACCCTGGCATCTACACCATCGAGGCGGATGCGCGTTGCGCAGGCGAAGCGCGCGTGCTCACTTGCGACGGAGAGGCGCTGTATGCCTATGCGCTGGAGGGAGAAACCCTTTGTTCGCTCTACCTGGGCGAGGGGATGACCGTGGAGCTGCCTGCCAACTGCCGCATGCGCCGGGTACGCTACAATCCGGTTTTTGAGGATCAGCGGCAGAAGCTCACCATCTCCCACCGCCGCTTCTTCACATGGATGGAACTGCCCACCTATGATTATCTCATTACGAACATCCCCGGCGAGGAGGCGTACTTCATCGTATCCACCATCGGGGCTGAAACGGGGAAAGAAACGCCTGTACGCACCGAGGTCCGGGAGGACGACACCGTATCATTGGAGCTGTGGCGACAGGACGACCGGTTTGTCGAGTTCGTCAACTGTATTGTATGGCCCGCCGAAGTCGGCGTAGGCTAAGGGAGGAAACAGACATGAAACAGATTTGAATCCTTTTTATGCTGCTGATGATGCTGTGTCCCTCTTTCTGTCCGCACCCCCGACCCTCAAAATCAAATTCTATCGCTTACACATGCGGTAGCATCAGCTTGTCGACAAAAGCTCATCTGAGGCGATCTTTTCCTACAGATGCTTAAGAAATGTTTGCGCCCAGAGGCGTAAACTACCCGCCTGCCAAGCAAAGCGAGCGATACGAATTCACTTTGGAGGATCTTCGGGTCTTCCAAACCTCTCGAAAGTTTTTTTGACAGGCTGTGGTGTCGTCTTCTTTAGGCCACGTCTCATACTGGCAAAAAACCATTTTGGAAGTTTTGTCGGGTCGTAGCCCTCAAAATGAAATCCAAATCATCTTGACTTCCTCATTTGGCATCCCTTAAGATGGCGTTTTTCTCATTTCTGCCAGGCAGTGATTCCATTCTACAATCTTACATCAGATACGCGATGGATTAGTTGTTATCTCCATGAACCCATTGCGCAATAATACCGTTCTTTCACAGCGCTTAACGACCTCAGGATCATGTGTTGCAATGAGTATGGTATTATTCTCGTGATGCAGGTTTGCGACAATGTCCATTAATTGCATTGCGCTTGACTCGTCCAGGTTGGTTGTTGGCTCATCGAGTATGAGTAGCTCCCAGGGTTTTATGATTGCTCGTGCAAACGCTAATTTCCTGATTTCGCCGCCTGATAGGTGGGCTGCTTTCTCTTTTGGATCTTGCGTCAAACCAACGAGTTTCATCACATCATGTACTTTGATATGAATCTGATTTTGTTCTAGTTTATGTGGTATAAGAGGTAAACGGAGATTCCACTCAATAGACTTCTCCAACACAACATTTCCTTGCTGAAACATCAAGGATATTTTATTCATATATAACTGTTGAAGTGCTCTGGAACCGCTCTTTCGCTTAAGCTCCTCCCCGAGCAGCATGATCTGCCCATAATCTGGCGTGATGACACCGGTAAGAACATTAAGCAATGTAGATTTTCCACTGCCTGTTTTCCCAATCAGTGCAACCATTTCTCCCCTGGCAAATGCTCCGGTTACACGATCAAGAATCACTCTATCTCCATATCTCTTTGTTACGTTGCTGAATTCACATACATTCATAAATTGACCTCCTTCATGTACTCTGATCGCATACGCTTTTCATAGCGAAGCGCTATTTTTTTCAACAGGTAATATTCGCCAATATCCAATGCACACCACACCAAACCAAATTCGAAGCTCATCTGACGCACGCAACATATCATAACCGTTAAAATAATTTGAAATATCATGATGAAATAATAAACTGCATATCGTTTGAATGTAGAATAGCCGTTAATATATTTTAAGATGATCAAAGGAATAGCTCTTTTGATGTATGCACGAAACGTTAAAACATTACTGATAAGTTGAGATAAAAAGAGAAATATTATGACAATCCCAAGTGCAGTCATCCTACTCCTCAATTCGCGCCGCAACGCGTTTATTGATTGTCGGAGCGACACAATCGATTGAATGTTATCATCAAGTCCTAATTCAGCAAGTTTTTTTGATATATTGAGTTTATATTCATCGCTTCCGCTGCCTATATATATTTTCAGCGGATCAAGAACACCGTTTCCCGTGATACACACTCGCTCGGTAATGAGGCTATTCTTCTCCGTGAGCACGCAAACAATTGCATTCTCACAGTATTCTGTATCCGGCCGAAATGTAAAAAGCTTTTGTGATGGTTTTATGTGTATGATTTGTATACCTTCACTGTGCGTATTCTGTGGGACGGCGTACTGGCGCTCCAGCTTTAACATCTCATTTCGCCTTTCTCTGAAGAAAGCCATTATTTTACTATCTTGGCTGGCTTCCAGCGGGCTGAGTATGATGATGTCTGTTTCATCCTCACTTATATTTACTGTGCCACCTTCAGCGTCAATGATTGGAATGATGCCGAGATAATTGGGATTCACATACAATATTGGGACGCCGTTAACATCGGTGTCTTGCCTGCAATAGATTGCTCCATAATGGTTGAGCCAAGTGTATAGCTCGCCATTGATCGCAAGATCATTTTTGTTTACCTGGTCGAATATGATTTTTTCATCTTCTCCAACAAACAAGTCCGGAACGACTCCATATTCGTTCTCATAAGTTTTCCATTCTGCTGTCCGAGGCAATCTGTTCATGAGGTTCACTGTGTATTGATATGTTGCATAGGTTGTTCCGACAATCAAAGCGAGCGAAACAACTTTGATTACTATCTGTATGAGAGTAAAGATACCAAGCTTTATTTTCCCGTTGTCAATAGAATGATTGAAATAGTACAAAGACAGAGCGCCGAAACATATCATATGGATGAAGCAATAACAAACAAATACAGGAAGCAAAAATCCACTATTAGAGCACAAAGCAGCAATGGCAAGACCAATGATCAGCAGAAATGCAAATCCGTACCTTCCCACAATACATTCTGCTGTGTTGCAGAAGGACAGTCCGCTATACCGTGCTATACGAATGGCCTGCCTGCTTCGTTGTATATGTAGCATAAATGAAGCAAATAAAGCCATTAGGCTGATATATACAACGTTCCTAAAAGCATCTATGGATGGGTTAAGCGCTGACGCCAACAGCGAGGCAACGATCCAAATCATGCTTATATATACAGATAGCACAACTTCATCCCCCTACATCATGTTACCAATATGATGCCCTTCCATACTTCGTTAGGTTAAACCCTTTATGCTACGTTACAGGAAGAGAATGCCAAGCATACTTTTCCGACAGGTTTACGCCGTCCGCCTACTGCGCCTTCCGCTCCGCCGGGCGGCGTAAGGAAACCTTGCTATGCAAGGCTTCCGCCTCCACCGCCCATGTCCTGGATTCGGATTTCACTTGGAGGGCCTGCGTGGACTCCAAGCCTACCTAAAAGGGTTTTTTGATAGTCTGACTATTTTGGTCATTCAATGTCGATTTGGTTAGTCCCAAACCGTTAACGCTGGGTTGACTTTCGCAGAGCCATACCATTTTACGATGCCGTTTTCATTAACCCGCATCAGATGAGCTGCTCTCATTACTTTGTAGCCAAGAGCATTGCCATTATCCTATTATCCTCCGTCAGCCGTTGCTGTTCCATGACAGATAAACCTTTACCAGTTCCGGGCCGTCCGGTCCGGCATGCACATAAATCTGAAAGAATTCTCTGCTTTGCGGATTCCTCAGGACAAAATTCCAAACAGGGATTACTGCTTCGGGCACGGCGGGCGAACTGAGGACAAATTCGGCATACCAGAGCGGATATGCTTCCTCGCTCCAGCCGCCATCACCGCCATAATCCCGTGCCAGCACCTCCTTCGCAAAGGCGAGGCCCTCCTCATAGGACACTTCGTTTTCCTTTGGCAGGCCACAAATCGTATACGACTTGTCTGCGTTGAATCCGGGATACAGCTCCATCAGCTCAAGGATTTTATCGCCGATCATGGCTTTTTCCTGATAGGTCTGGTCGAAGCTTTCCTCCGGAAATTGACGTTTAAACACCATGAGAATCTCTTCAGGCGTTTGCTCCGGAGAGGCCAGATGATCGTATTCCAGCGTGATTTCTCCGCTTCGCGAGAGGATGGAGAGGTGGTAAAGCCGGTTTCGGGCCGTGGAAACACCGTTGTAAACGCTGATTGACCAGAGGGGCGCATTCGGATCATCGGTCAGGAAGGAAAAGGTCCAGGTAGCCGCCCGTAGCTCCTCCTCCGTTTCCTGCCCCAACGCAAGCAGGGATGCGATAGCGGCCTCCTGCGCCTGCTGTTGGGTGAGGTCCTCTTCCGCGGGCAGGCCGTAGCTGTGCGAAAGGACTTCCTCCAGGCTGGGCGGGATATAGAAACCGGGTTTTTGGCTGTATTCCTCGATGAGCGCGGGCAGCTCGGCCGCGAAGGCGTACTGCTTCTCAATGGTCCAGGTGCGAAAGGGGGTGCCGCCATTATAAGCATCGTAGTAGGCTACCAATGTGTCCTGTTGAGCACGTGCGGGCAGGAACAGAAAAATGCAGATGACCGTCGTCAGCAGGGCAAGCGTTTTCCTGAGGGTCATTTTTGTTCCTCCTGTTCTCGTTGCGCTGTTTTTCATTTTTGCACGGTAAATGCAGGGCAGGAAGCGCCGGGTCACTGCTCCAAAAACAGCAGCTGAAACCGCTGATCCAACTGACGGATCAGGTTTTCGCCATCCAACATGCCGGCGGCGTACTGCTTCAGCAGGCTTTCAATCTCCGTCTTCATTTCCGTGGTGGCCCGCCAGTAGGGGGAATCCTGGGGAATGTAGAGATAAGGTTCCAGCGCGCGATAGGCCGCGATCGCCTCCGCCGACACCAGATCCTGCCACGCTTCCAGCTCCGCAATGACGGCTTCCTGCTGGGTGACGGCGTCCTGCGCCTCCGCCCTGTGGGCGTCGTCAGCGCTGTCCAGCAGCGCGCGCCTGCGCTCAAGCTCCTGCCTTGCTTCCTCCAGCTGCGCCTTCACGCCCTGGTTGGGAATCGGGTCGTTCCGGTCGGGATAGAGGGTCAGCGTGGCGTCCGTCGCGCTGCGTTCAGTCGCATAGGTCAGGAAGGTGGCAGCCTCCTCCACGTGCTGGCTATACGGATTGACGATGGCCAGGAAGATGGTCGCCAGTGTGCGCTTTTCGCCGTTTTCCTCAAAGGGCGGCGCGGGAAGGAGCACCTTGTCGTAGGCGCCGGCCTCTCCCACGTTCAGGGGATTGCTGTCGCCGAGGGTGAAAATGGCAGCCAGACGGCTGGACATCAGCGCGTCATCCGCAGGGCTGGCCAGCACCTCATCCACGTTTTCAGACGGATAGTCCAATGCCTCAAGGGCGGCGAGCACCTGCCGGAACGCCGGCGTATCAAAGGACAACGGCTGATCGGAGCACTCGTACTGCGTGATGTATTCCGACACGACCATCTCCAGATAGGGATAAAGGCGCAGATCATAGCCGTCGTAAGCGGTGCTTGCAAAGGTAAAGTCATACTCGCCCGCCTTGTCCCAATCCCAGTCAAGCTGCATCTGCAGAAATTCCGTCATTGTTTCGGGAATATGATCGTATCCCGCGGCCTTCAGCAGATCCGGACGCACGGACCAGGCGCTGGCATAGAGGGCGATGGGAAGTGCAAAAATCTGATCTCCATGGGTAACCGCCTGCTGAAGCTGAGGAACCATGGTTCCGACGCTCTCACGCAGCGCCGGATAGGGCGAAAGGTCCCTAGCATAGCCCTTGTCAATCAGGCTCCAGACATTCCAGGAATCCGGCAGCACATAGATATCTGTCGCCGAATCCCGGCTTTGAATGGCGGAGATGAACTGCGTGCGGCTGACGGAGAAATCGTTGTCGATCACCAGTGGGATCTCCGGGTGGTCGCTCATGAAGGCGGGAATCATGTACGGGTCGAACCCGTAACCCCGTACCACCAGCGGCGAATCCTGCTCCGCCTGCACCGCCCAGGGCATCGTCCACAGGGCCAAAATCAGAAACCATACAAAGCATTTCCGCATATTCAGGATCTCCTTTCTCTCTGCGATGGATGGGTGGGGTATTCGGCCACATACGCGGGGTTCTGCGCATAAAACGCATTCGGCAACGCGACTTTTTGACAAATCATTCCACTATGGAAACGAACAGGAAGTAAAAAAGCTTCCCACGATATTCCATTTTGCTTTCGGGCTAGTCTACAGAAGGGATTGCGCCCATGGCCTGGGGCATGACGGAACCTGTAAGCGGCCCGCGTTTCATATCGGGGCACAAAGAGCGGCCGGCTTTGCGTCATGCAAAACCGGCGTTCCCAATCGGCAAGCTGCACCTCCATCGCTGACGTGCATCAGGTGTTCTCTTCCCGCTCGACAAACCAGTACAGCTCGTCGTGAAACAGCACGGCGATGCTTCCCTCCACCTCGCACACATAGCGGATTCCCTGTCCGCCCGCCTTGAGCGACGCGGCCTGGCGCACGTCCAGAATCCGGTCGATGCGAAAGACGGGACCATCCTCCCCCCGGAACAGCAGCGGACGGATGCTGCCATCCAGCCCAAAATCGGCCCGTACCTTCACATAGCGCTTGCAGGGGTTTTCCGGTCTGCGTCTCCTTAACTCCATGGCGTCTCTTCCTCCTTATCCCGCATAGAACGGCACGGGGTGCACCGTATGCTCCTCCCTGGGGTTCAACTGCGCATATTGCCCGTCGGCGAGCACCACCGCCCGGCGCACGATCTGATGCCCGAAGCGGCGGCGCAGCCCGTCGATGGCGCTTTCCAGCCGCTCGGTTTTGATGCGCCTCGCCTCGTCGCCCAGAAAGTCGAGCTGCACGGGCGCATCGTCCGGGGTCAGCGCCGAGCAGCTCAGCCCTACGCTTCGGTAGGGAAAACCCTGAGCGAATCGTCTGTCAAAAAGCCGCATGGCTGCCTGCGCAATTTCTCCGGTCAGGCTGGTGTCCCGCGGCAGCGTCTGCTGGCAGGAGCGGGTTACAAGCTCGGCGTTTCGCGCGCTGATGCTGACGCACCGGGCCCGCAGCCCTTCCTGCCGCAGCCGCGCCGCCACGGATTCAGCCAGCAGATAGTAAAGACAGCGCGCGTCGGCCATGGTTTCAAGGTCGTGCGGCGGGGTGGTGCTGTTGCCTATGGACTGGATGGCCATTCGCTCATCCGCCGGCATCACGGGCGAGCGGTCCAGCCCTGCGGCATATGCCTTGAGCATCAGCCCCGGCTTTCCAAGCCGGCTGCGCAGGCATTCCGCTTCAAACCGCGCCAGATCGCCGATCGTGCGAACGTTCATATCCGCCAGCCTGCGTCGCGTAGCAGGTCCGACGAACAGCAGATCGCCCACGGGCAAAGGCCAGACCATATCCCGGAAGGAATCCTGCGAAATGACCGTGACCGCGTCCGGCTTTTTCATGTCGCTGCCCAGCTTGGCAAAGATCTTGTTGAACGATACCCCCACCGACACCGTGATGCCCAGCTCGCGCTTTACCCGCAGCCGAATCTCATGGGCGATCCGCTCCCCGTCCCGAATCGTCAGGCCGGGGTTACTAAGATCAATCCACGCCTCGTCCAGCCCGAAGGATTCCACACGGTCGGAGTATTCCTCGTAGAGTCTGCGCATACGCCTGCTGAAACGGATGTAGAGCGCGTAATCCGGCGGCACGCAGATCAGGTCCGGGCACTTCTGCCGCGCCTGCCAGATGGCTTCCCCGGTCTGCACACCGAACTGCTTTGCGATCTGGTTTTTGGTCAGCACAATGCCGTGGCGTTCCTCCACGCTGCCGCACACCGCCACGGGGCTTTGACGGATGGACGGCGTGTACAGGCATTCGACGCTGGCGTAGAACGCGTTGGCGTCGCAATGCAGAATCACCCGTTCCATGGCCGTCCCTCCCGTTGTCATTAGCCTTCTGTCTTTATTATACGAACATGTGTTCTCTTGTCAAGTCGGAAATATGTTTCACCAAATTCTACCTGTCCTCCCGCTCCGCCTCCTTCCCCTTTCCTTCCTTCGCATCCCCCTGCAAAATCAGCGCAAGGTTCTTCCGATGGACCATCAATTCCCGCATCTCCTCCCGCGCTGCGCGGTACTCCGCATACGCCGCCTTTTTCTCGCCAAGCAGCCGCGCGTACTGAGCATTAAGACTCTTGACGGAGGGGAGCTTCTGAACGCCCAGCGCGTCAAAGGCTTGTTTGGCAGCCCGGTGCAGCGCGATCTCGTCCTCATGCTCCAAGCGGTATTTCGCCGAGTAACCGGACTTGCGGTAGGCCGCGTAGACCTCGCGCGTTTTGGCGTAGTTGACGATGTGCCGTTTCAGCACGGCAGTTTCGGCAAGATGCTTTTCCGCTGCCTGAATCTGCCCGGATAGGGCATGGCAGCGTGCCGCCGCTTCGTCCGCGCGGGCCGACAGGACCGAAGCGTCCATCAGATGATGCTCCTGCAAATAAGCGACGGTCCGCGCCATCTGCTTGAGGTTGAAGGCCGTTGCCCAGCGACGGTAGCCCTCGCCCCTGCCGGAGCGCAGCCTGGCTTGAATGTCGATGAGCAGCTGGTTTCGGGGACGGTTCGCGGCGCGTCCCTTCCAAGGCACATGCACCTTTTCTCCCGCGATCACAGCACGCAGTTCAGCTTCCGAATACCCTTCGCCCAGCGACTCCAGCCGGATACTCTGCTTCTGTCCCGCGCCGCGGAAAGTGATCTGCCGGCCCTGTCCGACGGCATAGCCTGCGCCGGATACGAGCGACAGCAACGCGTCAAAGTCCGCGGGCTTTTGTACCAGCGCCGCGTCAATGGCCGCGCGCAGCAGGTCGCGTCGGGAGGGCCGGGCACGGTCTCCCAACCAGCTCTTGTAGCTGGTGCCTCCGCGTTTGGGATTTTCGATGACGGAAAGCCCGTGTTCCAGACAGATCAGGTCGCTCAGCCGCGCAACCGCTTTGCCGGAGCCGAGGAAATCCCGGAATTTTCCCCGGCAGTCCATCGAGGTGGAGTTGAAGATGATGTGGTTGTGAGTATGAGCCGTATCGCAATGGGTGGCCACGAAAAAGGCATGGCGTTCCTTGAGAAAACGCTTCGCCAGCTCGTAGCCGATGCGGTTGGCTTCCTCCGGCGTCACTTCGCCCGGCTTGAAGGACTGCCGGATCTGGTAGGCGATCACGTCGTTTTTCGGCTCCCGGCCCGTAAACTGCCGGTACTGCCGCTTGGCAAAGAGAAACTCCGCGTCGGCGGTCCTGGGATCGCAGCCAAAGGCGGAGATCAGCTCGCCGCTCTTTGTCTTGTCGGGGTTTTTGGCATAGTCTGTTCGGTCTTTCAGGCATTGGGCAATCGTGCGGCCCTTGTTCAGGTGCATGGCCATGATGCGCGTTACCGCCATGTTTCGCTCCGCTTGCTCCGGTACTTCCGGCAGGCCACGATCTGCGCCCGGAAGCTCTGCTTGCAGTCATGCCGGCAGTTGCGGCACAGGTCGTTGTAGGTGATCCGGTTTCGGCGG